>Ga0163144_10019812_pt1 | contig 13500 bp, 15 predicted proteins | sample OliLak19BULKMAT1_FD_123175 | JGI IMG/M metagenome (GOLD analysis project Ga0163144, IMG submission 123175) | Freshwater microbial mat bacterial communities from Lake Vanda, McMurdo Dry Valleys, Antarctica - Oligotrophic Lake LV.19.BULKMAT1 | ecosystem: Environmental > Aquatic > Freshwater >... | reverse complement strand
GTCTGTGCAGAGCTCGGCGCCGCCGGATGATGAAGACGTTGAACCGCCCCCAATGGGCGGGCGCGCGCCGCAGTCCGCGCAGTCCGAGCCATACGCGCACACCGTGGGCTGGTTCACGCCGTCTGACGTGTCATCACAGGTGCCGTCCCGGGAGAAGACACAGGTGTTGTTGCACAACGGATCCAGCGCGCTGCCGGACATCCCGCCGGCAGATGATGCGCGGCTGGAGGAGGGAAGGCCGCCACTGGAAGTTGCCCCGGTGGTGCCCCCGGATGATGAAGACGTGTCCAACGTGCTGCTGCCCGCGCAGGCCGTGGACAGACCCCCCATACCCGCGGCAAATGCCAACACTGCACCCAGTGACTTCATGTGCGCTCCCGCTGATGCGCGGTGCGTAGGGTGGCCCTGGAATGCTGTCAATGCGGACAATCACACTCCGCGGCAGCTCTGCTGGCGTCCTGGTTCATCCACGACGTTGCGCGGACCAAGTATGACTCTATTGTGAAGCGGGTTCAGAAACACATCACGGCCGCCGCACATTCAGATTGTTGGGAAACCATGTTGTACTCGCAGTTCCCGGATTGGCACTGAGAGTCTCCACCGCACGTCAGCCCATCCGCAAATGGCGCCGCACACACGCTGTTGTCACAGACGCCGCTGTCACATTCATTCCCGCTGTCACACGTGGCGCTGTTGGCCTTGCGGCTGCTGCACGTGCAGCCCGTGGGCGCTGCGGCCGTGCCGGTCACGCGCGGCCAGAGGCCAAAGGCGCACACCGGACTGAGCCCAACCCATGCGCAGGGCTGGTCCACGGTGGGCAGCGTTGGTGCATCTGAACATGTTCCTGAAGTGCTGGACGTGCTGGAGGGAACGCAGAGCAGGCGGCAATGCGCCTCACTGGCCGCGGGGGAACACTGCTGTCCTGCGGCCTTGAGCGCCTGACACGTGCGGCTTGCTGAGGGCCCCACACACGTCAGGCCGCCAACACAGCTCCCCTCACCACACGCAGCACCTTCCGGCAGCGGGAACTGGCAGGTGCCTGCGCGGCAATTGAGGTTGCCGGCGCAGCTGCCCATGCACGGTTCGTTCAAGCCGGGATAGGCGGCGCACACGGCGCTGTTGCACATCCCGGTGGTGCATTGTGAACCGGTGGTGCACGCCTGGCCGGGGAGGGCGGGAAACGCACAGGTGCCGCACTCGCTGGTGCCGTCGTTCTTGCAGTCCAGACCCGGGTTGCAGGTGCCGTCAAACTGAAAATCTCCGCCGCCACCACAGCTCTGGCCGGCACTGCGGCCATTGCGCCAGCGGTACGCAGCAACACACGTGGGGTGGTTGCTCAGGTGGTCATTGCCGTTGCACTCAAAGCTGCTCTGCAAGCCGGCAAGACATTCCCGCGCCTTGGCCTGATCAGCCACCACCAAGGCGTCAACAATGGTCTCCTCAAAGGAGACTCCGCGGGATGACAGCATGTAGAGGTTGAACACCTCCAGCTGGTGATCACAGGCCGCCCTGGTTGTATAGGCGCGGCCCAGCGTGGCGGCGCAGCGCTCATCATAGTCACAGTCCGCGGCCAGCAATTGTGGGACAAATTCTGCGGGCGTCAGGTCCGTCACGCCGCTGCTGCTGCTGCTGCCGGCGGTGCTGCTGCTGCCGCCGGTGCTGCTGCTGCCGCCGCCGGAGCTGGATGTGGTGGCGGGATTGCGCGTGAAGCCAGGACACGCTGTAAGGAACGCCAATGCCGCCACGGAGAGCACACCATTCCACTGAAGCTGAGTCTTCATTGTAAGACCTTTCCGGCCGCGCTGGGCGGTTAGGTCCTGTGTCATGCCGGGCGCTGCACCGCGGCGCAAGGTGGCACCACTGTGCTTCCCGTCACCCCATGGCCGGGTTGAGATCCTCGTCATCCATGATGGCATCCAGGCCGTCAACGCGGGTCATCAACTCCTGCATCAGCTCACGCGTCTGGCCATCCGGCTCACCCACAAGCCGCACCAGCTCCGCCTGGATGCGCAGTTTGGCCAGCAGCTCACCCACTTCATCCAGCTCACGCGCGTAGCGCCTCCGCAGCGTGCTGAGACGCCGGATGTCCTGCAGCCGGCTGGCCACCGTTGCGGCGGAGCGCGCATCACCCCGGTCCAGCAGCTCCTGGCGGCGGAGCACCGCACGTTCCTCGCTGAATTCCGGTTGCTGCAGGAGTTGATCAATCTGGAGGACCTTTCCTGCGGCGTCCTCCAGGCGCGTGGCCAGCGCGGACACGGATTTCTCATCCGGGAAGAGGGATGCCAGCGTGCTGTGCTGCACACGCGCGCCCGTGTCCATGAACGGCGAAGCCTTGCGTGACGCCGGACGCCCAAGAATGAAAGGTCCGTGCAACGGCCAGAACAGGAGCAGCAATGCGGCGTCCAACGTATGCGGCGGATGAAGCCCGCCCTTCCACAACACCGCCACCGCGCAACCCAGGCCAACCAGCGCGTAGAGTGATGCAACGTCAACAAGTTTCATGGCTGCTCTCCCGGAAGTGGCGCTGCATCCCGCGCGTAGTTGCCGCCCGCGCTGTCAAAGGCCGTCAACACGGAATCCATGAAGGAGCCTTCCTGCATCCGCACCAGCGGCACGTCCGGCGTCCGCGGCCGCACCAGGTACGGGCGGAGTGTCCAGGAGAGCTGTGTTCCCACCAGCGCACACACCAGCAGCAACGTCAGCGTCACCACACCGCGGTCCACATCCAGCGTGCACCAGATGCCCTTGATGAGGAGCGCCAGACCCAATGCTCCGCCCACCGCGCAGCAGCCAACCGTGAGAATGATGATCTGGTGGTAGCTGGCCCGCATGCTCATGGCCAACAGCAGCAACGGCGCCAGGGCCGCAATCACCATGCAGCCCAACGCCAGCGAACCGAGCACCAGGGCCAGGTCCTTCTGGAAACGCGCGCGTCCGCCAACCACCACGCGCAGCGCAGTCAACGCTGGCGTGCACAAAGCCGCGGTGAACAGCACCACCAGCGGAAGCTTCAGGGAGGCAAACAGAATCTGGATGCCTCCGCGGTAGAAACCCAAGGTCGCGCCAAACACCGCGCTCCCAGCAAAGATGGTGAGCAGCAACGCGCGTGCGGTGTCCCGCAGGTCTTCCTGGGCAGCAATCCCGTCCAGAAACGCACCGCGGCCGCGCAGCAGCTGGTCAATGAGCAAAAAGCCGCCTTCATCCGGAACACTGTGTGCGGAAGTGATGGTGGTCATCTGCGCTCCTCAACCAACCACGTGGGCCAGCATGGTGCCGCCCAGCCCAACAAGAACTGCGCACCATGCGCCAAACAACAGGAGCCCGGATTCCGCGCGTTCACCCAGCAGCACTGCGTGCAGCCGCCGCAGGCCCAGCACCGCGGCCAGCAGGAGGGCGCCGTTGAACAGGATGCCCGCCGCGGCAGGTCCCTGGATGGTGACAAGGAGAAATGCCAGCGCCGGAGCCAGCCCCAGCAGGAACACGCCGGATGCGCGCAAGGCCAGCGCGGTGGATGCAACCACCTGGCGCAGACCGCTCTGCACGCCGCAGAGTGCGCTGCCAATGTAGAGCGCGGGCAACATCAGCACCGTGGCGCCCAACGCCGCGGCCGGAACCTGGAGCGCCCGCTCCAGCAACGGCAATGTGCCCAGCGGCAGACCCAGACACGCGCCAGCGGCAGACCAGCCGGCCACACCCTGCAGCGCATCCTCAACTTCCTGAAATGAACCTGTCTTCATGGTGCTCCCCGCCGGTGGAATGCCGGATGTCTCCACGGTGGATTCCCGGCGTGGCCGCAGCAGGGAGGTCCCAAGGAGAGTTGGCGCCAGGAATGTTGCGGAGTTGTGACGGCATGCTGCGTCAGTGCCGCTGCGCCATCAGGCTGCGCACGGATGGCGGAATTCTGCGCGCTCATCTCTGCTGCGCGGCGGAGGTGCTTCTTGCGTACATACATGCACGGTCTGACGGTGGTGGGAGTGCTGGTGTTGTTGTTGGGTTGGGCCCGGCCGGCGCAGGCCTGCGGCGGGTGTTTCCTCCCCGCCACGGAAAGTACCGTGGTCACCGCGCACCGGATGGCGGTGTCCATCTCCACGGAGCGCACCATTTTGTGGGACCAGATTGAGTACCAGGGTGAGCCCGGTGAGTTTGGCTGGGTCCTTCCGGTCCGGCCCGGCGCGGTGGTTGAGGTTTCCTCGGACGCGTTTTTTGAGGCGCTGGACGTGGCCACGCAGGTCACCGTGACGGCGCCGCAGTTGACCTGTTCCGGTGGCGGCGGATTTGTGCCGTTTGGCTGCGCCTCAGACAACCTGGCAGGTGGTGAAGCAGCCAGCTTTGCGGGCGAGGGCGGCGTCACCGTGGTGCACAAGGGCACCGTGGGGCCGTATGAAACTGTCACACTCAGGTCCACCAACGGGGATTCGTTGTCCACGTGGCTGAGCACCAACAACTACGCGGTGGACCCCAGCGTGGAACCGGTGATCCAGGGCTACGCGGACGAGCAATTTGATTTTATTGCAATCAAGCTGCGGCCGGGCGCGGGTGTTGACCAGATGAAGCCGGTGCGGGTGGTGTTTCCGGGCTCCTCATTCACCCTGCCGCTGCGGATGGTAGCGGCGGGAACGGGGCCCACGGTGGGCATCACGCTCTTTGTGCTGGGTGAGGGCCGCTGGGAAGTGCAGCAGGCCAGCAACGTCACCGTGGATGAGCAGGCCCTGCAATGGGATTTTGCCTCCGCTTCCTCCAACTACACCGCGCTGCGTGAGGCCGCGCTGGGCACCAACGGCGGCAACGCCTGGCTGACGGCCCATGCGCTGCGCAACGTCCTGTTTGCGCCGCGGCCAAATCCCGCCGCATTCACCAGCGTGACCTTCCAGACCACTGCGGGCACGGCGGAGACCATTGCCTCGCTGTACGCGCTGCAGGGCCAATCCAATGAGGAGACCACGGAGACCACCGCCTGCCGCGCAGCGTTTGACTCCATGAATGGTCATACCGGAGTGGTGGTGGACCTGTGCACCGGTGCTGATTGCCGGACGGCAGCGGAGGGAGAAATTGACTCACGCACCCTGCGCTGTGGTCCGTTGGATGACCTGGCAGCGGCGCTGGTGGGCATGCGCCCCGCCAACGTCTGGGTCACCCGCCTGGAGGCTGCGCTGCCCCGCAGTGCATTGGCCCAGGACCTCATGCTGGCCGCGGCCGCCCAGCAGGCCAGCCGCAACAACTTCCTCTACGCCTCCACGGGCACCAATCCTCCGCCCAACTGTGTCACCGCCGGCGCCGTGGCATCCGCTACCGCCCCTGGCCGCGGAACAGAACAGTTTGCGGGCCTCCTGGCAGTCTTTGCCCCCATGGCCCTGGGCATGATGGTCCTGCGCCGGGCATCACGGAAGCGCTGAGCGCCGCCGTATCAGCAACACCATTCCAGCCATGAGCAGGAAGGTACCCGTGGGCGGGCTGCCGGCCGTGTGACAGCCGCAGCCGGCGTCCGGAGTGTCATCCGCGGCGGCAGCTCCGGCGTCCGTTGGGCGGGGCAGCACCGTGACCGTGGCGCAGTGGTGGTAATAACAACCGCCCGGATCATTGAGCACGTGGTTGGACATGAACTCCACCACCTGCAGCGTACATTCCGTGCACGTGAAATCCGCGGGCAGCGTGACCTCCATGGACTGCGGATTGGTCAGCGCCGCGGTGTGCACCAGCAGGCCGTCCGCAAGCAGCGGCAGCGTTGGGTTGGTGACAATCTCTGCGCTTCCGCAGGGCGTGCTTCCCGGCGTCACCACGGGATCCGGGGGCAGGCTGGCCTGGTCCGCTGCAATCAACACGCGGTAGTGGCCGGGATGGAAGATGACCTCATTGATGCTGAGCGTGATGGTCTGGCCCTGCGTGTACGTGGTGACCGCACCGGTGGGCTGCACCGGGCTTCCGGGGTCCGCTTGTCCACACGGCGCACTCTTCTGCGGCCCACCAAAAATGTCCTGCTCCGAATAAGCCGGCGGTTCCTCCAGGACAAAATGCGCGTGGGCAGCGGCGGGCCAGTGCGCCAGCGCCGCCAGCAGCAGGGCGTGGTTCAGCCGTGGGAGTGGGTGGCGCCTGACACTGGAAGTGGTGAGCAGAGGTGAGTGCACACGCCAACATCAAGCGCGTGGTGGCAACCCGTCAAACCGGGGCGGAAACCATGATGAACTTGGTCTTGAGATAGATAGACATGAAACGCAGTATGGAAAAAGTATTACAACGGCTTGGCCGGCGGCGCGGGCCTGGCCATGGGCCCCGTGGTGGCCATCATGGCCTGGTAGGCACGGGTCACCTTCCGCCGCAGGTCTTCAATCCGGAAGCTCATCACGGATCCCGCGGCACCTTTGGGCAGCGCGCGGTGCTCCAGCTCCTTCATCCGTCCCCAGTACGCCGCTTCAATCTGCGCCGGTTCTGAGAACATGGGAATGCCCAGCACCTGCGCGGGCACCGTGAGCGGCTTGAGCCTGAAGTACAGTTTCAGCACCTGCTGCGCACCGGCATCCGCTGCGGCTTCTCCGTCAAGCTCCATGGTCACCTCCGGCAGGTCCGGGGTGTCCCAGCTTGCCGGCGGCGCAACATCCGCAAGCTCCACGCCGGAGCGGGACTTGCCCGCCGGATGGGCGGAGAGCGTGATGAGGTGGGTGTCCACCAGCACCAGCATGACCAGCGCGCCCATCATCTGGTCCAGCCGGGTTGCGTCATACAATTCCTGCACCGTGTGGGTCCCGTCCACAAAATCATCCACACGCACGCCGCGCGTGAAATGTGCAATCCGCGGCGCGGCCTTCTTCAGCCCCGGCCCCGGCACCATGTATTGCCTGGCCATCTCTGCACCCAGCACCAGCACTCGGTCCGCCGTCATCTGGCGCCGGCGTGAGTCCAGCACCAGGCCAAACACGTTGAGTTTGAGGATGGGCGCCTGGTTGGCAAATTCGGAATCTTCCGTGAACTTGTAGACACCGTTGGTCTGCGTGGCCAGGGCCAGCACCCTTTCACGCAGCATCTCCAGCAGCGTCTCCTGGATTTTGTCCACGGCAACCAGCCCTTCACCGGCCAGCGTGCTGAGCAGTTCTCCCTCGCCGCAAGGTGGGACGGGGACGCCAGGCTTGAGGTGGCCACGCTCCTTCAGGCGCCGCAGCAGCACCGAATCTCCCTGGGGATGCGTGAACCAGATGGGCTCACCCCGCAGGAAATACAGGTTGCCGCCAGCCGCGCCCTTGCTCACGTGCAGGACACCCGTGGCTTCCTGCGCGTACAGGCCCATCAGCAGCGCGGCACCGTTTCCGTCGTCAAGGGAGCCTTCCAGGAGCACACCGTCTCCTCGGTTGGCCTCCGCCGGTGGGGCCGGCGCGCCATCTTCCAGGGCCAATGCAGCTTCCACATCCAGCAACACGGACATGGTGTTGAGGGTTTCCGGATCCGCCATCTGCAACAGCGAAAGCGCGTCATCCACCACCTGCGCCACCTCATCCGGGAAGAGGTCTCCCTGGACGGTGTCCACCGTGACGCCCACCGTAGCTTTGACGGTTTCCGCCGCCACGCCCGTAGCCAATGAGACAAAGATGCGGATGGCGGGATGCCGCTTGCGGGCCAGCCGGCACGCGCCGCGCAGGGACACCGGACGGGATTCATTCACCACCATGGCGCCAAAATCAGCGCGGCCCATGGCGGCAATGGCCTGGTAGAGGTCTGACGCTTCCACATAGGGCCGGCTTCGCCGCGCCAATGCCAGGCAGATGGCGGCGCGGCGTGCTGGATCTGATTCCACGACGAGAACGACGTCCAACATGGCGGCCCTCCGTGTTTGGCTGCAACGGCATGTCCCGAGAAGCCACGGTACGCGCTGTGTGCGCGGCACCCAAGTGGTCCCGGTGGGGAGTCCGTTGAACACGCGCGAGGCGGGCCCTACGCTTCGTCAATGCATACAAATCCCACCCGGGAGTGTCTGGTGACCCTGAGTCTGGCCACCTTGCTGTTTGGCGCTGCATGCGGCACGGAGACGTCCTCTTCTTCGTCCTCGTCCTCGTCGTCCGGCGCGCCCGGAGGCTCCAGTTCATCCCGCGGCATGGCTGCTTCGGAGGCATCGTCCTCGTCCCGCGCCCCCTCATCATCCACACAGATCTGCTCGGCCATTGCGGTGTCCAACTTTGCCTTGGCAATAGAGCTACGGAATGAAGATGACGGTGGAATCTGCAACGCCACGGTGACGGCTGATCAGGGTGGCCAATTGTCGCAACTGTCGGCGGACGGCGGGTGCTTTTTTCTGGGCGGGCGGGGTCCCGGCACCTACCGGGTTGATGTCAGTGCCAGCGGCTATGAAGAGATGTTTGAAGAGAACATCAACGTCGCGCTCGTATCGGCGGCCTGCCCCAACTACAGCGTAGTGACGGCGGAGCGCCGCTACGTTCTCCAGCGCCTGCCTGACGGCGGCCTGTAGCGGGAAAGCGTCACGCTCACCGCCCCAGCATGAAATGTATGACCACAGGCGCAGCCACCACGTGGTTGTGCCCAAGGGTGCAGGCCCCTCCAACGCAGCCGCGTCAACGAATGTGCGCTGCGGGCTTGCTGCATTCTCCTCGACGTACCATGCACTGCAGATAGACATGGCGGGGAGGCCTCATGCCCAACGTTGAGCTGGTTCTGAAGAAGGACGTCACGCCGTTCCGCAAGATCGCCATTGGCACGTGGCAGGATTCGTATGACCCCAGCGTCTACGGAACGCTGGACGTGAGAATGGAAAAGGCGCTCCAGTATATTGAGGCCTTCCGGGTGGAGACGGGCAAACGTCTCACCGTGACCCACCTGGTCACCAAGGCCGTGGCCACCGCGCTGGCGGAGACGCCTGACGCCAACTCCATGCTCCGCTGGAACAAGATCTACCTGCGCAAGCAGGTGGACCTGGGCCTCCAGGTGGTGATGACGGATGAGGCCACCGGCAAGGTGGACCTCTCCGCGGCCAAGATTGAGAACGTGGACAAGAAGAGCCTCAAGGAAATCATTGAGGAGCTGGAGGCCAAGGCCCGCCGCATCCGCGAGCGCAAGGATCCGGCGTTGGAAGCAACGCGGCAGTCCATGGGCATGGTGCCGTTCATGGCCATGAACCGCTTCATGAAGCTGCTGTCCTTCCTCCTCTATGACCTGAACCTGGACCTGCGCGCGCTGGGCCTGCCGCGGGACCCGTTTGGCAGCGCGTTTGTGACCAGCATTGGCTCGCTGGGGCTCAGCGTGGCGTACGTCCCGCTGGTTCCCTACGCGCACGTGCCCATCCTGGTGGCGCCGGGCGCGGTGCTGGATGTCCCGGTGGTGCAGGACGGCAAGGTGATTCCCGGCAAGCTCATGCACATCAGCGCCACGTTTGATCACCGCATCATTGACGGCTTCCATGCTGCGCGGCTGGCCAACACCATGCGCGCCATGCTGGAGGATCCCTTCAAGCGCTTTGACACGCTCAAGGAAGAATCCATCCGCGCCTCCGAAGCGCCCGCGCCCGTCTGAACGCTTTGTGAAACGCCCGTTACACGTTGTCATTGTCACAATGACAGGCGCTTGGTGTGCGTTGGCGGGCCCGGCTGTCACATTGGAACCTTCCGCACCGCGTTATGTGGCGCGCCCCCCGTGAAGCGTGTGTGGCACGCGCGTTGAAGAGTCTTCCGGCGCAGACGCAACCGCAGCTCCACCGCGGTTGCCTTCACCGGAGCGCACAATGGAACCACGCCAGAAATTCCGCCGCCGCCACCCGCGCGGCATGACGCTGATTGAAATCATGGTGGTGATTACACTTTTGGGCATGATTGCCGCGGCGGTGGGTGTTTCCGCCATGGGCATGCTGATTGAAGGGCAGGTCACCTCCGCGCGCACGCAGGCCATGGAGGTGGCCAAGGCGCTGGAGACCTACAAGGTGATGTACGGCCGCTACCCCACCAGCTCCGAGGGATTGAATGTGCTGCTTGCGCCTCCTGGCGGCGGACGGCCGTTGATGGACCGCGTGCCCAAAGACCCGTGGAACGGCGAGTACGCGTACCTCCGTCCCGGCGTGAAGAACCCCACCAATTTTGACATCCGCAGCAAGGGTCCGGACGGTGAAGAGGGCGGCGGTGATGACGTGGGCAACTGGCCCAAGGAGGTGCAGTGATGCACGCCTTCCGGACCGCCATGGCGTACCGCATGCGGCGTGAGGACGGGCAGGTCCGCTGTCCCCATTGCCAGGGGAGTATTGCGCTGCAGGAGGCCGCGCGTTTTGCCGCCATGGCGGTCTGCCCGCACCCCAACTGCGGGCGCCGCCTGGTGGTGGAGGTTGAAGGACGGGACCTGGACGGGACCCCCGCTGAATTCCTGGTGCAGAGCACCGCGGGCTACCTGGCGGAAGTCCAACCGCTGGCGCCGCGCACGCGCCGGAACTGGGTTGTGCTGCGGTGTGTGCTGATGGCGTTGGTGACGCCAGGAATTGCCGGTTTTGAAACCATCCGGCTAGTGCTGGCGCATACCTTTCCATCACTCAAGATGCTGGGGCTGGTGGGGCTGGTGGTGCTGGCGGCAGTGTCCTGGACTGCGGTGGCCCTGGGCTGGTCCACAGACCGCTGGCTGCGCATGTTCCTGTGGCGCCGCAGCTTGGTGATGGAGGAACCCAGTGCCACGCTGACACCGGGAGCCGGCTGAGCGTGGTAGTTGGAGAGGATGTTCCGCCGCCTCTGGATGGTTCCACCCATGACCGCGTTGCTGCTTGCTGCCGCTGACCCCAAGGCCCACCAGGCGGAGGTGGACACCTGGCACCAGGCGCGTCTTGCGCGGCTCCAATCAGACAGCGGGTGGCTGACGGTGGTGGGGCTCTCCTGGCTCCAGGAGGGCGCCAACCCGGCCGGCTCAGGCGAGGGCGCTACGGTGAAATTCCCCGCCACCGCGCCCCGCACCCTGGGCACCTTCACCCGCACGGGTGAGCGCATCACCTTCAGCGCGGACCCGGGTGTTACCATTACCGCAGATGGCAAAGCGGTGAAGACGGTGGAGATGCTCGCCGACGACACCGGCAAGCCCACCACGCTGAGCTCCGGGACGTTCACGTGGCTGGTGATCCGCCGCGGCGCGCGGCTGGGCGTGCGCATCAGGGACAGCAACGCGCCTGCACGCACCGGGTTCAAGGGTGTGGAGCGCTTTGCTGTGGACGGACAATGGCAGGTGTCCGCGCGCTTTGAGCCGTCTGCCACGCCGCGCAAACTCAAGATTGCCACGGTGATTGGCACCACGGAGGAGCTGGTGATGCCGGGCACTTTGGTGTTTACGCTGGATGGCAAAGAGCACCGCCTGGAGCCGGTGATTGAAGACGGCAGTGACGAGCTGTTCATCATTTTTGCGGACCAGACCAGCGGCAAGCAGACGTATGGTGCGGGCCGCTTCCTCTATGCGCCCATGCCCAAAAACGGCGCGTCCGTGCTGGATTTCAACAAGGCGTACAACCCGCCCTGCGCGTTCACCCGGTTTGCCACCTGTCCACTGCCCCCACCCCAGAACCGCCTGGCCGTCTCCGTGACGGCGGGCGAGAAGACCTACGGAGCGCACTGAGCCCATGCCCTTCATCTCCACCCAGGTTGGCTGCATCTACGCGTTCCAGTGGGACGGGCGCGTGCTTGCGGAAGATTTTGCCGCCTCACGTCCGCAGATTGAAGCCGCGGTCCGGTCCACCAACCAGAAGGTCTACCACCTGGTGTTCATGCCGGCGGGGTTGGAGCAACCAACGGCGGAAGTCCGCGCCATTGCCATCAAGGAGACCGAGCATTCGCTCAGCCTCTGCGCGGCCATGGACCTGGTGATCCTGGGTGAGGGCGTGATGATGTCCCTGCAGCGCACCATGGTCCGTGGCATGGTGATGCTCCTGCCCCGCTTCCGTCACAATGTGTGGCTGCACAGCACCGCGCGTGAGGCGTTGACGCGGATTGCCGGGGAAACTGCGCTGGATGTGGAAAGCACACTCACCACGCTGAGAGGCAAGGGCTTCAGCGTGGGCGCGTGAACAGTGTGGTCACGCCGGCGCGGCGCGGAACTTCTGGATGAACTTCTTCACGGAGTCTGCCAGCGCCTTTTCATTGTCATTCTTGCAGATGTAGCCAACCGCGCCGCACGCCTGCACCAGGCCATCCAACTCTGCCACCGGCCGGTCTGAATAGAGGACAATAGGGCACACCACGCCGCCGCCACGCCGGGCCAGCTCCACCAGTTTGTCTCCGCGCAGTGCGGGCATGGTGACGTCCACCAGGGCCAGGTCCGGGCGCTCATCCCGCAGCACCTTGCTGAAACCCAGCGGGCTGCCAACGGCAATGACCTTGTAGCCGCGCTCTTCCAGGACCATCGTGACGAAGTCCCGGCAGATCTCGCTGTCATCCACCATCACCACTTTGCCGGTTTCCATGCCTTCCCTCAGCGCCCCTCGGTTGCTTTGCTCTGTCTCTGACACATCGCCACAATCTCCGCTTTCCACGAGTAGAGCTCCGTCAGCACGGAGCTGGGGAAGCTGATGACGGGATCCACCGCACAGGTTTCAAGAACCCGGCGGTACTCCCGCGCCGCCTCCTGGCGCAGACCAGACTTTTCGTAGCTTACTGCGAGATAATACGCAGCAGGCCACAGCAGAGGATCCAACACCAATGCGCTGCGCAGTGCGTGTGCTGCAGCTATGGCATCACCGCTGAGGTGGTGCGCAATGCCCATCCACAGACGTGCAAGGACACACAGCGGGTCTTCCTGGACCACCCGCTGGCACACCACCAGGGCCTGGGCGTACTGCCCACGTTCCAGAAGCTGTGAGGCTTCTTCCAGGAGGCTCATTTCAGTCACCGCGGGCGCTCCCGTAGGCGCTGCCAGGGGTGCCAGGTTGACCCGCGGCGGCGGCGGCACATGGCTGGCCGGGGGCGTTCTGGGCGGCACCTGCTGGCCACTGCGCCGCAGTCCGTAACGCGCCCCCAGCGGGGCCACCACCAGGTGCGCACCAAAGTGGTGCTGAAGCACCTCGCCGCTGCCCAGGACCAGCCAGCCAGCCGGGCACAACACACCGGCCAGGCGTTCCATGACCCGGGTGACGGCGGGGGGCTGAAAATAGATGAGCACATTGCGGCAGAGGATGAGGTCCCACGCTGGCGCATCCGGGGGCTCCGGCGGTGCCTCCATCAGGTTCTGCTGCTGAAACTGTACGCGGGTCATGACGTCATGCTTGACCTGGTGCCGGCCGCCCTGAGGCGGGCGGAAGAAGCGCTGCATGGGCGCAGGAAGCTCCCAGAGTGACCACGCGCCGTAGGTGGCGGCCCGCGCCGTGACCAGCACGTCAGAATTGATGTCCGTGCCCAGCACGTGGATCTGGCGGTTCTCACGCAGTGCCAGCATGGCCAGTGTGTAGGCGTCTTCACCCGTGGAGCACCCTGCCACCCACGCCCGGATGGTCCGCGTGGCGGAGAATCCCTCACGAAAATACCGCGCCAGCTCCTCGAGCTGCACGCCATCCCG
>Ga0163144_10019811_pt1 | contig 13500 bp, 4 predicted proteins | sample OliLak19BULKMAT1_FD_123175 | JGI IMG/M metagenome (GOLD analysis project Ga0163144, IMG submission 123175) | Freshwater microbial mat bacterial communities from Lake Vanda, McMurdo Dry Valleys, Antarctica - Oligotrophic Lake LV.19.BULKMAT1 | ecosystem: Environmental > Aquatic > Freshwater > Lake... | reverse complement strand
AGCTGCTGGCCCTGAAGCCCACGTTGACGCCCACCGAACTGATAGGCTTGATCGTGGACACCGCCGAGCGCACGGCCGACGGCCGGCGCATGCTGATCCACCCGAAGAACGCCCTGGCCCGCGTCCGCGGCTGAAGGGGCCTGCGCTGAGCTGCCGCTCAGCGCATCCCGCGGGCCGGGCAGTGCACGCTCTCCCGGGGCGGGTTAACCTTGAAGGTTTGCAGACGCCGACCCGCGCACCATGCCCAAGCTCGCCCGCATCCCACGTCCAGCCCCCGCCCTGTGGGCGTTGCTGCTCGCCGCCGCACTCGCCACAACGGCCCATTCCGCCCCGGCCACGTCTGTACCGGCGGCGTGCAACGACTTCGACGAGTACGTCAACGGCCGCTGGAAAGCAGCCACCGAACTGCCGCCCAGCCGCGGCCGCATCGGCAGTTTCGACGCCCTGGCGCAGTCCAACGACCGCCTTCTCGAAGCCGCGCTGAAAGCATTGGCGGCCGAGCCCGCGCGCCAAACCAGCCCCGGCCTGAAGCTGTTGGCCGCCTACTACCGCAGCGGCATGGACATGGCGGCCATCGAACGCCAAGGCCTGGCCGCCGTGCAGCCACTGCTGGCGCGCATCGCCAAGCTGCAGCGCGAAGACCTGCCGGTGCTGTTGGGCGACCTGGCCCGGTGGGGCATCGCTGCCCCTGTGGCGGTGTTCGTCGGTACCGACGCCAAGGACGCCACACGCCACGTTCTCAGCTTGAGCCAGTCTGGCCTGGGCCTGCCCGACCGCGACGACTACGCCAAGACCGACGCCACCACGCTGCGCGTCAAAGCCGCCTACCGCCAGCATGCCGCCACCTTGCTGGGTGCCGCCGGCACGGCCACCGAGGCCCAGGCCGTGGCCGCGGTCGACGCGCTGTTGGCCTTTGAAGGCGAACTCGCGGCGGCGTCGATGACCCTGGTGCAGCGCCGCGATCCGAACGCCGTTTACAACCCCGTCACCGTGGCCGGCCTGCAAACGCGGGCGCCTGGCCTGGACTGGCGCGCTTTCCTGGGCCGCTACACCGGCCTGCCCGACATCGCCGACGGCAAGACGCTCATCGTGCTGGGCCAGCCCGCATTCGCTGCGGCCGTGGCGCAACTGGTGCAGGGCGCACCCCTGGAGACCTGGCGTGACTACCTGCGCGTTCGCCTGCTCGACACCGTGGCGCCCTACGGCCCGAAGCTGCTGGCGCAATCGCACTTCGACTACACCCAAGGCGCCCAGCGCGGCCTGGAGCAGGCGCCGCCGCGGGTGGACAGGGTCATCCTGCAGATCGGCGGACGCACCGGCAGCCTGCCCCTGGGCCAGGCGCTGGGCGAGCTGTTCACGGCCCAGGCCTTTTCGCCGCAGGCCCAGGCGCGCGCAGGGCAGATGGTCGAGGACATCCGCGCCGGCATGCGACAGCGCGTCCAGACCTCGCCCTGGATGAGCCCGGCCACGCAGGTGCTGGCGCTGCAGAAGCTCGACGCCATGGCCGCAAAGGTCGGCGCGCCCGAACGCTGGAAGACCTACGCGGGCCTGGCGCTGCAGCCCGACGACTACATGGGCAACCTGCTGAAAGTCAACGCCTGGTCCACCGCCGACCGGCTGCCCGACCTGCAGCGCCCGGTGGACCGCACACGCTGGAACGCCAGCCCGCACGTCGTCAACGCCTTTGCGGCCGGTGGCAACCAGATCGTGTTCCCGGCGGGCATCTTGCAGCCGCCGTTCTTCGACGAGCGCGCCGACGATGCCAGCAACTACGGCGCCATCGGCATGGTCATCGGACATGAGATCACGCACCACTTCGACGACCGCGGGCGCCAGTTCGACGCCACGGGCAACCTGCGCGACTGGTGGCTGCCGGGCGACGCGGCCGCCTACCGCGCGCGCGCCGACCGCGTGGCCGCGCTCTACTCCAGCTACGAAGCCCTCCCCGGCGAACGCATCAACGGCCGCCAGACCCTGGGCGAAAACCTGTCCGACGTCGGTGGCATACAGATCGCCTTTGCTGGCCTGCAGATCGCGCTGGAACGGCAAAAGCAGGCGGGCCTGCCGGCCCCGCTGATCGACGGTCACACCCCCGAGCAGCGGTTCTTCATGGCCCATGCCGTGGTCTGGCGCACCAAGTACCGCACCGAGGCACTGGTCAACCAGATTCGCACGGGCCAGCATTCGCCCGGTCGTTGGCGCATCCTGGGGCCGCTCAGCAACATGCAAGCCTTCGCCCAGGCCTTCAACTGCAAACCCGGCGACGCCATGGTCGCAGGCGACCCCATCGTCGTCTGGTAAGGCTGGCGGCAGGGCGCTAGGCCGTCGCCAGCAAAGCCACCAGCACGTCGGCCGCGTGCGCGGGCCGGTGCAGCTGCACGGGCCCGCGGGCAGCCGGGCGCAGCAGGGCGCAGGCCTACGAGCGTTCACCGGCCAAAGGCAATAGCCACAACTTCCCGGCGGCGCTGCCCCAGCATCTGGCCGCGCAAGTAGAAGAAGCGCTGAAGAGCAGCTACAACCTCGAGTTCCCCGGCATCCGGCAACAGGTCAAGGAACGCAAGCTCGAAGATCGATTGATCGACCGGCTGCGCGACTTCAGCGCGAGGCCGTGCCCGCTTCGCGTTGAGTTCCATCGCGCCATCGAGCCCCGCAACTCTGCCGAAGCAGACCTGCGACTTAGCCTGCGCATCAGGCCAGTCTCCAAGCCCATCTACGCCGCCCTCGTACGGGGACTTTTCTCATCCTGAGCACTCTCTGTGACAAGATGCTTCTAGCAAGGTTGCAGCGCTCTAAGGACGTGGGTTCGAACGCCAATCAGTCCAAGGAGGGCCCTCGACGGCCCAAAAGTCAGCCTGGCCTTAAAAGGGGTGGTGCTAATGCATGTGATGACGCCCGACGGCGACGAGAGAACCGAGCGCTTGGGCGTTTGTATCGATGCGCAGCTAGTCACCAAGCTCAATCTGGCGGACTTCCAGAATGCCGTGCCGATGCTCCGAGAGTTGAGCATCACCAACGCATCCGAAGAAGACGCCAGGGACCTTGAGCTCCGGATCGAGTCTTTCCCGCCCTTCGTCAGGCCCAAGCTCTGGCACATCGACGTTGTCTCGGCCGGTGGCGATCGGCGCATCACTGACCTGGATCTGCAGTTGGATGGCGCGCTGCTGACGCGCCTGACAGAGGTCGAAACTGCCATCGTCACGTTGTCGCTGCGCCGCCGCGATGCCGGCCCAGAGGCACTTGCAAGCCTGCAGCGCAATGTCGAGTTGCTGCCGCGCAATCAATGGGGCGGCATCTCGCACCATCTACCCGACATGGTTGCCGCCTTCGTGCAACCCAATGAGCCCGCTGTCGAGCGAATACTGAAGCAAGCGGCCGATATCCTGCGCAAGAACGGCAAGCACCCGGCGCTCGATGGTTACCGCGGTGGCAGCAAGCGAGCCTGGGAACTGACCTCCGCAATCTGGAGTGCTGTGGCTGCAATGGGCCTGGACTATGCGCTGCCGCCCGCCAGCTTCGAACACAGCGGGCAGAAGGTTCGCAGCCCAGCGCAGGTTGCCGAATCGGGCTTGGCCACCTGCCTGGACCTGGCGCTGCTGTTCGGCGCCGCTATCGAGCAAGCGGGTCTGAACCCGTTGATAGTCTTCACCAAGGGCCACGCCTTCGCCGGCGTCTGGCTCAAGTCCGAAGAGTTTTCAACGACAGTCGTCGACGACGTGACCGCGTTGCGCAAACGGGTCAAGTTGCAGGAACTGCTGCTGTTCGAAACCACGCTGGCCACCCATAGGCCAGCGCCGAGCTTCACTTTCGCGAGCCAGCATGCGGCGCAGCAAATTGCGGAAGAGAACGAAGAAGCCTTCGAACTGGCGGTCGACATCCGACGAGCGCGGCTGCAGCGCATCAAGCCGCTGGCCAGCGCCGAGAGCCTGGTTGCTACGCCGGTCGCGGACCAACCCCAGGTTGTGGAGCCAACATTCGACGAGGCGCCTGACCTGCCGGACGATGACACACAGCCCGACCCCGACCCCGCATCGCTCACCCCCAAGGACCGGCTGGCCCGCTGGCAGCGGAAGTTGCTCGACCTGTCTCTGCGCAACAACCTGCTGAACTTCAAATCGGGCAAGAAGGCCTTGAAGCTAAACGCGCCCGACGCGAGCGCGCTGGAGGATTTGCTGGCTGACGGACAAGCCGTGAAACTGCTGGCGCGACCCGAGCTGATGGACGGTGCCGACCCGCGCAGCCAGGCCATACACGAAGGCAGGGAACGCGAAGACCTTCGCCGCGAGCATGCGCTCGACGCCTTGAAGCGCCACGAGGTGTTCATCGGTGTTGCGCAGGACGAACTCGAACCCCGCCTGGTCGACCTCTTCCGCACCGCCCGCACCACCTTGCAGGAAGGCGGTGCCAATACCTTGTACGTCGCGCTCGGATTCCTCTCGTGGAACCGCGATGACAAGCCTGGCAGCAAGTACCGCGCACCTTTGATCCTGGTGCCGGTGACCCTGCACCGCAAGAGCATGCGCTCGGGCTTCACGCTGACGCTGCACGACGATGAGCCCAGGTTCAACCCGACGCTGATCGAGATGTTGCGTCAGGACTTCAAGCTCGATCTGGGCATCGCCGATGGCGAATTGCCCAGGGACGATGCCGGCCTGGACGTGCGGGCCGTCTGGAAGGCGGTCTCCCGCGCCGTGAAGGACATCAAGGGCTGGGAAGTCGCGGAAGACGTGGTGCTGGCGATGTTCTCGTTCGCCAAGTACCTGATGTGGAAGGACCTGACCGAACGCACCGACCAGCTGCGCGAAAACCCGGTCGTCAAACACCTGATCGACACCCCACGAGAGAGCTATCCCCAGGGCGTTGCTTTCCCCAACCCGAAACGCCTCGACCACGAGTTCTCACCCGAGAAAACCTTCTGCCCGCTGCCGGCCGATTCATCGCAGCTGTCTGCGGTAATGGCCGCTGTCAAGGGAAAGGACTTCGTGCTCATTGGTCCGCCTGGCACAGGCAAGAGCCAGACCATCAGCAACCTGATTGCGCAGTGCCTGGCCGAAGGGAAGCGGGTGCTGTTCGTGTCCGAGAAGATCGCAGCGCTCGACGTGGTGTACAGGCGCCTACGTGAAGTCAAGCTCGGCGAGTTCTGCCTGGAGCTGCATTCCAGCAAGGCGCGCAAGCTCGACGTCCTGGCGCAGTTGCAGAACTCCTGGGAGGCACAGGGCGATGTGGACCCCGAGATCTGGCGTTCGCAGGCGCAGCGCCTGCAGCGGCTGCGAGGTGATTTGAATGGCTACGTCGAGCGCCTGCACTTCCGGCATTCCAACGGCATGAGCATCTTCGACGCCATCGGGCGCGTGGTCGATGGCGAAGACGTGCCTGATCTGGCCCTGAGCTGGACCAATGCCGGCGTCCATGACCGCACTGCACTGGACGCCATGCGCGACATCGTGGACCGGCTGGAGGTCAACGCCGCTGCCGTGGGCCACAGCACGCTGCTGAGCCACCCACTGGCCGCCGTGGCACGTGGTGAATGGTCGCCGGCGTGGCAGCAGGCCCTGGTGGACGCGGCACGCGATGTGCTGCCCGCTGTGCAGGCGTTGCACGCTGCGCATCAACACTTTGCCAACGCCATCGGCCTGCCACGCGTGCCCTTGACGCGAAGGGCCCGTGGCGCTGTGGGTGTGCTTGCCCGAACACTGCCGCATGCGGCCGGGCGCGATTGGCGATTTGTGCTGCGGGCCGACGCCCGCAGCCTGGGCGAGCGCATGCAGGCGGGTGCGAGCCAGTTGAAACAGCATCACGACATCAGCGCCGAGCTGGCCGCAGACTGGCCGCAACCCGTGGTGGCCGCGTGCCGACAAGGCCTGGCCCTGATCATCCAGCGGCGCGCCGCGCATGCAACGCTGGGCTTGCCCTGGGCTGCAGAAACACAGACCGAACTGCAAAAGGGCCTGGCGCTGCTCGACCAAATCACGAAGACGACGCAGCAGCTATCAGTGACCTACGGCGAGCAGGTCGAGCAACTTAACGTGAACCAGTTGCACCGCGACTGGGCCAAGGCCGAGAAGTCCCTCTGGCCGATGTCTTGGCTGGCAAAGCGCAAGCTGCGCGCCACGCTGGAAGCGGCTGTCACTGGCGAAGCTGAACTCGATGTCGCGCGCGACCTCCGCTTGCTGGTGCGCATACGTGCCCTGCGAGTCGAGGTGCAAAACCTCGAGATCGGCCCGGGCCCCGATGGGATCTGGGTAGGCCTGAAGACACGACCCGAGCTGGCAGGTGCCGCGCTGCGGTTTCAGCAGGTGCTGGCCGCGGCGCGCCAGGAGCAAGCCTGGACCGACGAGGCACTGGACGCGGTGGCCAACGGCCGCTGCGGCGAACGTTTGGCCAAAGACCTGGAACGTGTGCGCGCGCTGAGGGCTTTGGACGCTGACATAGCCGCACTCGAATTCCTGGGCTCGGCGACTGCAGGCTTGTGGGCAGGACGCGCCACGCGCGAACCTTTGGTCGAGGCAGCACTGGCATTCAACGCCGCGCGCGCGGCCGTGCGTGGCGCGGGGACATTGTCTGGCGAGCACCCGAGCGTAGTCGCTGGCGACTGTGGTGCCGCCATGGCCGCCGACTGGCGGCGCCTGCGCGAACGCGCCGTTGTCGAGCAACACCTGGCTGGCTTCGACGATCTGACTGCCCCGACGGCCGGCCTGTGGAACGGGCTGGGCACCCGCCTCGACGCGTTGGACAAGGCATCGAAATTCCAGGCATCGATGGCGGCAGCCATCGGCAACCTGGCCACCACACCCGAGGACATCGCCGAGCTCAAGGCGCCACTGGAAAAGTTGATCGGCGAAAGCAATGCCTTGCTGGAGCCGACCGGCCCCATCGCAGCCGCGGGCCAAACCTACCTGGAAGCGTGGGGCGCCTTGCAGCCTTGCATCGACCGGCTGAGCAGCGCCGGTGCGTTTACCGAGACAGCCCACACCAGCTTCGGCGAGGTGGCGCTTGATGAACTGGCCCAGCGCTGTGGTGCCATCGTGCAGTCGGCCGCACGCCTGAACGCCTGGTGTGCGTGGCGCAAGGTCAGCCAGCAGGCCATTGTTTTGGGTCTGGCGCCGCTGGTCGCGGGCCTGGAGAACCGCGCCATCGCGGCTGGCACCACACGCCGCGCCTTCGAGACCAACTACAGCCGGTGGTGGCTGAACGCGGTGGTGGACAACGAGCCCGTCATCCGCAGTTTCGTCGCCGCCGAGCATGAGAAACGCATTGGCGACTTCCGTGCACTGGAAGCCCAGTACACCGAGCTGACCCGCGCCTGGGTGCGCGCCACGCTGTGCGCGGACTTGCCGAAGCAGGACAGCGTCACACGAAACTCGGAGTGGGGAATCCTGCGCTACGAAATGAACAAGAAGCGTGCGCACATGCCTTTGCGCGCGCTGATCAGCAGCATTCCATCAGCGCTGACCAAGCTGACGCCCTGCCTGCTGATGAGCCCCTTGTCGATTGCGCAGTACCTGAGCGCCGACGCCAACGCCTTCGACGTGGTGGTGTTCGACGAAGCGAGCCAGATCTCCGTGTGGGACGCGGTGGGCGCCATCGCCCGCGGCAAGCAAGTGGTCATGGTGGGCGACCCGAAGCAGCTGCCGCCGACCAACTTCTTCGACCGCGCGGAGTCGTCGGCCGATGAAGAGGATGTTGAAGGCGACCTGGAAAGCATCCTCGACGAGTGCCTGGGCGCCAACCTTCCCACGATGAACCTGTCGTGGCACTACCGCAGTCGCAACGAGAGCCTGATCGCGTTCAGCAACCACCACTACTACGGCGGATCACTCGTCACCTTCCCCTCACCCGTCACCGAAGACCGGGCGGTGAGTTTCCATCACGTCAAGGGCACCTACGAGAAGGGCGGTGCGCGCATCAACAAACCCGAGGCCAAGGCCCTGGTGGCCGACATCGTGGCGCGGTTGAAATCGCCGGGCTTCCGCGAGAGCCGCCTGACCATAGGCGTGGTGACCTTCAACACCGAGCAGAAGGACCTGATCGAAGACCTGCTGGATGAAGAGCGTCGGCGTGACCCCTCCATCGAGCCCTACTTCGACGAGGTGGAGCTGGAGCCGCTGTTTGTCAAGAACCTGGAAAGCGTGCAGGGCGACGAGCGCGACATCATGTACTTCTCGATCACCTACGGGCCCGACCTGGCCGGCGCGGTGTCGATGAACTTCGGCCCGATGAACCGCACAGGCGGCGAGCGGCGCTTGAACGTGGCCATCACGCGGGCGCGGCACGAGTTGCGGGTGTTCTCCAGCCTGAAGGGCGAGCAGATGGACCTGGCGCGCACGCAGGCCCTGGGTGTGCGTGACCTTAAGCACTTCCTGGAGTTTGCCGAGCGCGGCCCACGCGCGTTGGCCGAAGCCTCGAAAGGCAGCCTGGGCGACTTCGAAAGCCCGTTCGAAGAAGCCGTAGCGGCAGCACTGGCCAGCAAGGGCTGGGAACTGCACACGCAGATCGGCGCTTCGTCGTTCCGCATTGACCTGGCCGTGGTGCACCCCGATGCGCGGGGAAGCTACCTGACTGGCATCGAATGTGACGGCGCCACCTACCACCGCAGCGCCACCGCCCGCGACCGCGACATGCTGCGTGAGCAGGTGCTGCGCGGCCTGGGCTGGCAGATCGAGCGGGTGTGGTCCACCGACTGGTGGGTTGACCGGGTAGGGACGCTGGAGAAGCTGGATGCGAAATTGCGCGGCTTGTTGCAGGCCAGCAGGGCCAAGCGGGCAGAAGTAGCGGAGAGGCAGGCCGCAACGGATGCGGCGGCAGCGGCCATTGCCAAGGCACGAGAGGACGCTGCACCTTTTGATGCGTCAACGTCAACCGATGCGGGCATTGATGGCGCAACGCAGATTCAGCTTGGATTGGGACTAAAGCCGGCGCCGGCTGAACAGCATCCGGAAGAGCGGGAAGCCGAGGTCTATGCGCGGAACGCGGCCAGCAGTGCGGCTGCCGGACCAGCCGTCTTCGTGGAATCGGACCCTGCGTCCGTTGTTGACGCGGTGAATGCGGATGCGTTCTTTGACAGCAGCTACGACGCCGTGTTGTTGACGATGATTGCGCACGTTGTCGAAGTCGAGGGCCCGGTGCGGGACACGGTAGTGGCGCGGCGCATTGCCCGGGCGCATGGGTGGCAGCGGACAGGGGCGCGGCTTCAGGAGCGGGTGGAGCAGCTGGCGAGGAAGGTACACCAAACGACTGACGAAGACGTTGGGACGTTTTACTGGGCAACAGGTCGCGGTCCTGAGATGTCTATGGTGTTCCGGCGACCGACCGGCGAGGTAGCGCGAGCCGTGGATGAGGTCTGCATGCCCGAACTGGGTGAGTTGGCCAGAGAGGTGCTGGCCAGTGGAAAGTCCGCAGACAGCTTCGCGGTCACGATGGCGCGAGAGCTTGGTTTGCAACGAACCGGAACTGCAGTGCGAACGCGGCTTGAAGCAGCAATCGCGTTGGTCACCAAGTAGTGCTGCCTGAGGCGCGCAGTAAGAACGGCACTCAAGTTGGTCAGATCGGTCCAGTTCACGGGGAGACAAGATGATTGATCGAATCGAGTTGATTCAAGGTGTGGGGCTATTGCACGACGCAAACGGCAAACCGCACACTTGTCAGAAGGCGACGCTCGTTTACGCAGATAACGGGCGAGGAAAATCCACGCTGGCCACCATTCTGCGGTCCGTGGCGACTGGCGATCCAACGTCAATTGAGCATCGGAAAACGGTCGACGGAGCCCTACCGCCAAAAGTGGTTTTGCAGTTCTCGAATGGGCACAAAGTTAACTTCTCTGCTAACGCGTGGTCGGAGTCGAGACCAGAGGTTCTGGTTTTTGACGCTGACTTTGTTGAGCGAAATGTGCACTCGGGCGGTACGGTCAACACCGAACACAGAAAGAACCTCCTCGAGTTCGCTCTCGGTGAGGCCGCTGTTGCAGCGAGAACAGGAGTTGCGCAAGCCACAGCCGATGCGAAGGCGGCCGCAGACAAGGTGCAGAGCCTCACGGGACAACTTTCCGGACACCATACTGGGCTGACCTTGTCGCAATTTGATTCGCTAGCCAAGGTAGCCGAGGTCGATGTGGAGGTGGCTGCGCTACAGAATCGCGTAACCGCAGCCAGCAACGCCGCAGCGATCATCGCTAGGCCAGTTCCAACGACAATTCCAGAACCTGCCTTCGACTTTGATAGCCTTTTCGCCGCCCTGCAAAGTTCATTGATGAACGTGCACGCTGACGCCGAACGCGTGGTCAAGGAGCATGTTGCGAAGCTCGGCGGCGGCACTGCCGAGATTTGGTTGAGTCAAGGGAGGCAATTAGGCGATTCGGAGTCTTGCCCTTACTGCGGGCAAGCGACAACCGATCTGGACCTGATTCGCGCCTATCAAACTCATTTCAACGAGGCGTATGCCGCCCTGAAAATCAAGGTAGCAGGGCTTCGGAGCATTGTCGAAGTCGGTACGCGTGCGAACATTCTCCAAAGCTTCCTGCAGGCACTCGTGGCAGCCAGAGCTCAGGCGGCGGCATGGTCAGACCTCGCGCAAACGCAGCCGATTAAATTTGATGAGAAAACTGCGCGCGCCGCGCTGACAGAACTGCAAAATCTCGTTCTCAAACTTGTAGCTCGTAAGGAAGTTGCTCCCGCCGACTCAGTCGGCGGCGATGCCGAAAAGTCGCAGGTTGTCGCGTTTTGGGCGGGCATGATCGCGGCGATGAAGGTCGCCAATAACGCTGTCAAATCTGCCGCGGAAACAATTCGAGCCTACAAAGAGAAGCTCGCCACTGAGAACGTGCCGCTGTTGACTCAGCAAATTCAGAGACTGGAAGCCTCAAAGCGCAGACATGACGCGGTTGTGGTCGATCTCTTCGGCAAGCTCACAGTTGCTCGCTCTGACGCAAACAAGGCGGAGGCCAAGAAAAGATCAGAACGAGAAAAACTTGATGGCTTGATGACGACAACTTTGTTGCAGTACGAGAAATCGATCAACACCCTATTGAAGAACTTCGGCGCTTCGTTCCGCATAAAGGGAATGGGCGCCAACTTCAGGGGTGGGGCGCCGCGAAGCGAATATGGCTTGTTGCTGCGGGGCAAAGAAATTCCATTGGAAGGAGGCCCACCATCATTCTCGACCGCCTTAAGCGAAGGAGACAAGCGGACATTGGCCTTTGCATTTTTTGTTGCAAGCACGCTCGCAGATAGTAAGCTGTCCACCCGCATTGTCGTGATCGACGATCCGATGTGTAGCTTGGACCTCAACCGCAGACATCACACAAGATCGATTCTGAAGAAACTCCACGCAAAATCGGCACAGCTCATCCTGCTTGCACACGATCTGTATTTTCTTCGCGATCTCCGAGACGCGCTGCTCAAAGATGATCTAGCAACGCCAATTGCGATTTTTCAGCTTGCACTTGCCGCAAACGACTACACGGGATTCTCAGCACTTGAAATCGACAAAGAGTGCGAGTCCGCTTATTTTCAGCACCATCGCCTGTTAAACGACTTCGTTGCTGGATCGACCGCAGACGCAAAGGCGGTGGCGAAAGCCATCCGGCCGATGCTGGAAGGGTACCTACACCGAAGATTCCCGAACTTGGTTCCCAAGTCGTTGATGTTCGGAAAAGTCGTTGTTTGCATCCGGGATGCGCCCACCAGCAGTCCGCTTAGTCATGCCAAGAATCTTGTGACTGAGTTGAACGACATCAATGAATACGCTGGGCAGTTTCACCACGACGCAAACCCAGCGGCCGACACGGTGCTTGTGGTCGCGGCCGAACTCAAAACTTACGTGGGTCGATCACTCCACCTGGTACACGGGGGCGTGGCACTGTCGTAGCGACAGAATTGGCATTGGCGATCGCCTTTTGCTGCGCCAACTCGCAGCGCTTCACTCCTCAGTCCACTTACCAAGAGGTCTGGCTGCGACGCCCACATCCCGCCAATTCATCGGATGACAGGTAAACAGCAGTATCTGATGCCGCGTCCCCGCATCAAACAACACCCGCTTCATCAACGCCAACCTTTCTTCATCACTGTGCACCAACGCATCATCCAGGATGATCAACGTCGGCCGCCCCGCCTCGCGCAGCAGGTCCGCATAAGCCAGCCGGCTGATCACCCCCATCTGCTCCCGCGCACCGAAGCTCAACGCGTCGAAGGCACCTGACTCCGGCCCCGCCGGGCCGCTGCGCGTCAGCGGGCCGGGGCTCAGGGTCTCGTCGATCGCCAGGTGAGCCTGCGGAAACAGCAACTGCAGGTAGTGGTTCAGGTGCTTCTGCAGCGGCGCCTGCAGCTTGCGCGTCAACACACCTCGCTGGTCTTTCAGCAGCTTCAGCAAGTGGTCCAGCGCCGCGGCACGGCGGCGTAACTCCTCAGTGCGGCGGGCCACCTGCGCCAGGTCACGCGCCAACGCTGCGCGCCGCTCTTCCAGGCCTTGAGCGCCGGCGCTTTCCAGCTCCACCTCCAGCCGCAGCAAGGCCGTCTTGCGCTCCTCGAAGCTCTTCTCCAGTTGTTCGGCGCTGCGTTGGAAACGCTCGACGTCCTGTTTCAGGATGTCGGGGCGTGCTTGCGCCACCTCGTCGGCCTTGGTCTTGACCGAGGCGGCCAGTGCCGACTTCTCTGCGCGTGCGTCCACCAATGCCTGGCTGGCGGCTTGCAGTTTTTCAGCGCGGTCGGGCGCGTTCAGCAAGAGCTGCGCTGCCTGGTGTTCGCGCTGCGCGCCTTCCAGCGTGGTTTGCGCATTACCGGCGGCGACACGTGCCGGGCCCAGGCTTGCGTTGATCTGTTCCAGGGCGCGACGGGCACCGTCCTCCGCGGTTTCGGCTTCCGAGACCGATTGCAGCGGCGCACCGGCTGCCTCCTGCGCCGCTGGAATCTTGCCCAGCGACGCCTCGACCTCCTTCGCCCGGGCGGCCTGCGCCACGGCCTCGGCGCGCAGAGCGTCCAGGCCTTTGGGCGCCAGGGCCTTCAGTGTGGCGGCCATCGCTTTCAGCTCGGCGGCGCGCAGTGTGTGCGCCTGATGCCGCGCCTCGGCTTCGTCCAGTGACGCCAGGCCCAGCCGTTGCAGCAGTGCGGCGTGCGCATCGCTCACCGAGCTCTCCTGGCGGCCCAGCTCGGCCAGGTCTGCGCCACCCGGGGATATCTCGATTTGGCCCATCGCACCCAGTTGCAGTGTGGCGGCCTCCAGCAGCAGCCTTTCGCCATTGCCAGCCAGCGGCTCGCCACTCAATTGAACGCCGTGGCCGTCAACGAGCTTGAAACGAAGGCGGGTCGCGGCTGCGGCACGCTGAATCTGCAGTTCGCGCAACTGCTGGCCCTGCGTGCGCAGCTGCTGCAGCACGCCGGCATCGATCTGCGACGCCGCCGCCTGCAGATCCAGCGCTCTGGCTTGCTCGGACTCCACCTGCTGCAGCCGCAGCTGTGTGGTCTGGGCTTTCTGCTTCAGTTCGTCAAGTTCGCGGGCCAGGCTTGCGCGGGT
>Ga0163144_10019810_pt1 | contig 13500 bp, 13 predicted proteins | sample OliLak19BULKMAT1_FD_123175 | JGI IMG/M metagenome (GOLD analysis project Ga0163144, IMG submission 123175) | Freshwater microbial mat bacterial communities from Lake Vanda, McMurdo Dry Valleys, Antarctica - Oligotrophic Lake LV.19.BULKMAT1 | ecosystem: Environmental > Aquatic > Freshwater >... | reverse complement strand
CCGAACTGCTCGCACAGGTCGGTGACGCTAAAGCGTCCGCTTTGCGCCAAGACTACGAATCGGTTGATCTCTTCCATGGGTGTTAGGTTTTGCCAGGGCATATCCCCGACCAATACTGTCACCCATCACTCCGGACAAAGTGTTACCTATCTCCCCGGATCATACCTAGTGCCGAACACCCCATTGAGGGCCGTAGGTATTGCTGCGATACTTCCGGGCATGTCCCTACGTCGTAAATCCAAGTCGGTGCGCGGAGTCGGCTACACCTGATCCCACGTCCAAACCCCTATTCACTTAAACGTATGCTCCCGCCGGTGCCAGCGGAGGTGGTCCGAGTGCGGGCGCAGCTTCGCAATTGAGGGTAAAAACAAAGGCCGGCCGGTGAGTGCGCGGAGGGAGAACCCGTCAGCGGGAAATTCCTCGGTGAAGACGGCGTCGGGTTTCACGAGCACGCGGAGATCGTCGGCGACGCTCCACAGGCCTAAGTCAAACAACGCATGGGCCGTCGGTGAAAGGGCGAGGCCGTTTTCGGGATCATTGTTGCGGCTCTTGGCGTATTGGTGGATGTGCGCGGCCTCGACGATGCCCGCTTGGCCAACGGTGGTGAGGCGATAACCAGTGAGCGCACAGGTGAACTGGTAGCCGCACACGACCTCGTTTTTGAAACGAGCGCTGCGACCGGCCTCGCGCGCGGCGCGGTAGGCGGCTTGGTCTTCTGCGAAGGCGGCGATTTCGGCGGAGTCGAGGGTGCGCTCAAAGCCGAGCGCGGCGGCGAGCGCGACTTGTTCGACCGGCGGGAAGTAGGTGGCGACGAGTAGGCGGCGAAGTTTTGCGCGGAAAGTGGAATCGCCCAGCGCGGCGAACAACCCTGCATCGAGCCTGGCGCGCTCGCTGGTGGCGCGGGAGCGGGAAGGCCGACCATCGGCTTCAAAGACGGCCCACACGCCATCGCCGCTCAAGGCATGGAAGGGCAGGCGAATATCGCCCTTGTTGGTGCGCCGCTCAGCGACGATGGGCCACAGGTTTTGGAATCGAACAACGAGATCGGGCGAAAGCGTGACCCAGCCATCGGTGATTTGCCCCGCCTCCAGGAGATCGAGCACGGCGAGTAGGAGCAACGGCTTGTGCGGTGCGCGCCCGCGCCCCTTGTCGGGATCGACGCGGAGGGCGGTGAGGCGGTGGAGCCAAGAGGTAGCGGACTCGTTCATGAAGTGGGGTTTATCGTGCCGCCTTCTTTGTCGTTCGCGATACGATCCAACTCTGCGGCAATTTTCTCCCTAATCTGGGCGATATCGTAGTGTGGTTGCCAAGGGAACCGCAAAAACTCCTCCTCCGCTCGGGACTGTTTTCGGGCGTGGCGATAAAGTAACCATCCAACTGCACCTACGAGCGCGATAACTAGTCCCGCCACCATGAGCGGTCGAACCCCGGGAACAAATACCCATGCCAAGACCAGTGGTGCAATGATCCCGAAGACGGCTTTTTCGAGATCAGCGTTTTTGCGGCGCGAAGATGAGCGACGTGGCATCGTAAACAGGAGCGGGACAGGCTCAGCCCGCCATCTTAAGGAGATCAAAAACTAGCTTGGCGAAGGCTGCGGCTTTTTTCGGATCGGAGAGGAGCTGCATCTTCTGGTTTTCGTGGGCGTCGCTACTGTCGAGGATGGCGTCGTCCACCGCTTTTGGAAAATCGCCCAACAAGGCTTGTTCGTCACTGTTGTTGGCGAGTTGGCTCATGACCTTGCCGTTTTCTCGGACCTTGTCGCGGACGGTGTAAGCGTAGTTCACCAAGTCCTGTTCGGTGAGGTTATCGGTGATGAAGAGTTCATTCAGGCGGGCGATGATCTGCGACAAGAACTCCTCTTTGGGGTCGCGGGCTCTGGCGGAGCCGAGTCCTTCGCCTGGTTTTAAGCCGTAGGGATCTTGTGGCCTATCGTCGAGTGCGAGGTCCTGTTGTTTGATCTTGGATAATCGGTAGTGACTCAACACGACGTGGTCCAGGTCGATGTCGTCATCGTCGATGGCTTGCTCACGCAGCAGCGGGTTCAGGTTGCGCGCGTAGAGGCTGAGTTTTTCCAGACTCGTGTCGTCATAGTCCACGATCTGGGACATGAACTCGTAAAAGCGCACAAAGGTGCCGAGGTCTTTTTTGAAGATCTCCAACGCGTCCTTCTCCTTCTTCGCCGCTTTGTAGCTGTTTTCGGCGTTGGCCATGAGGACGGCGTCGCCCGTCTTTTTGGTGCGTGCCAACACGACGCTAGCCTGTTGGTAGGCGAGCATCGCGGCCTTGTAGCGGATCTGCCAGCGCTGCACAGCCGGTTTGCAGATGTTGGCGAGGGCAGCGTTACTTTTGCTTTTCTGGAAAAATGCCGTGCAGAACTGTTCGACCTCCTGCCATTGGAAAATGCCCGACGCGCGCAGTTTTTCGTTGAGATCGAAGATCAGGTTGGGATCGGAGACGTCGTCGAGTGTCGCGGTTTTGTAGTAGGGTAAGAAGGCGGCGAGGATGTCGTCGGGCTCGTTGAAAAAATCGAGCACGAAGGTGCCCGTGGCGGCCTTGCCAGGATAGACGCGGTTGAGGCGGGAGAGCGTCTGCACGCACTCCACGCCACCGAGCTTTTTATCCACATACATGGCGCACAGTTTCGGCTGGTCGAAGCCGGTCTGAAACTTGTTGGCCACGATCATCACCTGATAATCGGCGGTATCGAAGGCCTTGCGCATGTCCCGTCCCTTGAGGTTGGGGTTCATGCTGATCTCGGTGAACTTCGTCCCGATCAGGCCGGCTGAGTTGGGGTCTTTTTCGGTGAACTCCACCTCTCCGGAGAAGGCCACCATGCCGTAGAGTTTGGCGTAGCCTTTTTCGGCGATGTATTTGTCGACCGACAGCTTGTAGCGCACCGCCTCCTTGCGGGAGCTGGTGACGACCATGGCCTTGGCGTGGCCTCCGAGCAGGCCCATGACCTTGGTTTTGAAGTGCTCTACGATGACCTGCACCTTTTGGGAGATGTTGTAGTCGTGCAGGCGCACCCACTGGTTGAGTTTCACCTGAGCCTTGCGGCTTTCGACCGCCTCGTCGGCTTCCTGAATCTTGAGTGCCAGATTATAGGCGACCTTGTAGTTCGTGTAGTTTTTCAACACGTCGAGGATGAAGCCCTCCTCGATTGCCTGCCGCATGCTGTAAACGTGAAAGGCGGCCGGCTTGTTCTTCTTGGATGGAGCTTCGGCGGGGTTGGGCAGACGGCCAAAGAGTTCCAAGGTCTTCGTCTTGGGCGTGGCGGTGAAGGCGAGGAAACTCAGGTTGGAATTGGCACGACGCGAGGCGACCATGGCGGTGATGGCGTCCTCGGAGGCGAGTTCCTCGTCCTCGTCACCGGTGCTTTCGATCATGAGGACTTCTTTCAGCTGGCGCGCGGTGGAGCCGCTTTGCGAGGAGTGGGCTTCGTCGGCGATGATGGCGTAGCAGCGCTCCTTGAGGCTCACGCTATTTTCGATGGCTTTTAGGACGAAGGGAAAGGTCTGGATGGTGACGATGATGATGGGCTGCGAGGCCTCCAACGCCGCCGCCAGTTTCTCGGACTTGGAGCCTTCGCCTTCCTCGCGGTTGATGCGGCCCACCACCCCGTCGGTGTGCTCGAATTGGTAGATCGTCTCCTGAAGCTGGTCGTCGAGCACCGTGCGATCGGTGACGACGATGACGGAGTGAAACTGCTTCGTTCCTTTCGCCGTGTAGAGCGCGGAGAGCTGGTGGGCGACCCAGGCGATGGAGTTGGATTTGCCCGAGCCGGCGCTGTGCTGGATGAGGTATTTGTGACCGGGGCCTTCGGCGCGGGCGGTCTCGACCAATTTGCTCACGACGACCCACTGGTGATAGCGGGGGAAGATCATCGTTTCCTGCTTATATTTCCGGCCGTCCCAATCCTCCTTCTCCTTGATTTCGAGGTGAACGAAACGCGCGAGAATGTTGAGCAAGTTGGCGGGCAACAGGACCTCATTCCAAAGGTAGTCGGTGGCGTAGCGATAGACGTCGGCCGGCACTTCGTTGCCCGCTCCGCCCTCCTCTGTGCCACGGTTGAACGGCAGGAAAACGGTCGCGTCTCCCGCGAGCCGCGTGGTCATGGCGACCTCGTATTGGCTGACGGCGAAGTGAACGAGTGCGCCGCGTTTGAAGGTGAGGAGCGGCTCGGGCTTCTTGGTGACCGGGTCCACCGGCAGGCGGGTGGACTTGTATTGTTTGATCGCGCGGTCGGCTGCCTGCTTGAACTCCGATTTGAGCTCCAGCGTGGCGACGGGCAGGCCGTTGACGAAGAGCACGAGGTCGATGCGCCAGGCCTTGGCCTTCAAGCCGGTCGCAGTGAGTTCGGCGTCGGTCGCCCATGGACTATAAACGACCTCAGGCACCACGCGCAGGCGGTTTTGGCCGTAGCGGGCGAGGGTATCGGGGTTGAGATCGTGCTCGGGCTTGAATTGGCAGAGCGAGAAACGCGTGCCGCGGTCGCGCAGCTCGTGGCGCAGCACACCGAGCGTGCCGAAGGTGCGCATCGTCTGGTCGGCCGCGTTGGGATCGGCCTTGTTGAGCTGTTCGGCGACGCGTTCGAGGAATTTCTGCTCGGGGTTCGACGGATAGAGCGCGGTGAACTTCTGCCACTGCTCAGGCTGGGTGTCCTGGACGAAGCCAAGGACGTCTTCGGGATACAGCGCGAGAGCGCGGTCGTATTTCTCGGGGTAACCGCGCTTCCAGCCGCGCTCGACCATCTCGGCGATGACTTCGTTTTGGAAAACCAGTTCTTTGGTGGGGTCGATCATACGGAAGCGGTGGCGTTGAAACGGACGGCAAAATCGGAGGCGGCGGCGATCATTTCATCGAAGTCCGGCACGTCGCCGAAGAACATCGGGCCGACCATTTCTTGGTAGTCGTTGCGCCAATTGGCGAGGTGCGCATCTGGAGGCGCGAGGCGGAAGGTGCCGGGTTTGTGCGTGGTGTAGTCCACCCAAGAATGGCGGAAGAAAATCTCGCGGTGCTCGGCCACGCGCCGGAACAGGGTCATGTCCGCGAGCGCCCGTTCACCGACGCCGGCGCGCAGCAGGCACCATAGGTCGTAGTAGTGGCGGGCCATGCGGATTTTGCGGGGTTTGTCCGCCGGGCGAAAGGTTTCCTCGTGCAGCAGGCAGGCCTTTTCCCAAAACGTGCGCTCGGCCGCGAGCACCCTGACGGTGCAGGCGGAATCGGCGTCGATCATGGGGAAATGTTCCAGCACGTAAGGCCGGATAGTTCTGGCGACGTGGGGCCAGTCGTCGGATCGCGCGCCCAACTCGATTTTGACGACGGGCGACACATAGCCGCTGGCGCCGCCTGCGAACACGGAGGGGTAATGGAACAAAAGGCATTGTCCATCGGCCATGTTGGGATCGACTTCCAGCCGCCATCCCGTGTCGCCTAAGGCGACGGCGAGGCGGGTGGCGAGCGCGGGTTGAAGTTGGCTTTGCACCCAATCGCGGCAGGCGAGCATGAGCGCTTCGAGGCGAATCCGGCGCTGTTTGTTGCTGGGCGCATGGTCGGGCGAAGCGTCACCCGCGAAGCCGAGCACCGCTTTGTCCACGACGAGATCGATATCTTCCGAAAAGCGGGCGATCAGCTGCCAAGCCTTGGAGAGAGAGGTGCCTCCCTTGAAGGTGAGGTGGGGGCCTTGCTCGGGCAGGGCGAAGAGTTCGCGCAGGGTCCAGCAGACCCAGAAATCTTTCTCCACACTGGCAGCGTCGAGTTGGTTGGTTTGATACACCGCCAAGCAGGCATCGCGGCGTCGCGCTGGCGAAAGCTGGATGAACTTATTCATGATTTGGACCGCTTGGGGGCGAGATTGGAGCCGGTGCCGCGAGCTGATGGAAAATATCGGCGATCCATGCGGGAGCACACCCGGCGTCGGCGGGCAAGGCGGCGCGGTCCTCGTCGGACAGGCGGCGGCGCAGGCGAGACAGGATGTCGGCATCCACGTGACGACGACCGATCCAACGCAGCGCCAGGATAACGAGAGCGCTTTGACGGTTCTTGGTATTTACGAAGCGAGGGGAGACGTGGCGCAGCACCGTCTGACCTTTGGCGCCATAGCGGATGCGGCGGCTGGTGCCGGTGGTCAGATGCCAGGGCCGCATGGGAACTTGGTCGCTGAGGTTGAGGTAGTTGGCCGCATGCGCACCGGTAGGGAAGAGCGCACCGTGGGCTTTGCGCTTGAGCAAGTCCTGCATGCCCTTGTGGCTGGGTCCAAGGCTGCCGAGCAGGGTATCATGGCGGGGCACATGATACAGCCCACGTCCCGCCCGGGCAATTTTCCCAGTCTGGCTATTGCGGGACAAGGCTTTATCTATCGCAGCGCGTCCGCCCAGATCGAGAAAGTCGGGGGGCGTCCAGACGCGCCCCTTCGGCCCAGACCGGATGCGATCGAGGATGGCGGTGTCGATGGAGTCGGCGTGCTTGCTCATTTCGGGCGTAATTTAGTCAGAAATAGTTGTTATTTTTCTGACAAAAGCAAGGGGTGAATTATGACCGTTCAAGCAGCGGGTGGCTCTTTCTCCAAACTTCACTCCTCACTCCTCACCTTTTTGCCCGGCGCGGACGTCGATCTTGCCGGTCACGGCGGCGGAGATCAGGGCGGTGCGGCGTGGGTGGAGGCTCAGTGAATGGGTCGGGGCGGACATGGGCGGATACTTTCTGGCTATGGGGTTTGGCCTAAATCGCGCCAAGCTGGGTGGTATGTTCCAAAATGGAACCAACTGTATTCTCTGCCTGTTCGCCGGCGGTGGGGCTGCCCGCGTATTTGGCAATATGCCCGGGGTTAGTTCGTTATACCCGGAGCTTAGCGCGTTATACCCGGAGTTACGCTACGGGAGTGAACTGGCAGCCTCGGGCGGACGCATGCAGCGCTAGTTGCTGGGCACTGCGTTTTCTTTGGCCCTTGGTCGTCAACTTGGAGAAATTTATCAGGCAATGGGCCAGATTGTTTTTCGTGGTATCGGCATGGCCGACGATCGGGTCGTTACTCAAGATCAGGTCGCCCGAGGCGGCGACTTCTGGGCTCGTTAGCGCCCACGTGCCGACGGATTGGAACCCGAGATTTTTGGTGAAATGGAGCCACGACGCCTCGGCCGTGACCAAGGACGCATCATCCACCGAGAGCTGATCTTTGTCTTTGGGCGTTGGAGAAAAAGCCACGCTGTTGGGATACTTGCCGTCCCAGTGGTTGGGGTGGACCTGACGGAAAACAATTTCGGGAGTCGATGCCATGCTCATAGCAAAAGTAGCCCCTCCACTTGTCCGAAAGCCTGTTGCCACTGATCGATGCCGAACGACTCCTCCACGAAACCGCCCGGCGTAATATTAGAGGCGTAGAGTTCGAGTTTTTTATCGGCGAAATTAACCTCCAGCTCGATGCGCGCGTGGGGGAGAATCCATTCGAGGATCACGTTGCCCTCCTCCGACGGCGCTACGGAGGGATAAGCCAAAGATTCCGGAAAAGACTTCGCCATCTCATTGCCGAGCCAGGTCAAATCATCGGGTTTTGGGGCGACTCCCCTGCCTTCCAACCAGCCGTCCGCAAGCGCGGAAAGTTTGTCGATACCTGAGACCAGACGGTAATGCGGCAGGCACTCGAGTTGTTCGATTTCGGTAATGGAGCCGAGGCGGTCATTGACATCGAACACGCCGACACCGCGCACGCGGGCATGGAGCACCGGGTTACCGAGGGCATCCTTGAGATCGCTGAAAAACGGGTCGTCGAAAACAAAGGTCACGGGCTCATTATCGAGCGTGCGCAGGGTGCCGGTCTTCTTCTTGGCATCGAGTTCTTCGACCGAGCCGACGACATTGACCTCGGCTTGGTAGGTTTCGCGATGGGCGAGCACCAAGCGCTTTCTCTTGGTGGGCGTGAGGACGGTTTTATTGGTCGGGGAATCGGGCAGCCATTCGATGAACTCACCTTCTTCCAGCGAGCGGCCGATGCGGTTGAAGTAGCTGTAATGGTCTTTGGGAAACGCCGCCGGGAAGGGTTGGCCGGCCTCGGTGGCGATCACGGAATTGATGAGGTCTTTGGCTTCGGTGATTTCGGCCGGTAGCGTGCTGAACAGTTGGCCCGCCAGCATCATGGCCACCAACGCAGGTTTGGCGCTGCCGTCGTCGATGCGCTCGATGTGCAGGCTGAAGCCGTTGGCGAAACCCTTGGGTAGCCTGACCCGGTCTTGGTTTTTCTGCCGGAAAAGGTGTTTGGCGAGTTCGAGCACCAGTTCCTCATACGCAGCCAAGTCCTTGGCGGCGGAGAGCGGGAGCGTGTGCCCCTCAAATCTCGGCCCCACAAAACGGGGCTGGATAAACGGTTCCTGAGTCATGGGTAGGAGCTAAAGGGACGATTGGGATCAATTATGACAACGCTCTTCTGCATTTGAGCCGGTGTCCAAAGGCGGGCGGCGGGTGTTGTGCGTGGGGAACTCCTTCCTTTTTGGAAACAGTTCAGGCGGCAGCGGGGACTCTCCTTCAAACTTCACCCTTCACCCTTCTGCCAGGCGCGAACGTCGATCTTGCCGGTCACGGCGGCGGAGATCAGGGCGGTGCGGCGTTCTTGGAGGAGTTCGATTCCCGCCATGGCTCGATTCATCAAATCTGAGAAACGCTGTCTTAAAAGGCCGATTTCCTCTACTATTTTCTGCACCTCTCCATCAGGGGGGATCGGCACGGCGATACTTTTAACAATGTCTGTGTTAAGGTTTGGCTGCCCTGATCCTTGTTTTACTCATTCACGAATATCTTCGGTGAGAGTCGAAAGATAATAATAAGCATACTCGTGGTTAAGATTCAGTTTCTCAAAACCGACGACTCCGTCGTTCGCATTTGCGTCGATGCTCAAAATCTTTGGAACCCCAAGAGTTGCCCCGCTGTTCGACAGAAGCAATGTTCCGGCCGCGAATATTCGGCACTGGGCACTACCCTTCTTGGTTAAAAATGTCTCTGTCTGCGTGAGGTAAACTTCATCGTCTTTGGTGATTTCGGCGACCGTGACCCAAGGTGAATAGTCTCCGTTAAAAAGAGTGGGGTCACCGGCCGGTCGTGGTGAACCACCTCTTACGACAGATGAAATGTAGCCAAATTTGCGGACATTCCAATGCGCGGGGACTTGGCCGAGCCATTCGACGCCGGAGTCGGCAAGGGGGGCGTGGGGATTGAGGCCTTTGGTCACGGCATGGCTGATCACGGCCTGCCGTTTTTCTTTCAGCAGTCGGATCAGCTCTTGCTGCTGCCCAATCAATAGATCGATCTTCGCCGTCTCGTGGTCCAGGAACGCCGCGATTTGGGTTTGTTCGGGTGTTGATGGCTTAGGGCACTGAATCCCGCCTAAGAGTTCCAAGTTTAGCCCATCCCTATTATCGCCGCCCGATAGGTTGCGGATGTTTTCGTAGTTAGATTCGAGCCACCAAAACAGATAGTCAGAATATCGAATATCAGAAGGCACAATCGCAGCCATTGATTGATTGCACGTTGTTTCGATACCAAGCCGAGCGACCATACCTTTGGTTTTACCTTGTCCAGCCAGCGCCATGACCAAGGCATTTTTCGGTATCCAACGCGCACTACTGTTCGCGAATGCTTCACAGGAAATGAACGTGGATGGTTCAATGATAAATCGCTGGTTCACGGCCCCTGAATTGATCCAGGGGATTATTCCATTTTCCCAGTAATCTTCCCTCTCTTTCGAAGGAGTTCCACCGGCATAAAGAGACGAGGACCATCGCAGGGTGATACGATCCCAATGCGCTGGAATTGAGTCCACCCACGCCGAACCTGATTCCTTATACTCCGGATACGCCGAATATCGCCCGTCGCTCATGAGTGGACCTCCAGATGAAGAGTGAAGGGTGAAGTTTGAAGGGTGAAAGGGGAGTTCATGCGGGGCGGTTTTCGGAGGTGGTGGTGACGGTGCGGAGGGCGCGGAGGGTGTGGCCGGCGGCCAGAGTTTCGGCGATAAAGGCGAGAAAGCCTCCGGCCGGGTGGCAGGGGATGACATCGAAGGGGACGAGCACATCGCCGGCGCGGACGAGGTTTTTGTCGTGGGCATCAAATATACCCAGGTTGTCCTCCGCGCGGTAATAAGCGGAGGTGGTGACTTTGACGAAGCCAAGCGAGGCGAACCACGCGTCGATCTCCGCCGTGGTCACGGGGACGAGTTCGAAGCGCGGCTGGGAGGTGACGATGGCGAGATCACCATCGGCCTGGAAGATGACGCCTTCCAGCAGGTTGAGACCGGGGACGAGCTGGTTTTGCAGGTGCAGGTGTTCCAGGTATTCTATGGGCGAGACTTCCCAGAGGTGAAAGCGGCGAGCGTCGTCGGCGGAAGAAACCAGGGCGAGCTCGATGCCGGGGCTGAGGCCGAAAACGCCGTTGCGGGTGACCTTAAAGACACGTTCACCTTCATCGAAATAATCGTGTTCCTGGCCGCCTCGGGTCAGACGTGCGGTGTTGGTATCCGCCTCTAGCAACAGACCCAGACTGGCTGCCCATTCACGGAGGTCTTTCTCCTGCCGGGCGAGGGTGGGCGCCCCAAGTGCGCCGCCACTTGTTTCCTGAACTCGGCGGAGGTGATTGAGGGCCGCGAGGACAAGATCCGCTGCATCTGCGCCTCGGTGAGGAGCGGACGGACGGGCATCGTCAGGTGCGGGCTGGGCTTCATGGTCCATGACAATAGGCGGAAAGACGGTGTGAACAAGCGGAGTTTTCCGGAGTGCGGGAGCTCACGAGTGGACCTCTTGGAGGAGCTTCATGATTTCGGCGCTGACGGCGTCGAGGTCGGCGTCGATGGCAGCGAGGTCGCGCGGGGGCTGATACTGGTAAAAATGGCGGTTGAAGGGGATTTCGTAGCCGACGAGGCCGACTTGCTCGTCCTTGGGGTCGCGTTTGGTGGCGTCGATCCACGCGTCGGGCACGTGAGGCAGGACTTCCTTTTTGAAATACGCTTCGTTGAGCGCGTCCACCGACTGGCTGGGGTCGAGGGCGACGTTTTCGTAATCGCGGAGGTCGGAGTCGGGGGCGTATTCGGCGGTTTGGGCGGCGACGGCAAACCGGCCGTAGATCGGGTCGGGTTTGGTGGCCTTGTGGAGTTTTTTGATGACCTTGGCGGCGGCGGGGTTTTTCCAGGAGACGGCGGCGGTGATTTGTTTTTTCTCGGTGGCGTCGAGCTTGAGGCCGGTGGCGGCGAGGGCGTCGTCGTAGGCGTTCATGTCGTCGTGTTGGGCGGTGCCGAGCTTCGCCTGAAGCTGGCGGGCTTTGAGCAGGATCGCGAGTTGGTCGCGCCACGTGGAGGCGGCGAGTGTTTCCTTGATGTGCTTTTCCTTGAGCTCGGGGAAATCGGCTTTGAGGGCGACGCGGATCTCGGTCGCTTGTTCGTCGGTGAGGACACCGTAGGATTTGTCGGCGGGGGCGTCGGTCCAGGCGGAGCCGTAGGTCTCAAAAATCCAGCGCATGGGGCCTTCGAGGGCACCGGGGGTGAAACGGAGGGTGGCGAGGCGGGCGTCGTCGAATTGGTAAGACTCGCGCAGGGGGCGCTCGATGGTGATGCGGCGGTAGCCGAATTCGTGGGTCTTGAAAATCTTGGCGGCGAAGGTCTTTTCGGGCTCGGTCTTGGGGTTGGCGGAGGGGCGTCCGCGGGAGCTTTTTTGCTCGGCGGGTTTGTCGAGGGACTGCGGGGCGATGGCGGCGAAGTCGCCGAAGGTGCGGGTGATGGTCTTGATGTCGGTGTCGCTCATCTCGTGGCGTTTTGAGCCGAGGGATTTGCGCATCTTGCCGTGGAGGTGGACGCCGTTGATGAGGAGCACGCGGCCTTTGCGGTCGGCGGCCTTTTTGTTGGAGAGTATCCAGACGTAGGTGGCGATGCCGGTGTTGTAGAACATGTCGGTCGGTAGGGCGACGATGGCTTCGAGCAGATCGGTCTCCAAGATGTGGCGGCGGATCTCGGACTCGCCGGAGCCGGCGCCGCCGGTGAAGAGCGGAGAGCCGTTGAGGATGATGCCGATGCGGGCGCCGCCGTCATGGGCGGGGCGGAGCTTGCTCAGGAGGTGGAGCAGGAAGAGCAGGGAGCCGTCGGAGACGCGGGGCAGGCCGGGGCCGAAGCGGCCGTCGAAGCCTTTTTCGAGGTGCTCTTTGGCGATGTCGCCTTCGATCTTTTTCCAATCCACGCCGAAGGGCGGGTTGGAGAGCATGTAGTCGAATTTATCGGCGTAGAGCTGGTCGAGGGAGAGGGTGTTGCCGAGTTTGATGCGGGAGACGTCCTGGCCCTTGATGAGCATGTCGGCCTTGCAGATGGCGTAGCTCTCGGGGTTGAGCTCCTGGCCGTAGCCGCGCATGACGGCCTGGGGGTTGAGCTCGTGCACGTATTCCATGCCGGCGGAGAGGAAGCCGCCGGTGCCGGCGGTGGGGTCGTAAATGGTGCGGATGATGCCGGGCCGGGTGAGGGCTTCGTCGTCCTCCATGAAGACGAGCGAGGTGGTGAGGCGCACGATGTCGCGGGGCGTGAAGTGTTCGCCGGCGGTCTCGTTGGAGCTTTCGGCGAAGCGCCGGATGAGCTCTTCGAAGACGAGACCCATGTCGTGATTGGAAATGGCCTGCGGGCTGAGATCGGCGAGGCGCACGCGCTGGACGACCTTGTAGAGGAGATTGGCGTCGTTGAGCTGGCCGATGAACTCGGCGAAGTTGAAATACTCAAAAATCTCGCGGGCGTCCTTGGAGAAGGCGGAGAGGTAGGACTCTAGGTTGGCCTTGATGCCGGACTCGCCGAGGGTTCCGAGGTCCATGCGCGAGGTGTTGAAGAAGGTGAGGCCGCCGGTGGCGCGGAGGAGGAGTTTTTCCTGGGCCTCTTCGGGGAGTTTTTGTTGGGCGAGCTTTTCGACCTCGGCGAGGACGGCGGGTTTGCTGGCGGCGAGCACGCCTTCGAGACGGCGGAGGAGAGCGAACGGGAGGATGACGCGGCCGTATTGGCTCTGCTTAAAGTCTCCGCGGAGGAGATCGGCGAGGGCCCAGATGTCGGAGGCGAGGTTATTGGAGGATTGGGACATGGGACGGGCGGAAAGGGGAGATGCGGGGGGGGGGGGCATCAGCAAGGCCAAGAACGTGGGCGCGCGGGGTGACAGGGCGACACGGGTTTGGCGCTCATACGCGCAACCGTTTAGTAGTGAGGTGAAGGCCGCTCATGTAGTGCAAGGGCCAAGCGAGTGTATGAATGTTTTTTTAGCGGCACGCGGCAATCTTGCCAGAGGGGGTGGGACATCTGTGGGGTGTGGGCCGGGCCGAAAACGCGGAAAGGCCGAAAACGCGGATAAGAATGGCGGAATGATAAACGCGGACGTCGATCTAGTGCTTAGTTGCAAAGATTGACGATAGTATTCCGCAATTGCGCACCTTTGACCTCACGCTTCCGCCACTTGAACGGCTTGGCCGTCGGATTGTAGGCCGCAATGAACGCATCGATGG
>Ga0163144_10019808_pt1 | contig 13502 bp, 15 predicted proteins | sample OliLak19BULKMAT1_FD_123175 | JGI IMG/M metagenome (GOLD analysis project Ga0163144, IMG submission 123175) | Freshwater microbial mat bacterial communities from Lake Vanda, McMurdo Dry Valleys, Antarctica - Oligotrophic Lake LV.19.BULKMAT1 | ecosystem: Environmental > Aquatic > Freshwater >... | reverse complement strand
TTCAATTTAAATAAAAATAGACTCCAATTTAAAACCAAGAGAAAGGCATTATTTATTGGATAAAAATTTTCATTTGCACGCAAAATACCATTTGCTGCGCAATTGTTTAGTGTAAAGAAAAAGAGAGTTGTTAAAATGCATTTTCCTAGGAATCTGAACTTAAGTTGTAGAAGGTCTTCAAAAACCGCGTATATCTATATAAAATAAATTATGACAAAAAGAATAAAATTATTTGCATTCCTATTGATTTCCTTTCATTCAGGAAAATCACAAATTTTGATTTCTCTTCTATTCTGAGACAAACTTAATTCTGATAAGATTGAATTTGGTTTGAATGGAGGTCTCAGTATGATGACCATTCAAGGCTTGGATAATGCCCACTATTCAAGGTCGTTTAGTCTTGGATTTTATTTCGATTTTAAACTTAAAAACAGTCCAAATTAGATCTTCATTACAGGACTAATTCTTAAATCACCAATGGGAGCAACTGACCTGCCAGTTTACTTCCTAAAAAATATATACTTGGACAGTATTTTTGAAAGCGGCAAGGTTAAACGAAAACTGAAATACTTTAGTGTTCCAGTTCTATTAAAATACAAGTTCAACAATAGTATCTATTTTAAAGGAGGAATTCAACTTGGTCTGATGAACCAAGGCGAAGATATTTTCACAAATAAGGTTATAGATAAAGACGACCTATCCTATACGTTACAGGTCAGAAGTCAATACAATCCATTTGATTTTGAATTTACTGCAGGTGTTGGTTAAAGACTTATGGGTGGAAATGGGATGAATCTTGGTATTAGTTACTATCAGGGTGCATTAAATATTTTAAAAAACAATACCGGTAAAAGTCAATTTAATCAATCTCTTAACTTAAATTTTGGTATACAGATTGGAAAAGTTTCTAAGAAAGAGTAGGTAAGATGTTTTCGAAATCATAGCACTCTGGCCACTGGTCAAAATAAAGTATGTCAACAAGATATATTTCAGATATGACAAGATTCGGATTTTCTTTCAATTCCAGTGATGAGAGTTTCCTGATAATTATCAGGATGGAGGTTATTAGGATTAGCGATAAGTTCAAAAATCCTTAACTGCCAGATTTATAAGAACTTGTCACTCGTATGATGCGAGCGACGGCAGGATAATCCTGTTAAAATCAATTCTTTTCTGCTTGACTGAACAACATTATATCCATTGCTAATTTTTTGTCAGCAAACTGATCCTTTATTTGCTTCTTTGAAGCTTTGTTATGGTTGATATCAGTTCGGCAGCATTTTCCTTCAACGAAGAATCAAGGCTTTTGAATCACATTTAATAAGTTGGAAAATCTTTTTTTAACATGGCAATCCTTAAAAAGTCTAAAGTACCTAGGTCGCTAAAAATTAACTTTAATTTTATTTAATTGAGAATAAATATGTGTAGTTTGCAACTCGATTAGACACCTTTTCATGGTAAAGAAAAGCAGAACAGAAATTATTGGTTCAACAGATTTTATTGACCTTCCAGATGCAGCTATTGAGAACCTTCCTTGCAAGATTGATACAGGTGCAGCTATTTCAGCTATTCATGCGGGGAAAATAAAAATTATTGAGAAAAACGGCCAAGAATTTCTATCCTTCAGACTTCTTGATAAAAAGCATCCCCAATTTAATAATAAAGAATTTATTGCCTCTGTTTTCAAAGAAAAGAGGATTAAAAGCAGCTTTGGACATGCCGAAGAACGCTATCAAGTTAAAATTAGAATAAGAGTATTTGGCAAAATATATAATACATCCTTTACATTGACAGACCGAAAAAATATGACCTATCCTTTGCTTTTAGGTAAAACATTTTTAAAGGGTAAATTTTTAGTTGATGTTGCACAAAATAATCTTTCATTTAAACAAAAAAACAAACAGCAAAACCCATGAATATTGGTATTCTTTCCCGAAATGAAAACCTCGTTTCAACCCGCAGACTGGTTGAGGCAGCAACTAAAAGAGGTCATATTGCACGTGTCATTAATTTTACAAAGTGCTATGTAGCGATTGAACATTTCAATTCTAAAATTTTCTTTGGCGACCATGAGCTAGAACCTTTAGATGCCATAATTCCTCGCATAGGTGCCTCTGTTACATTTTATGGCGCAAATATTATAAGACAATTTGAAGTAAAAAAGATATTTACCACCACTACATCTGTGGGCTTAATGCGAAGTCGCGACAAACTGCGAAGTCTACAAATACTTGCAAGTGCAGATGTAAACATACCCAAAACGGCCTTTGCAAAATATCCAGGTGATATTAAAAATCTTATTAAAATAGTTGGAGGTGCTCCCTTGGTAATCAAACTTTTGGAAAGTACGCAAGGCAAAGGTGTTGTACTGGCCGAAACATCCAAAGCCGCCACCTCAGTGATAGAGGCATTTTATGATTTGGATGAAAATATTATAGTCCAGGAATTTATTAAAGAGGCCAAAGCAGAAGATATTCGTGCATTTGTTGTAGATGGAGAAGTGGTGGGGGCCATGAAAAGAAAAGGGGTTGAAGGTGAATTCAGAAGTAATCTCCACAAAGGCGGTACTGCGTCGTACGTAGAGTTAACAAAGGAAGAAGAAACGGCTGCACTGCTTGCCGCTAAAGCAATGAATCTGGGCGTGGCGGGTGTAGATATTTTAAGAAGCGACCGAGGGCCATTGGTCATTGAGGTAAATTCCTCCCCTGGACTTGAAGGTATTGAGAAAGCCACAGGAAAGGATATTGCTGGGAAAATAATTGAATATGCCGAAAAAAATTACATAAATGGGAAACCTGATTTAATTCAGGGTTAATAAATTTCGAAGTTAAATTTTTTGTAAAATTTAAATGATGTATTTAAGCGAAAATTACCGCAAATTCTTTATAGATTTGGCACCGAATAACAATTCTGAATGGTTCAATATCAACAGAAAACGTTATGAAATAGATGTAAAAGTTCCGTTTAATCAGTTAGTAGCTGAGCTGATTATTAGGTTAGCCGAAGTGGATAAAAATATGGTTGGTATAAAAGCCTCGGACTGTATTTTTAGAATCAATAGGGATATAAGGTTTAGCAAGGACAAAACACCATACAAACCTCACATGTCGGCGGCCATTGCACCCGGTGGTAAAAAGAATTTTGCCTACCCCGGATTTTATTTCGAGGCGACTCCTGAGGGTATAAATATTTATGGCGGCGTATATGTGGCTGACAAGGGCCAACTTGAGAAAATTAGAAATCTGATTGCAGAAAACTTAGAAGCATTCAATAAATTATTAACCTCTCCAGATTTTAAAAATAAGTACGGAGGAAAAATATTGGGTGAAACACAAATACGAATTCCAAAAGAATTAAAGGAAGCTGCTGATAAACAGCCATTGATTTACAATAAACAGTTCTATTATAAGACTTCTTTGGATGAAAGCTATTTAACACGACCCGATTTATTGGATGTACTCGTTGATTATTTTAAAGCTTCTCAAGGCATGAATACTTTTCTGAAAAAAGCATTATAAGCATAAAATGCTAGATCAAAGACAAGCCAACTCGCTTTCAAAAGCACTAGGAGCCATTTTTATTGCTCTTGGAATTATCATGTCTATCCTTGGAATTTCACTTTTATTCTCAGAAGGAAGAAGTGAAATAGAGACTATTTTATTGATTCTATTTCTGTTGAGTGGTGGGTTGATGCTAATAGGTGGTTTTCAAAATATACGAAACGCCAGAGACAAGGATAAAGCTGTAGATTGGTATGAAGCCCAATTAAGAATAAAAGATGAAGTTTTGATTCCCAATAAAATGCCTTTACCAGAAATAACAAACCTGGCTGAAACAACAGAAAAAAAATCCATTCAAAAAAATACTCAGGAACAACATCCTGATATCATTGCTAAATGGGAATATACCAAATCCGAATGGAGAACAATGACCAAGGCAGAAACTATGCGCAGGTTTAAGGAAGGAATATGGGTTTCCCTCTTTATTGGTATTCTTGGAGGATGGATTATTTCGAAGACGGGTGAATCTTATCTATTCGGATTTTTGTTTGCATTAACGGTTGGGGTATTTATATCTTGGTTAAAAGTTAAACTATCAAATAACTTATTCGCCTTACAACAAAAAAACAGTATATGGATTACAACCAATGCACTCATTATCAACTATAAATTCAAAAACATTTCAGATTATTTAATTCATTTGAAGTATGTAAAGGCTTTGAAAGTAGAGGCGCATCAGTATCTTGAATTTTCACTTGAATGGCAAACTAGAAACGGCGTTACGAACGACCAAATCAGAATTTTGGTACCGGAACGATATAATATCCAGATTCAAATGGTGTTGGATTATTTTGAGAGAGTTGAGAATGTTAATGGTTAATTTACCAATTCTGATTTCAAAATTTTAATCCCTTCATCCTTTTTAATGGCATCAAATCCACCATAAACATTGTTTACTCTAAGGAATCCATTTGCTTTTAAGATTGAACATGCAATAACAGAACGATAGCCTCCACCGCAATATACATATTGATTTTTATCCTTGTCAATATCTTCAAGATGTTCTTGTATTTGAGCCAGGGTGCTCAATTGTGCATTTTCAACATGAGCCGATTCAAATTCAGATAGTTTGCGAACGTCCAAAATGTTGATATTTTTCCCGTGCTTTTGTTCTAGTGCTAATTCTTCTGCATCCACAGAGATTAAGAGATCAATCTTTTTTTCTGCTTTTTGCCATGAATCATATCCACCGGAAAGATAACCCGCTATATTATCAAAGCCCACCCTTGAGAGCCTTGTGATGCTTTCCAATTCCTTGCCATCCTCTGTTACAAGAATTATTTTTCTATCTAAATCAAATAATGTTGCTGCCCAAATGGCAAAATGACCATTCAAACCAATATTTATAGCTAATGGAACAAATCCGTTTTCAAAAACCAGAGGGTCACGGCTGTCAATTATTAAAGAACCTTCTGTTTTAAAAAGTTCAAAATCATCTACAGACAGAGCAGTCATGCCTTTTTTTTCTATCTCAGTAATACTTGTATAGCCTTGCTTGTTGAGTTTGGCATCTTTAAAGAAGTAATCTGGTGGAGGAGTTATATCCTCGGTAACAAGTTTTGTAAACTCCTCTTTTGATATAGAAGCCAAGGCATAATTGGTGGCTTTTTGAATACCTATTGTACTCAATGTTTCCTTACCGATATTTTTTCCGCAGGCAGACCCCGGTCCATGAGAAGGATAAACAATGACATCGTCGGCCAATGGTTTTAATTTGGAGTTGAGCGAATCATAAAGCCAGCCAGCCATCTTTTCTGGGTTTAAATCGGGGTTTCCATCTAATAAATCAGGACGGCCTACATCACCAACAAACAAGGTATCTCCAGTAAAAACACAATGATCTTTTCTGGTTTCATCTTTCAACAAATAACATGTACTTTCAGGGGTATGCCCAGGAGTATGCAATGCAGTAAGACTTATCTTTCCCAGCTGAAAAATCTGTCCATCAACTGCAATCAGTGATTCGAAACCTGTTACAGCCCCTGGTCCGTAAATAATTTTTGCTCCAGTTGCTTTTGCTAAATCAATATGTCCAGATACAAAATCGGCATGGAAATGCGTTTCGAAAATGTAACGGATTGTATGTCCTTTTTCTTTGGATTTGTCAATATAAACCTGATAATCACGAATAGGATCAATAATAGCAACTTCTCCTTCGCTTTCAATATAATAGGCCGCCTGCGAGAGGCAGTTTGTATAAAGTTGTTCAATCTGCATGTTAGTATGTAGTCTTAAAATAAAGGAAAAACGAATTTAAAGTAATCCCTAAAATCCGAAAATCCAGAATGTTAGTTAATCAAGCCTGGTGAATGGAAAACTCGAAAAACTCCATCACTTGGTTGGCAAGCAATTTTTTACAAGCTTCTTCTGTTTTGCTTTTGGCTTCAGCCTCATTTACTGCTTCAATTTCAAGGGTAATATGCTTTCCGACCCTTACATTTTGCACTTGTGGCAAACCGATTGCTGCCATGCTGCCTGTTACGGCCTTTCCTTGAGGATCTAAAAGATTCTTATGAGGCATTACATTTATTTCAGCTATGAATTTCATATTTGTTTTATTGTTTTGATACTGGATTTTAGAAATTTATCAAGGCATTTAGACCTTTCTTAATTTTTGCAAAAATACGATAATAGATTATTTAATTTTTTGTTCAAGAATAACAGCGAAGTTAACTTCACAAAATTTAATTTCAATAGCTTATTAAGCCCTCTTAAACGCAATAATAGAAAAAAGTACATACCCTAAGATTACCAAAGGCAAGCCCTGAAATCCAAAAGAAAGAATACAGATTAAGCCGAAAAGAAGAACCAGATAGCGATAAATGTTATCCTTTATGCTGTAGTTCTTGAATTTGAGAGCCAACAAGGGTAATTCTGAAACCATCAACAAACACAAAATAATAACGAGTGAACTTACAACCCAAGGGTTAATTAGAAAAGCCAAAGGTCCCTCGCGATCTACAAATGGTAGTGCGGCAATAATCATACCGGTGCTTGGAACAGGTAGACCAAGAAAAGATTCACTTTGCCGTGTGTCGATGTTAAATTTAGCCAGACGAACACAGGCAAAAACACCGATTAACAAACCAAAACCAGAATAATCACCCATCAATCTATATCCCATAATGATAAAAGCAGGAGCCACACCAAAGCTTACAACATCTGCTAAACTGTCCAATTGTTTTCCTAATTCAGAATGAACCTTTAGCAAGCGCGCAGCAAAACCATCAAAAAAATCTAAAATTGCCGCACCAAAAATACAAAGTGCTGGACTAACATAAAGCCATTTATCATAAACTGAATAATCCTCGTTTAAGTAATCAGGAATATTTTTGGCAGCAATCCAACAGGCAAGCATTCCAAAAGTTAAGTTGCCAAGCGTTATGATATTGGGTATCCATTTTTTAATAACATTCATTGGAGAGAATAATAGGTTGCGAATTACGGCTAATTTTTTAACATCAAATTCAAAGTTCAATAATAGCCTGATTGCAATCATTGTTACACCAGTGCTTTCTTATAAGAATTTGATTTGGGCAAATCATTTTAAGAACAGTTGAAAATTATAAAAAATTCTTCTAATTGAAGCTTTATTGTTTTTGTGTTAAATGAAACATTTGAATGAGCAAAACCATTCTAAATTGAAATGTGATACTTGATGTGAATATTATTCATAGTAACCAATTGAATTGCCTCCCAGTGAATTGCCTCAAGCTTTAGCTGGAGGATTTAAGTAATTAATAACAAAATTGGCTTTAGTCAAACTAAAATCCTTCGTATCTTTCAAACTCACAATTGCTGATAAATACTTTAAATCAACACTTTGCGGTTGATGGTTTTTTTTATAAGAAAGTCGTATTCCAAAACCAGGGCAAACGCATTAAAATAACAATTGGACGTAGATAAACCAAGGGATGTAATAATCCTTAATTAAATGTATTTTCTTTCCTTAGTAATGAAAACACCAATTGATTATTTTTCTGGCACCGATCCACGAATAGAGCGTGGCAAAGAGCATTTACTAAGTGATATCGTCTTCATAACGATAGCTGCGGTAATATGTGGGGCGCAAATATGGAATGATATAGAAGACTATGGGGAATCAAAAAAGGAGTGGTTAAAACAATATCTCAAGTTACCCAACGGTATTCCCTCTCACAACACGTTCAATAGAGTATACAGTATTTTGGAGCCGACAGAATTGGAAAGCTGTTTTTTTTAGATGGATAAAGGCAGTATGTTCATTAACAGAAGGTGAAGTGATAAGTATAGATAGTAAAGCACCGAGAGGCTCAAGAAAATATGGTTCAAAAGCAATGGTACATATTGTCAGCGCATGGGCTCAACACAATCACATGGTTTTAGGACAAGTAAAGGTGGATGATAAGTCTAATGACATAACAGCCATTCTCAAATTATTAGAAGTTACAGCCATTAAAGGTTGTATTGTCACAATAGATGCAATGGGTTGTCAAACGGATATAGCAAAGAAACTAACAGACAAGGAAGCTGCCTATAAATTAGCTATTAAAGGTAATCAGGGTACTTTGGAACAAGAAATCAAAGACACTATAAGATTCGCTAAGCCAGCAGAGACATACAAACATGTGGACACTGGACATGCTGGGATAGAAACAAGGAATTGTAGTGTATATACAGATTTATCTTACCGAGAAACTCCCAATAAGTGTAGTGGATTAAGTTGTGTTGCAAAAATAGAATCCATACGTCATGAAAAAATAAGCGGTAAAGAGCAAAAGGAAACCCGCTTATACTTTTGTAGTACCAAGTCTTCTGCTAAATGAATAGCAGAAAGTGTAAGAACACATTGGGGAATTGAAAACTCCCTGCACTGGGTACTTGATGTAGCATTTAATGAAGATAAGAGCATGAAAACAAATACCTATGCAGCCCAAAATTTCTCCATTATTAATAGAATAGCCCTAAACTTATTAAAAAATGAAAAAAGTAAAAAGATAGGGGTAAAGAGTAGAAGACTTAGCGCAGGGTGTGACAACGATTTTCTTTTAAAGGTTCTGAAAAATTAAATGCGTTTGCCCAGGTTCCAAAACATGATTATTTGCCAATCTCAATAATAATTACGAAATTGCATCGTTTTTTAAAAACTATGATGTCCAAATCAAAAATCATAACCCTTTTCTTTTTATTTTTATTCTTTGTATCAATTATTTCCTGTAGCAGTACTCGGCGAAATTCAAAACCAAAAGGCTATTACAGCAATGGCTGCAAATGCCCACTTCGTTTTTAGTTATTTCAATTTCTTAGAAGCAGTTTAAATAGTCTCAATAAAATCGCGAATAAGTAAAAACGATTTATCGTAGTACTCCCCTAATCTTAGATTATCGCGGTTGTCATCAATGTCGTGATAATGAGAGTAATCGCCCATGAGGTAAAAAAAGAAACCCTTAACACCTCGTTCAGAAAACCAATAATGGTCACTGTTGGCAGCTTTTCCTCTCATTTTTAAAACAGGCAGATATCTTTTTTCGGAATTAACAGCCTTTAGTTTATTAAAAAAATCAGGATAAATAGTAGCATTTACAACGGCCATTCCTTTTTCGCCGCTTCCCATTAAATCAAGGTTAATTAAGAACTTCATATTGGTGAGCGGCAATTTATCCAAAGGGTTGTCTGTATAGTGTTTACTTCCAATCAAACCTGCTTCTTCACCTGCAAACGCTATAAATACCATAGAATATTTGGAGGGATGTTTACTGAAATAGGTTGCCATATCAAGCATCATGGCTACCCCGCTAGCATTGTCGTTAGCACCGGGAAACATTGTGGCTTTTCCCATCATTCCAAGATGGTCGTAGTGTGCCGTTAATACTATAAAAGTATCTTTTATTTCGGTGCCTTCCATAAATCCTATGAGATTATATGCTGTATGATCAATTAATTTGGCATCAATTTTAACTTTTATCTTTTTTGCATTTAAAGGAAACGAGGTCTTTAATATTTCAATACTGGCAGTGTTGTCCTGATTTGCAGAAACACTCCAAGTTAGTTTTTTTTGTAGGGAAATTTTTAAATTATAGTTATTTAATAGGGTCAATTCATGTTTTTCAAATTTATAGGAAGTATCATAGAGCAGTGCTGTATTTTTTTGAGAAAGAGGGTATGATTTATGATCCGATATAGCTTGTATTTTTAAAGATTTACCAATGGATTTGCAACCCGGATTTACAATAAAATCTTTTCCGGGAATGAGTTTTTTGCCATCAAGGCTTATCTTGCACTTTCCAGGAAAGGTATTTACAGGAAAGGAAAAAGAATAAAGAAACGCATTGTTTTTTATAAAAGATTTTAAACCAATACCCTTAAATTGTTCTGAGAGATATAAAGCAGCTTTCGCGTCACCATTATTAACATACCCCCTTCCAAAAAAAGCTTTTGATGCAAGGGTATCAATAATTTTTTGCGCAAAAATGCGGTTTTGAGCAAAAAGATTAGACGTAAAAACGAAGGCAAAAAATATAAAAACTATAGCTCTGAGCACAAATTCAAACTAAAACAAATTTTAAAGAATTTGCAATAGGTGTAATTTTAGAAAAACAACAACTTTTTAGAAAGCTAACGAAAAAAGTTCTGCTAGAATTAAACCCAAATTCAACAGTTGAAAATGCTGAATAAGTCTGCATTATTCTTATTTTTGTCAATACTATTTTTACATCCACTCTAAATCGTATTTCACAATCGTATTATCTAATGTTTAGTGTTGAAATTTAATGAAGAGCACATACATCGCAAGTTTATTTAAGAATAATTAATGTATCAGCCGGCTATTAATTGGTATAATAAAAATTTCAAAAATCAGATTATCAAAATGAAAGCACAATTGACATTCAGGACAACCCACTCAAATTAATTTTCTTAAAAAACATTAAATGACCACTTCAAAAACTAAGCTAACTAAGTTAAAACGGTTTTTAAAACTGATTGGACCAGGATTGGTAACCGGAGCGAGTGACGATGATCCATCTGGTATAGCAACATATTCACAAGCTGGGGCGGCTTATGGACTCTCTACCCTTTGGACATCACTTATTGCATTCCCTCTCATGGCTTCTATTCAGCAAATGTGCGCCAAAATTGGGCTGGTTACCTCACAAGGACTCACAGGTACATTAAAAAAACACTATTCTAAACCGATCTTGTATCTGATGTTGATTTTTAGTTTTCCCGCCATAGTGATGAATATAGGGGCTGACATTGCTGGGATGGGTGCCGTAGGTAATCTGTTATTTCCCGCTATTGATGCCACCTATTTCAGTGTTCTCTTTACGCTCATTTTATTAGGTCTAATTATATATTTGCCTTATAAAAAAATTGCAGCTATCCTCAAATATATGTGTATTGTTTTGTTAGTGTATTTGGTGGTGCCTTTTTTATATAAACAAGATATTTCACTCATTCTTAAAGCGACTTTTATTCCTGAAATAAAATTTAACAAGGAGTTTATGGCTATACTTGTTGGAATTCTTGGAACTACTATTTCGCCCTACCTTTTCTTTTGGCAAGCCTCTGTTGAAGTTGAAGAAATGAAAGGTAAGAAAAAACAACTGATTGTAGATAAAAAAATAATTGATGAAGCGAAAAAGGATGTAGATTTTGGAATGGGTTTTTCAGGATTGGTTATGTATTTTATAATTTTGACTACAGGTACGGTGCTATATCAAGGCGGAGTACATCAAATTGACACCGTTGAACAAGCAGCTATGGCTTTGAAACCTTTGGCAGGAAATTTAGCCTATCTTCTTTTTGCAATTGGTGTAATAGGAACAGGGCTTATTGCTATTCCTGTACTTTGTGGGTCGCTCTCTTACATTTTTTCAGAAACATTTGGTTGGGAGCAAGGCTTGGACAAGAAATTTCATGAAGCCAAAGCCTTCTATTCGATTATTGCTATTTCATTGATTCTAGGCTTGTCATTAAATTACATTGGCATTTCACCAATAAAAGCCTTAATTTTTTCAGCAATACTTTATGGATTTACAGCACCAGTACTGATAGGTATCATCCTTCACATTTCTAACAATAAAAAAATAATGGGCAATTTTACGAATGGCGTTTATGCAAATATTTTAGGTTTTTCTGCACTCATTGTCATGACCGCTGCGGCAGGGGCCTTTGTTTATTTACAATTATGTGGTAAGTAGTTAATGATAAGTATTAAGTTGCTATTATGACTTATCATTTACCACTTTTTTCATCATTCATTCAATTTAATTATTGAGACTTTGCGAAAAATTCAACAGATAAGAATTTTTATTTTTTACTTTTGAAATAATTTTAAAAAGCTACAAAGGAAAAGTATCACTCGTCATACTAATTTAAATGAAAAAAATCAAAATAACCCTCTCAAAATCAAAGAGAATAATACTCATTCTGCTTCTCATAAATATTGTTGCATTCTCTACAACTCAAGCCCTTGCTGAGAGATATTCACCAGCAAAATTAGGGCAGACTGAAAATAAAAAGTTAGATTACATAGAAAAAGGTTGGCAAATTGTTAATTGGAGCTACAATCTATTGAAGTATTTCAAAAAACCACAAACTAACATATCAGGTTGAAAGTTAATACGATTTCAATCCTCCTAAGGATAATCCGATACAGAATTCATCACGTCTTCTTTTGGATTTTTTATTTTTTCCTTTGGATTTTTTTATACGAACCCGCTGTTGGCTTTGTAAAAGCTTTTGAAAACGCTTTCGCAATCATTATCCTGCATGGTAGCGCTTCATATTTCAACAATTATTATTTAGTTCCTGTACTTTTAAGGAAACGACAATACTTTGAATACTTTATTTCAGTTTTCCTAGCCATCTGTTTTATTTGTTTTGTACATATTGTGTTTCTGCTCTGGGCAGATACAATTGATGATACTGAGAAATATAGCCTCTGGAGTTTTGAATTCTTTATAAACGATGCCATAAGTGTAAGCTATACATTGGCCATAACACTGAGCTTGCTTTTTTTTAAGCAATGGTTTGAAAAGGACCGACTGGCCGACAGACTTGAAAAATTAAATATTGAGACTGAGCTAAAATATCTAAAAAGTCAAATTAACCCGCATTTTTTATTTAATAGTCTTAACAGCGTTTATGCACTCACGCTGAGAAAGGATGATAAAGCCCCTGAAGTCGTTTTAAAGCTATCGGATATACTTCGCTACATACTTTATGATGGTGGTGAAAAATCTGTTGGATTGAAAAAAGAAATAGGCTATCTCGAAAACTATCTTGAGTTAGAAAAAATAAGGTATGGAAAGAGATTAACTATCGGTTTCAATATTCAAGGTGACGCTTCAGGCAAGGAAATAGCTCCCATGATTTTTTTACCATTTATAGAAAACAGTCTTAAACATGGCGTAAATTCAAACATTGGTGATACCTTTATAAATATTCAATTTATCATTGAAAACAAGAAACTTCAATTTAGAATTGAGAACAATAAGCCTTCTCAAAAACTTAGTGAAAGTTCAGATTACCAAGGAGGCATTGGTATTAACAATGTTAAAAAACGCCTAAGCTTGCTTTATCCTGGCAAGCATCAACTTGAAATTAATGAAGAAGGAAAAACGTTTGTTGTGAATTTGAGTATTGAATGGGATTCCTGAGTGGAATATTTTTGGCTGACTGCTTCTGCTGAGGCTTCATCCTGAATGATGAATGTAAAGAATATCGATGATTATTTTAAAATTTAACCCCATTTCAGGACAAGACATGTGGGAATAATGTAATTCTTATCTACAAAAGTGCAACATATACGCGAATGAAAGAATCATCTTTGTTTTCTCAATTATAAATCAATATTATGCCATTAATAACTATCCTAATCGTCCTAATTGTTGTGGGTGTAATACTCTGGTTGGTAAATACTTATCTACCAATGGATCGAAAAATAAAGGGTATTCTTAA
>Ga0163144_10019803_pt1 | contig 13507 bp, 9 predicted proteins | sample OliLak19BULKMAT1_FD_123175 | JGI IMG/M metagenome (GOLD analysis project Ga0163144, IMG submission 123175) | Freshwater microbial mat bacterial communities from Lake Vanda, McMurdo Dry Valleys, Antarctica - Oligotrophic Lake LV.19.BULKMAT1 | ecosystem: Environmental > Aquatic > Freshwater > Lake... | reverse complement strand
GCCCGGCCCTTTTTGATGCCGGTCGTTTTGGCCTTGCTCCTGAGTTTTTTATTGCAGCCGGTCGTGCGATTTTTGGCACGGATGAAAGTGCGGGAGTCGGTCGGGGCATTTATCGTCATCCTGTTCTTTCTTGGGATATTGGTTTACGCGATTGGCAGATTGACGCAGCCGGCGGCGGATTGGATTTCGAGCGCGCCCGAAACCATCCGCATAGCCGGGACAAAGATTCGCCATTTGCTGCGGCCGGCGGCGCAGATCAGCAAGGCCGCCGAAAAAGTCGAGGAGATCACCAAGCCGGAAGGGTCGGAATTCACGCCCAAAGTGGAGGTTAAACAGACTCGGTTGGCGGGGGATCTGTTGAGCTATACGAAAAAGTTTTTGGCGGGCGCGTTGGAGACCGTCATCCTTCTCTATTTCCTGCTGGCCGCAGGGGACATGTTTACTCGAAAACTGGTGAGAATAATGCCGTCGGTGCATGATCGGGAGAAGACGGTCGAAATCGCCCACGAACTCCAGCATAACATTTCGACCTACCTTTTTACCATCACCTGATCAACACCGGATTGGGTGTGGCGGTTGGTTTTGCGGTAAAACTCGTTGGGTTGCCCAGCCCGATTCTGTGGGGCGTCGTCGCGGGATTATTAAATTTCATTCCTTATTTTGGCCCCATCACGGGTGTGGTCATTCTCGCGTTAGCCGGCCTGGTCACCTTTGATTCTGTCGGGCTGGCGATGGTCTCTCCGGTCATGTACCTGGTCTTGCATGGCGTGGAAGCAAATCTGGTAACACCGCTGATTTTAGGTCGCCGGCTTACTTTGAATCCGGTCATGATTTTTGTTTCGCTGATTTTCTGGACCTGGATCTGGGGGATCCCCGGCGCATTGCTCTCCATACCAATGCTAATGATGCTCAAATTTTTTTGTGATCACTTCAAAACGCTGGCTCCCATCGGAGAATTCCTCGGTGATTAGGTGGGGATCGTGTTCCGGGCAGGGTATGGAAGCGCGCCAGAGGAGATTTGCTTTCCGAAAAATAGTGCTTTCGTCGTCGCCGCCCCCTCGCACTGGGCGTCCGATCTGGAGCGCAAACCCTGTTCGGTTGACGCCATCGAATATGAATGAAATCGAGGCGTTGACACGGCAAAAATCCCTGATTAATGTGCGGTCACATTTTTAACTCTCACAAAACATGTTGATTCGAATTTGTTTGATTATCGCGATTGTTGCAGGGCTCGGCGCAGCAGCACTCGGTTTCCTGAAGGTGCGTGAAAAAATCATCACGACCATGAATGAACGGGATGAGGAGCAGAAACAAAAGGAAGCCGCGCAGAAAGAGCGGGACGCGACAAAAAAGACGTTGAAGAAGACCGAGGAAGACCTTGCGACCACACAGAAAACTTTGGGAACGACCCGCAAAGACCTCGAAATCCAGACTTCCCGCGCAGACAATCTCGATAAACTGAAAAATGAATTGACCACGCAACTGGCCGAAACGAAAAGCGCCCGCGATGATGCTGACCAGAAATTGATCATCTGGGAGGCGATCGGGTTGAACCCCGACCAGATGAAAGCGACCATCGTCGATTTGAAAAACACTCGGGTGCAACGGGACGTGTTTATTGAGGAGAATAAGGTTTTTGTGCGCGAGAACAAAAGGCTGCAAGCGAAGATTAATGATTTGATCGGCGACGAGCAGCCGGTTCCGTTGCCCGTCGGCTTGAAAGGCAATGTCGTTGCGGTCGATCCCAAATATGATTTTGTTGTCCTGGATATCGGTGGCGATCAGGGGGTGTTGGAGCGAGGCGTGATGCTCATCAACCGTCGCGGTGTTCTGGTGGGCAAGGTTCGGATCGCCACCGTTGGTCCTCAACGCAGCGTGGCCAACGTGCTTCCTGACTCTCGAAATCCAGCGCTCGAAGTAATGGAAGGCGATCAGGTCATTTACTAAAATGAATTCGCGAATTCGTTTATTCCTCAGCGTGGCGGTACTGGCTTTCGTCGCGGCCATGATCACCGGTTGCGCCACGACGGAATCCGAAAATGTCTCTTCCCGTCCATGGAATAGTCCAAAAGGTTGGACTGGCTTGCCCTCTGGCATCAACGAAGGCCGTTGATCCCGCGTTTAATTACTTCGCAAATTCCACGCAGCGTGTTTCGCGCACGACCGTGACGCGGATTTGCCCGGGGTATTGCAACTCTTCCTCGATTTTTCGCGCGATATTTCGTGCCAATGCGTAGGATTCTTCGTCGTCCATTTTGTCCGGCTGGACCACCACGCGCAGTTCCCGCCCCGCTTGCACGGCAAAACATTTTTCCACACCCGGAAATGAGGTTCCAATGCGTTCCAAATCCTCCACGCGCCGGATATAGGTCGTCATCGTTTCGGATCGGGCACCGGGTCGCGACGCGCTCATGGCATCCGCCGCGCTGACCAGGATGCCCAGCAAACCGATGTGCGGGACTTCGTCGTGATGCGAGGCGACGCCATCCACGACCTCTTCGGATTCCCCGAATCGTTTGACGAGATCGGCGCCCACGATTGCGTGCGTTCCCTCGATCTCGTGGCTCATGGCCTTGCCGATGTCGTGCAGCAATCCGGCCCGTTTGGCGGAGGCGACATCGATGCCCAGTTCAGCCGCCATCAATCCCATCAAATGGGCCACCTCGATGGAATGCTCAAGAATATTCTGGGAGAAACTGTGGCGAAATTTCAGGCGGCCAAGAGTTTTTATGATTTCGATATGCACCGTCGATAAACCCGCCCGCATGACCGCGTCCTCGCCGGCGCGCAATATCGTTTCCTCCATCTCCTGCGAAACCTTGGCCACAACCTCCTCGATTCTCGTGGGGTGAATCCGGCCATCGAGGATTAATCGCTCCATCGATTCTCGGGCGATTTCGCGCCGCACCGGGTCAAAGCCAGAGAGCACGACCGCATTGGGGGTATCGTCGATCAGCACCGTGATGCCGGTCGCGGCCTCGAACGCGCGGATGTTCCGTCCCTCGCGCCCGATGATCCGCCCCTTCATGTCGTCACCGGTCAACGCGACGGTCGCAGTGGAGGTTTCGAACGAATGCTGGCCCGCATACCGTTGAATCGCGAGGCTGACAATTTTTCGGGCCTGCACCTCGGCCTTGATCTTGGCGTCATCCATGATGTGCCGCGCCAGTTGACCAGCATCGCGCAGGGAATCCTGCTCGACCTGATTTAGCAAGTTGGCCCGGGCCTCGGCGCTGGTCAGTTGAGAAATCGTTTCCAGTTCGGCTCGGCGTTGTTGGGTGAGGGCGGCCAATTCGGCCTGAACCTCGGCCACTTTCCGCTCTTTGGCCGCATGCTCATCCTCTTGTTGGTGAAGATTCTTTTCCTCGTGCATCAGTTTTTCCAACTGACGGTTCAAGAGTGTTTCACGCTCGTTTAAGCGCTGCTCGGCAGTCTGGATTTCCTTGCGGTGAACGGAGAGAAGCTGCTCGGTTTGCTCGCGCAGTTTGAGGGATTCTTCATTTGCGGTCAGGCGGGCTTCGCGCAACAGGTTCTCCGCCTCCCTTTGGGTGCTTTCTGACAGGGTTTTTTCGCGCGCGGATTGCGCGGCGCGCAAATTGCGTTCTTTCCAGCGGAGGAGCACGTAGCCAAACCCAGCGCCCACCGTGAAAATGGCTGCGCCCTCGATAAAACTATTGACCGAAAAACTCATTAAAACCGGGCGCAGGCCGAGACTGGCAGCCATCGCGTTGGTGTCAAAATACAATTTAAATGAACATCATGCGGTTCGGTGGGAATCGTCTCGACAATTTGCTCGTCAAAGCCCACTCCACATTTTGTTCCGGAAATTTGCGCGAGCAATCGGTCATAAAACCCTTTCCCCCGACCGAGTCGCCGCCCCATCGGGTCAAACCCTACCCCAGGTGCCAGGGCCAAGTCCAGACGGTTTAGCGGAATCTCGGCGCAATGACCTTTTGGCTCTGGAATTCCGAAACGGCCAGGAGCCAGATCGTTTTCAAGATCTGTGATCTGGCAACCGGCGTAGTGATTTGTTTTCGCATTGAACTGAGGAAGAACGGCGACCTTTTTTTCCGCCAGCGCGTCGGCGACCAAGGACCAGATGTCCACCTCGTCCTTCAGCGGCGCATAAAACAAAATGATCCGGGCACGTTGCCAGACCGGTTGCCGCTCCAATAGCGAGCAAGCCTGCGCGGAAAGGGCGGCGCGATCTTGAAGCGAAATCTGCCGAATCTGATCCTGCAAACTTTGGCGAAGGACGTTTTTTTGAGAGGTCATGGTCTCATGGGACGCCTTTTGTCCGCTGGCGGGTTCCGTCAAAAATGCAAAAGAGGATTGCGAAAGTCGTTCCAATCAGGGCGAGAACTATTTTTCCCATTTTCACTGGGTTCGCGAGGTTTCGTTTTTCGTTTTGTCCAACTGCGCCCGCCATTTCTCGACCCGCTCCTTGATTTTCTTTTCCACTCCCTGGTCGGTCGGCTGGTAGTAGTGCTTCACTGCCCCGAGATAATCCTGCGGGACGAAATGCCCCGGCGCATCATGCGCGTATTGGTAACCTTCGCCGTGGCCGAGGCGTTGTGCTCCCATATAACTTTTGTCGCGCAAATGCTGCGGGACCGCGAGCGTCCGGCCAGCCCGGACATCGTCCAACGCCGCGTCAATCGCAGTGTAAGCGCTGTTGCTCTTGTTGGCGGTGGCGATGTAAATCGTGGCTTCGGCAATCGGTATGCGTGCTTCCGGCCATCCGATGAATTCCGCCGCATTGTGCGCTGCCTGCGCGAGAATCAGCGCCATTGGGTCCGCCAGGCCCACGTCTTCCGCCGCGCAAATAACGATGCGTCGCGTGATGAAGCGCGGGTCTTCCCCGGCGTGGATCATTTTCGCCAGCCAGTAGAGGGCCGCGTCCGGATCACTGCCGCGCATCGATTTGATGAACGCCGAAATCGTGTCGTAATGCGCGTCGCCATCACCGTCATAGACGATCGCTTTCCTTTGTATGCACTGTTCAGCCACCGACAAATTGATGTGAATGAACCCGTCGCTTTCAGGCGAAGTCGTCAGGGCGGCGATTTCCAGGGAGTTCAACGCTTTGCGCGCGTCACCGTCCGAGATCTTTGCCAAATGGCGCAGGGCGTCTTCTTCTGCGCGAAGTTTCATGTGGCCGAGGCCGCGCTCATCGTCGTGCAAAGCGCGCTGGAGCAATTCGTAAACATCCTCTTCCGTGAGCGATTGCAGTTCGAAAATCTGGGAGCGCGACACCAATGGCGAGTTGACGAAGAAAAATGGATTGTGCGTGGTCGCGCCGATCAGACGAACCACGCCGCTCTCGACGTCCGGCAGCAAAATGTCCTGCTGCGCCTTGTTGAACCGATGAATTTCGTCGATAAAGAGAATCGTGGACTTGCCGGTGTTTTCGAGGCGATTTGCCGCCGCCGCCAGCACGCGACGCATGTCGGCCACGTTGGATTCCACGCCGCTGAGCCGGTCGAATTTGCTCCTGGTCTGGTTGGCGATGATCTGTGCGAGCGATGTTTTTCCGGTGCCGGGCGGGCCGTAAAAGATGAGCGACTGAATGCGATCTGCCTCGATGGCCCGGCGCAGCAAAGTTCCTTTGGCCAGAATGTGCTTTTGCCCGGCGTATTCGTCCAGGGTTCGTGGACGCATCCGGGCGGCGAGCGGTTGGTGCGCGGAGGATGATTCGGGTGGAGCAACCGATTGGGTTTTCTCTCCAGGATCACTGGCGAACAGATCGTCACGCGGCATGAGAAATAAATATCATTGGCGGCGCGGAATGTCAGTCACGGTATTGCCACGCCCGTTGGCAGGGAAAAAGTTTCGTTGCGTCGAACGCTGGCGTCGGATTTTGAAGGTGTTGATTGGGATGGATTCGGATCGTCGAATCCGGGATTTATCTCCGCACCGTTGAGTATTCAATCTGTTTTAGAAAAAAAATAACCCCACCGTAATGCCGTGGCCACAGCTCCTTTGAACTTGTTTGAAACAGTGGAACCCAATCGGCGGCTTTCGACTTCCAGTTAAGGCCTGTCGGCCGCACAACGAAGGCAAGGTTCCGGTATTTGTTTAATTACGGTCCAAGGATTTGTTTCTGATCACGAACATGGCAGGGTTAAAACCAGAAATTGTTGCAAAGAACATTGCGCGACTCCATTTTTTCTCGCGCTTAACTTGGAGAAATCGTCTCTCGGATTTCAAAAAATCTCAAGCGCAAATTATCATTTTCATCAATTTTTTTTTTGTTCCCGGCTAAAAAAATCATCCCCATCCCGACTCTTTCTATTTGACGACCCCTCGGAAGCTCGTCAGATTCCCCGCGTCCACCAGAACAAAATATTATCCCAGAACATTATGATCAAAACCTCCATCGCGGCGATTTGTCTGTCGGCACTTTGGTCTCAAGCGGCTCCCTACCTTCCGGAAGAGTTGCAATTGCGCGTCGTCATCAATCTCGGCTCGGATCTCGGCGGCGGAAACAGCGTGTTCAATTCTCGCATTTTCGACCAGAACAATTTCGTCAATCAGATCAATTCGCCCATGGGCTTCGGCCGGTACCCCTCGGGCGCCTCCACGCCCTCGCTGGTGGTTAACAACACGGCGCTGCCCTTGGAGCATCGGATGGTCGCCCCGTTTCGCGGCTCGCTGCGCGACACCTATCTGCTGGCTTCCAGCAGCGGCGCGACGCTGTCCACGTTTTTTTCCCGCTACGATTTTGACGGAAACAACCGGGTGGACGCCAACACCCCGGACAATCAGACTGCCGAAGGCTTCGATTGGGTGAACGAGAATACGATCATCTACAGCGATTACACTTCTGGAAATCGCAGACGCCTCTATCTGGCGAGCGTGGTGGCGGAACCTTTTTCCGTCAACGCCACGACGACTTGGAACGCCAATGGTTACATCACCAGCGCGGTGACGACTCGGATCCGCAACGTTCGCGTGGGCGACGTTTACAGCGGTTTCGCTTATTACGGTGATTCCGGCCAGAACAACAACCCCAATTTTTACGCGGTGAATCTTGCCACCGGCGCGGAAACCTTGCTGGGCAATGCCGGGACGTTGACCGGCGGTGGCAGTTTCGGCATTTGGACCGTGGTGGAACGGGGCGGGTTTCTTTACGTGCAAACGACCGATAACGGCATTCAGGTTTACAATATGAACAGCGCGACCAGTCTGGGATCGCTCTTCGCGACCTACTCCAAAGAACTTTTGGACTCGGTGACCGGCTCCAGCGGGCAGTATTTCGGCCTGGATGTGACGCCGGATGGCTCCAAACTTTTGCTCAGCGGTCTTTTCGGCCGCATCTTCGAGATCGGCAGGCCCGTTCTTTCCGTGACCCAGTCCGGCCCGGACATCCTCCTTTCCTGGCCTGCGTCCGTGACGGCGGTTGCGCTTCAGCAATCCGATTCGCTTTCGCCGGCCAACTTTTCGGACCTTGATCCCCAGCCAGCCATCAGTTTGTCCGAAGATGGCTCGTTGAATACGGCAACACTGCCAAACGCGGGGGAAGCCCGGTTCTTTCGCTTACGCAAGCTGTAGAATTCCAGACGTCGTTTCGCTGGAGGTGGATCGGCTTTCTGGGAAGTTGCAGCGTGGCCAATTTAATGCAGCAGCAATATTTCGGGACGCAACCGCGCAATCGCCTCCCTTGGCATTCGGGAGTCCCAGGAATCGGGCAGCGGCGATTCGAAGGCGACATGGCCATCGCATAGGACGATGCCCGCTTTTTTCTGGTGCCGGAAATGCGCGGTTTTCTCCAGGACGCTGTTGGTGACATAATAGAATTCTTCCAGCATTGGGTTGGACGGCGAGGCGGGCGCCTGGAACGTGTTCACTTGCGCCGCGTCTGCCAGGAGCGCGATTCGCGCCGGGTTGGCCAGCTTCTGGATATTTATGGGTGCGCGGTCCGAGCCGGTGGAGAGATGCAGGTTGTAGCCGTAACCGTAGGCCGCGCCTTTGGCTTTCAGTTTGAAGTTGGGCGCCCCGTAGTTCAGCGAGGGGCAGATTTCCAGGCCACGACCTTTCAAATACGGAAACAGGATTCCTTGGGCGGCGTCGAACTCCCGCGTCCCCTCAGCCCCTCGTTCCATCCATCCGAACCAGAATAAATCGCCGCCGTTGGTGAACGCGCCCCGGTAGCGAAACGCGTTCCCGGCGTTGTCGTCCCAATACATCTGAGCGGCGAGGCCGAGCTGGCGCAGATTGCTGGAGCACTTGACCCGTTGCGCGGAGTTTTTGCTCCGAGCCAGCGAGGGCAGCAACAGCGCGGCGAGAATCGCGATGATCGCGCTCACGACGAGAAGTTCGATCAGGGTGAACGCACGCGGGCCTCCTCCGGTTTCGCCAGGAGCCTTACGATGACGATCGGCGCGAGTCGAAGCGGTCTTTCGCGAAGATGTCTCCTCCTGTTTCATTAACGTGTGGCGCGAACGCGATAAAACGCGTTTTCCGGCGCGCCGTTTGTGTCCTGCAAAATTAGGTCCATTCCCGAACCGGAAATCGAAGGCGAAACGTTCGTCCACGTTTGGAAATCCATGGTTCGTTCCAGGATGTAGGCCCAGTTTGTTCGGGACTGGAATTGCACCGCCCGCGATCCGCTCGAAACCCCGCCGGCCAGGCTTCCGATTGGTGCTTCAGGAATTGTCACAGCGATATTGTCCACCACACCATGAGCCAGAATTGAGCCTCCGAAATCCGGGTCCTGTCCCGCGTCACTGTAACTGGCGACTCCAACTGCATCGACGCGGAAATCTGAAAAGCTCGCTCCGAGCACGGTGTCTTCCACCGGGCCAAAGCTCGCGCCGTTTTTCGTCATGATCGTTTTCAACGTTTGGTTGCTGGAGAAGTAATGCATCTCGACGTGAAACAAATCGTTCGGGGTTAACTCGAGCCCGACCGTGAACCCGCCGCCGGCGTAACCATTGTTCGTGGAAATGACCGGCGTGGAAACCGTGGTCCCGAAACCGGAATCGGGAAAATAATTGAACTCAACCAGGTTCGGCGCTTCGAAGCCGGAGCCGCGAATAAACCCGGAGTTCGTGGCCTGGCCTATGTTCAAAAAACCGATTGCGATTTGAAACGTGTAAGGCTTGTTCGTATCCACGCCGATGGTGATGTCGCTCAAGGTCACGTCGAATGCGAGGCTGAAATTATCGTCCTTCGCGAGAATGGTTCCAAGCGGGCGATAAAAATAGCTATTCGGCCGGGATGAGTCCCAGGTGACTTTCAGATTCTGGTTGGTCGAATCCCATTGAAACAGGCTGGTTTCCCCAAAAACATTCCAGCCGGACGCGAAGGGCGTTGTGGAAAAATTCTCTGAAAACGCCGCTGCATTTGCGGAGGGGAAACTGGAAAACAAGCCGGCCGAAGCCAGCGCGAACAGGATTTTTTTGAACATGACTGATCTTTCAATTTTGTTTCGCGAATAAGTGCGAGACGGTTTTCTGATTGAGAGACCAGTGCGGAATCGAGGGGCAAAATAAAAAAGCCTTCAATTCCGGCAAAACGGGAATGAAGGCATTCGACGAATCCGCTGAAAAACAGTTTCGGCGGGCTGGCCTCATCCTTCTCTTTGTCGGAGAAGTGGGCGGGAAAAAGCTGAGAGTTTGGGAGTTGAGGGTTGAGAGTAATGACTCTCAACCCTCAACTCTTTATCTCTCAACTTCCCCCACTCGCGACGAGCACAGCCAAATTGATATCCTGACTTCGGGCTTCATATCTCTCTCCCGCCTTCCCAATCTTGCGATCAGTGGCTTTGGAAGTTTGTATCCCGTTACAGTGGCGCAACCGTCCCGGATTTTCACCGGGTTCCCTAAATTTGGCCGTGGTGGATGGCGAACCATCCTTTGAGTTTCAAAGAGCGCTGGAATTTTTGATCGTCCAATCAATTTTGCCAACAAAAAGTTTTGGAAATCGCAGGCGGGCGACTATGAGCGGGTTGTGAGGGAATGTCCGTCATCTGCCAGGTAAAGGTCGGGCCGACTGTGCCACTCGTGTTCGATGCCGCGCATGAGCAGGGCAGAATCAAGAACCTTCGTTCCTTTGGGGAATCGGCGCTCATCATCGAAAAAGCACGAATGTGCTTCATCAACCGCGAGCGGTTGGATTGTCCAATCGCGCGATCGGAGTTCCATTCCGTGAAAATGATCGGGAGATCGAGTGGCCGAATAGCCGGTTGCCCCCAGAGAGAAAAATCCCGCTGCTTCGGCGATGGAGGGAAAAATACTCGACTCGGGCAGCGCTCCGCTGATGTGGCCGGAAAAAGAGATTTCCTTTCCGCCGTCCGTGCGAACGATTTGAACCGAAACTGTCGAGTCGGTTTCGTTGATATCAAATCGGCTTCGCTCAAAAACTCCAGGAAACACCCGGCCGCCCAAAGATTTATTGAACTAGGAATTGGTGTCTCGGCGCGGAATGAAAACCCCTTCGCATTGCTTGCCGTCCTGGTCCCACTCGACGGCGAACCGGTGCGCGGCGTTTTCGGAACCGAGCCCAAGAATCGCCGGCGAAAACCGAGGGCGCAGGGCCTTGAAACGAATCATGCAAACTCCGCCAATCGCATAACCACGGTAGAGCTTGGGCCGGAATGGACGGGGAAGTGCGGGGCGAAGGATTTCAGGATCAAGGCGATAATTGAGCAGCACGCGTCGATCAATCGTTCCGTGAATCCAGTCGAGTTTCATAAATCGCCGCCCGCCGTTTGGTGAAAGTCTGTATTTATGAAAACCGATTCTCAATTTTCTGGAAAGGGTATTTGTAAATCCATCGCCGAATTTGGCATGACACATAACAGCGCGGTTTGGGACGGGAATTCGTGGGGAAATTGTTCAGGTTTGAGATTTGCTCGCGGAAAGCCCCTTGCTCAATTGTCGCCGTCATCCCGTCAAGGATATCCGCTGGCGCTACCCGCAGCGATTTCCATATCGCGTTATCTACGAAGTCGTCGAGGACGAGCAACGTGTGGTTGTTTCGGCAGCCCTGCACGCGGCCCGTCATGATCGGCACTGGAGATCGAGAATCTGATTGGCGCGCGCCTCCTCAACCGTGGCGCAAATCGAGTGTGAGCGGAAATTCCGGATTGCGTTCCGCCGGACGAATGTCCAGCGGCCCGGCGGTGTGGCCGATTTTCAGGAAGCGCGCCAGGCGGCGGCTCTCGGCCTCATACGCGTTCACCGGCAGCGTCGTGTAGCTCAGTCCGCCCGGGTGCGACACATAATACGTGCAGCCGCCGAGCGACCGGTTGTTCCACGTGTCCACCAGGTCGAATGTCAGCGGGGCATGGACACCGATGGTGGGGTGCAGACATTGCGGCGGTTGCCAGGCGCGAAAACGAATTCCAGCGACATATTCGCCTTCCGTTCCGGTCGGGTGGAGCGGGACGGAGTGGCCGTTGCAAGCCACGTGGTGGCGCGAATCGATCATGCCCCGGACCTTGACCTGGAGCCGTTCAAGTGAGGAATCGACGTAGCGGGTGGTGCCGCCGGCCGCGCCTTCCTCGCCCAGCACATGCCACGGTTCGAGCGCCTGGCGAATTTCCAGGCTCACGCCACGCTGCGCCACCGTGCCGTAAACGGGAAAGCGGAATTCCACATGCGGCGCGAACCAATCCATTTTCAACGGATACCCGTGGTCCTGCAAATCCTCGATCACCTCGCGGAAATCCTGCTCAACGAAATGCGGGAGCATGAAACGGTCGTGCAGCTCCGTGCCCCAGCGGACGAGCGAGCGTTGGTAAGGCTGTTTCCAAAAGCGGGCGATGAGCGAGCGCAAGAGCAGTTGCTGGGTCAGGCTCATGCGCGAGTGCGGCGGCATCTCGAAGGCGCGCAACTCGACCAGTCCCAGGCGGCCACTGCTGCTGTCGGGCGAATAAAGTTTGTCGATGCAGAACTCGGCGCGATGCGTGTTACCGGTCACGTCGGTAAGAAAATGGCGGAAGATGCGGTCCACCAGCCACGGCGGGACCTTGCCCTCGTCGGGAACCTGGCGAAAGGCGGTCTCGATCTCGTAAAGCGAATCGTTGCGTGCCTCATCGACGCGCGGATGCTGGCTGGTCGGGCCGATGAACAGCCCGCTGAACAAAAAGGAGAGCGACGGATGATTCTGCCAATAGGCGATCATGCTCCGCAGCAGGTCCGGCCGGCGCAGAAAGGGACTGTCGCCCGGCGTGGCGCCTCCGATGACGACGTGGTTTCCGCCGCCGGTCCCGACGTGGCGGCCATCGATCATGAACTTCTCGGTGCCGAGCCGCGACTGGCGGGCTTCCTCGTAGAGCGCGGTCGTGTTCTCCACCAGTTCGTCCCAACTGTGGGCCGGTTGCAGGTTCACTTCGATCACCCCGGGGTCGGGCGTGACCTTGACATGGGTGAGCCGGGGATCGCCCGGCGGCGTGTAGCCTTCAATGACCACCGGCATTTTCAACTCCGCGGCGGTATCTTCGACGGCGGCGATGAGTTCGAGGTAATCTTCGAGCGTCGCCACGGGCGGCATGAAAACGTGAAGTGTTCCCTTGCGCGTCTCCACGCAGAACGCGGTGCGCACGATCCAGGCGGCGGACTCGCCGGGTCGGGGCTGGCGCGTCGTGTCCTGGCGGAGCGCGAGTTGCTTGATTTCCTCCTTGCTCCGCGCGGGTGTTTCGACGGGCGGGATGTGCTGATGCAATTCGTCTCGCGCCGGCAACGGTGGACGTTCGACCGACGGATCGAGTTCGTTCAGATAGGGATAATCGGACTGGCTGACCCAGGGGAGGGAATCCAGCGGGAGCCGAAGCCCCATCGGCGAGTCGCCGGGCGTGAGGAAAAGTTTTTCCGAACGCAGGAACCAGGGGCCGCTCACCCAGCGGGCCGGGGAAGTTGTTGCGGACCGTTGAACCGGGAAGACGTAGCCGACGATGCTGTCGAGCCCTTGCTCCAGGATTTTTGCGAGGCGCACTCGCTCTTCGTCGTCTTTCAGGTTGGCCTTGAGCGGATCGACGTTGGCCGGAAGGCGGCGTTCTTTCCAGAGGTGATAGAACGGATCTTCGTAGCTGGCCATGGCCCATTTCGGATCGGCGCCCAGGCGGGTGGCGAGGGCGGCAACGAATTTTTCCGCGTGTTCGGCGGTGTGGGCCGATCCGGTTTTTCCAGTGGCGATGAGCGCGTCGTTTTTCCAGATGGGCTGGCCGTCGTTGCGCCAATAACAGGCGAAGGCCCAGCGCGGCAGTGATTCGCCCGGATACCATTTTCCCTGGCCCCAATGGAGCAGGCCGCCGGGCGCGAATTTTTTCCGCAGACGCAGCAGCAGGTCGGCGGAAAGCTTGAGCTTCTCGGGGCCGACGGCTGTAAAATTCCATTCCTCCCCATCCATATTGTCGATGGAAATGAAGGTCGGTTCACCGCCCATGGTCAGGCGCACGTCGTGGTTTTTCAGTTCGCCGTCGATCGCATGACCGAGGGCGTCGATCTCGCCCCATTGTTCCTCGGTGTAGGGCTTGGTCACGCGCGGAGATTCGTGGATG
>Ga0163144_10019802_pt1 | contig 13507 bp, 12 predicted proteins | sample OliLak19BULKMAT1_FD_123175 | JGI IMG/M metagenome (GOLD analysis project Ga0163144, IMG submission 123175) | Freshwater microbial mat bacterial communities from Lake Vanda, McMurdo Dry Valleys, Antarctica - Oligotrophic Lake LV.19.BULKMAT1 | ecosystem: Environmental > Aquatic > Freshwater >... | reverse complement strand
CCTTGCATACCTTGCATTTGATCATTCATGATAATTACCTCCTAAAATATAGTTAAAATTAGTCCACCAGTGTCTGGAACAGTGTTAAGTTCTAAGGCTACAGCACCAGTTCTTCCGTCGTTGGCATCTGCGAATGTCCAGTTTACAGTTGTTGACCCTAGCGGGATTCTGATTTGGCTCTGTGTCATCGAACCAACAGTGTTGACTAACTCTGCTAGCTCTGTGTAGCCTGATCCTGGTGTTTGAGTAGTTCCATACCCCCAATTCAGAATCGTACCGTATGTGACATTTGATGCCTTAGCAAGTGCAGAAAGTGTTATCGACTTGCTTGTAGACACCAACGCAACCTCTTCCGCTACTGCTTGAATGATACCGTTTGAACCATTTGAACCTGTGGTGTTTATCTTTGTAAGCTGAACGAATTGACATGTCATTCCAATTTGACCTTGCCCAGCAAAGTCGATTGTCAGTGCCCCCGTTGTTGGACTTACCGCAACAGCACGAAACACTGTTATTCTCTTAGTATTGTCACTGCCGCTTGAAAAGGAAGATACCTGCGTGAAGGTCATACTGCAACCAGACATAGTGGGGGTATTCGCACTGCTAGTACTACCCCCCTGGGTTATTGTCACAATAACAAAGCGACCAGCTGTAGGTGAGATTGAGTCGGTGGTGAATGAAGATTGTCTGCTAGCATTATAAATAGCCTGATTAAGTAGGACTGTTGCTGTTACCATAAATTAGACGTTCTGTCCGACGATAAACCCGATAGTGATCGTTCCGTTATAATAAAAACCAACCAAATCTCTCTTGCTCGCTGTTGTGGTTAATGTAGGTGCAATGCCACCAGCCCATGTTATTGATGTCCAAGCTGAGATTGTGCGTGACCCTGTGCCGTCTTGAATCACTTCAAGCAACATAGCCTGTCCTGTAGTTTGATTGGACATCGCAAGAGTTACAGAAGATCCAGTCAATGTGACTCTGTGACGGTTGGTCGTCGCCCAGTTAAATGTTGTTGTCCCCGAAGCGACTGAGCCTGCGTCTGTAATGGCCCCATATATAACATCGGCTTTTGTCTTAGCAGTAAGTTGGACTTCACCTGTGGGTGAGGTGATTGTTGTATTTCCTGAACCTTTTGAAGTTATTGTGACAGGGATGTTGGTGTCACCACCTGTTGCAGAAAGGATTGGACCGCTACCTGTTGCTGCGTTTGCGAGAGTAAACTCATTAACAGCTGATCCTGTTGCTGATGGCCTAAAAATCTCATTACCATTTGTGTCGTTGAGCGACGTGATGAGTCTAGGAGTACCAAGAGTTGGTGAAACCAGTGTTGCGGTTGAAACTGAGATATTACCTGATGAGTCGTGGGACGCTTGCATGAAAGATACAGCGTCATTCCAGTGTGTAACAGACCATACCTCTTCCACGACAGATGCTGAGGCGTGTGCTTGTGCCGTTGACCCGCCTAAACCACGAACACATCCCGTGAGTGTGTTTGTTGAAATACCTGTGAAAGAAACGTATTCACGAGCAGATGGTGTTGCTACTGCGTTTGCGTTTACACGATCGATGATAATAACACCTGGGGATTGAAGCCCTGTTGCGTTTGTAAGAGTGATAGAGGTGTCTCCAGCACCCACAGAACCACTTGCTGTTGTTGAGAATGCGTTAGATGAACCGACGGACCAAAGTTTTGATGCCATATAAAAAACCAAAAAAAACACCCATAGGAAAACTATGAGTGCAAAGTCGCCGTTGATCGGCGTAAATGCTATGTATGTGTTGATTAAATCAGGTTTCGCTTTTTAAGTCAAAAAACTCCCCTACGACACATTCCAAAAGGACGGGTTGTTCCCCCTTGCTTGTGGTATAGCAACAGCCTTAACTCCAAGTAGCTCGTAGTTATCTGTTCTGTTTGTTGTTCGAATCTCGATTTGCATATAACGTGCGGGTTTGTAGATGAAAGCTTTACGGGGAACCTCGTCCGTTGAAGAGACGGCTGATCCTGATGTTAGCCCGAGCGGGATATCTCCAAGTTGGTGAACACCGATACCAGATGAACCCTCGGATGTCGATGCTGTGACAGTGAAAGACTTGGCGGTAACGGTTCTTCCTGTACGATCTTCGATATAAATGTTGACATCTACCTTACCAACAACCGCCCTGAAATTCATAAAAACCTCATTGAGGGTCTTGAAAAGAGTCCAATCTCCAAAGTCTGCTTTACGAGATTTGAACGAAGTTAGAATGACATCACCTTTATCGTCTTGATAGTTCTTGTTGAACGCTGTTACCATCTGGTCGCTTGAGTCAATAGCCATCCAGTGTTCTGTACCTGCTGAGTCGACATACTTAGCCCAACGAGCAATGCCAAAAGGCGTGATCCAGGGACCCATAAAAGAGAGACGCTCACGGTCAAATATAATAGTTTTCTTGGATTCTCTGAAAGAAAGCACATACTTCTTGTCGATATACGCTGCAGTTGCTGTAGTTAGATCCGTATCAGAAAGTTGCTCAAAGAACGTGCGGATCTTGGCCGACATCTCGTTTGCGTTAATGACGTTAATCAGTTGTGGCTGGTAACGAAGAACGTAGATACCTTTCCTATTGGCGAACATAATGTCGTTTTCAACAGCGACTATTGAGTAGTGAGAGGAACAACCTTGAGAGACAGTCAACAAACGATAAGCAGTAGAGAGTATACCAAAGCCATCGACATCGATAGTCCCAAGACGAAGTTCCCAGACAGAACGCTCTTTAAAAACAATGATTGTTTGTGTGTTTGTTGAGGATTGGTAGTAAGTAGCGAGTCCCGTGATAGCTTCACCTGAGTCTGGCTCGATCAAAGTGTACCCTCCACCATAAAAGCCATCGAACTTTTCGTGATCTGGGTAACGCCCAGAGATTAAAACTTTTGTTGGATCATTAGGGATACCAGCAATAACAAGACGATCTTGATAGCGGATAATGTATTTTCCTTTGGGTCCACCTGTTGTATTAACTGTTGGAGGGAAAAGATATGGATCCCCCGACCCACCTGTGTCGATATAACTAGTTGTTTGTGGGTTGGTACCACCAATCCACGACTCACGGCCAATCGCACCTCGGTATACGTTGTAGCCCGTTAAGTCGCCAGAGGTAGCCGACACGGGAGTCCAAGTAAGACGTATGTCTCTTCCAGACAGATCTTGGGGCAATGATGCAAGAGAGAAGCGGTTTGACTGGGTTGTCTCCCCAACCTTCCCAATAGCAGTGACGAGCCAAGACCATGTAGCAAACCCCGAAGCTGCAGAAACAGGAGTTGCCGAAAGTCCTGCTGGAACAGAAAGAGTAGAGAAAGATGTCAGTGTATTAAAGTTATATTTTACGAGTTCTTTCTGTTGAGAAATGAGATAAACATTGCCACCAAGCTGTGTGGAACACACATCATACCCAGAAGCCCATGATGCACCCGTCAATGCGGTGTAAGACGCTCCATTCTTCTTGGTAAGGATACCCCAGTCTGTCATTGCTAGAATCTCGATAACCCCTGTTGAATCTTGAACGACAGGATGAAGAAGACGACCTCCTCCTGTTACTCCCGCCCTAAAGTAGTCTTGTGAACCCCAACGTTTTGTGGGGACACCAGAGCCCACTAACATTAGGTTTTGTGCCACGACCATCTCGTCCTTACCAACCTCAGATTCACGCTGAAGTAGGTTAAGACCTTTTTTCCAAGTGTCCCACGACTCTATTGATTCTCTTGGTGGCACAAATTTAGGTTGCTTGAGTGGTTGCAGAGCCATTCGCTAATCCCTTCCAACCCGAAAGCCCGCTCTTCGCATTGAGTTAGATACAGGGTTAGGGTTCGAGTAGTTCGAATATTTATCTTCTGTTGCCATTTGAGCCATGTTTAATAATCTCTCACGAGCCTTGCTTTCCATTAATTGAAAACGTGGATCTGATCGTGCTTCTAGTATATATGCAATAGTTCTGTCTATTAAGAAGGAGGGATCGGGGACCGTTGGAAACTGAGACGCAGTGGAAAGAGCTGTCGGCATTGAGAAGTATGTTATTTGTACTGAGGCTCCCGAAGCCAGTGTTCCAGGGCTAAAGACGAGCGACTTGCCAGAGGCAGTATCACCAACGATAGTTACGAGTTTGTCTGTGGAAGAGAAAAATGATTTCTGCTCGTCGTTGATAAAAGGGACTTCTTCGACTATGGTTGTTGAACCAAAGTGAAGGCGAGCAGGGCCAGCGAGGTTCTTGAAATCAAGAGGGAGGGCAACTGACGCAACAGACACTCCAACAACACTTGGTTTGAAGAACTTACGAGTGACTTCCCAATCGCTAGACTCGGACCACTCGTCTTGTGAGCGGTTCAAAAAAGTCAACCAGAGGGCAAACTCTGTTGACGTTGACTCTGGAGAATCAGCTTCTTGGTTAACCGTAGAAGCAACACGGGTCATGATGTCGGAAACAGAAAGTCTCATAAATATGAAAAAAATCCCACGCTATGAAGCTATGGGATTTCGGTGCCGTTGTTCGGCAAAAGCGAAAATACTATGCACCTATTAAATCAGTCTACTAGACAAAAAGCAAATTGCTACGGAGTGTCTTGGAGTTCTTGGGGTCGCTCCTCTACTGTCTTTGGTAGTTCGATCTTTTCTGCGGTATTCAAGGCGTTAATAATTGCGTTAAAAGATGCAACCTCATTTCCTTTAAGAGTTATGCGTTCGAGGAAAATTGCGAGGTTTTTAACGTCGGACTGGGAAAAAGTTACTTTATACATATTTGTCTCCTTTCTCCGCTAAGAATAGCAAACAATACTAATTACCACAACTGGGAAGCGGTGTCCCTGAAGGCTCCCCAATTAACATACAAGCGTTCTTTCGCACCAACAGCTAGCTGAATCCACGAGTCTGAGTAGTATTTAGGTCCCCCCCCTGATGAAGCAGAGGAATCGGACCAATAACTGCCAGCAGGATGTGATCGGTAAGAAGACAGAACCTTCATGTTGTAGATTGAAGCACCCGCAACTGTAGCCCCAGCAACGAAGAACGGTAACATGTTGACGGCATAGAACATCGACCCTTCATAGTCGCCTGTGACTACCCCTGCGTGTGAGTATTCAGCCTTGATAATAGCCGACCTATTCCATTCAGAAGCAAACGATGTATAAAGCTGTCCAGCCAGAAGATCACGAGCTTGCTTCTCTTGGTAAAGGTCGTGATCTAGGTACATTCGGTACACTGTACGAAATGCATCGTATGAATAGTTTATATCACGGCTACCATTAGGTAATTGAGCTGTTAGTTCTGTTGTGTTCCAGTTAATCCAATTAGGAGGGAGTCCCCAGTTGGTCATAAGCGAACCCATTGAGGAGGTTGATTTTCGAATCACTTCATACATTCCATTGACAGACTGATCCCAGAACTGGTCAGAAAACATCTGTCGTGCAAGTTTGAATGTTGTCATATCAAAATAGCTGATGTTTGTTTCAGCCGTTGTGTCGTTTAGGGAATAGAAGTCTGCACCCATGTAGCGAACACCGTTAACAGAGTTGTGCCCCCAATCTTTTAGGTCGGTGAGGACTTCTCTCGCACGAGCGAGGTAGTTGATGGACGCACCTGATGTTCTCCCCCAACGATTGTGTGCGTACATTAACGCCTTGGCTCGGTCAATGTCAGCATCGGTAGCAAAGTTCCAATCGTACATTGAGTTTGGACCTGAAGCATTAGAGTTATGTGCATTATAATGGTACCCCATCAAACTAGCACCTTGAGCACGAAGAGAAGCATTGGCTGATGGGTAATTAGTTCTATCCATCACATTGCGGTTAAAGTTCTCGATCAAGTCAAAGGTGTCTTTATCGTTATGTTGCACTGCGTATAACATTCCATAGGCTTGACCCTCTGAAACAATATCGGGAGAAGCGGCGTAGCTTGGAACATCATTGTTTCCCTCATCAAACGGTCTAACAATACCGCCTTCAAACGCAAGATATCGTTGCATATACCCGTCATAACTATCTGTTAAATGCCCTCCTATTGTTGAGGCAGCTCCTGTTGGGGCGGATCTAAGAGCGAAGTTATCTAAAAGTAGTGAACCATTTAATCCCTGAGCATAAAATTTACCACAAGCGATTGCCCCAATGGAAAGGTTCGCAAGAGATGCGTGTGAGACTGTGGCTTCAGCAGCCTCGGTTCTATTCACAAAAGCCTGAACATTGCTTGCTCCTAGAAGGACTGTAACCTTGTTCCAAGTGCCAAGATCTAACGACGCAGAGCCTGTGTTTGAGGTTGACCCCCATGACTCAGTAAGTTTGAGATTCCCCCTGTAACCAGAAGACACAGAGACAGGAACTAAGCGAACCTCAACCTGATCGCCAAAATAGGCTGAACCAACAGAACCAGCCCACAAGTGATCCATCGCAATCTCACCTGAGAAAGTTGCACCAGCTTTTATCTTGAACCAGTGTTCAAAACGCTTCGCTGCGGGGCTTGAGTTGTGTGCGTTTTCTATTCTCACCGCTACCTCGTCTGAGGTTGTGTTGTTTTGGGCTATCTCAACACACTTACCAAGCAGACCGTAGTTAGGAAAAGAGATAGATTGTCCTGCTGCAGTCACAAGAGAGGTGAAGTCAGTAAGCCCGTTTGGGACACCTGTCCTCCATATGGGGTAGATTGGTGCACCTAGTACTCCAGTAGTTAAAAGTGCCATTGTTCTCCTTATTTAGCAAAATTCAAGGTCGGTACTGCTCTGTATAAAACATCCGTTCCGTCGTACATAAGTTTAAAAACGTCGATGGCGGTAGCACCTGAGGTTGGCGTAGGTGTTGTGCCACCAGCCCAAACCACAGTACTTGGCCAAAGAATAAAGCGTCCACCCGTTGCATCTTGTCGTGTAATGAACGTGTACTGTTCGCCGTCTGTTGGGTTCTGAAGCCAAACTGTAACAGTCGCAGTTGAAAGCATTGTCTTATGGTTAAGACCTGTTCGCAAATCAACAGCCCATGTTGCAGTTGAGGTAGCGGTTCCAAGTAGGGAATTGTTAAGCTTGAAAATCCTCCCAACATCGCTTGTGTATAAGAGGTTTTTGTTGGTGGAATCCATGTGGACAATGCCGTACCCCGATGACTGTGAGGCGTAAGTTGAGAAACCAAGAGCGAGCCGTCCTGTTACTGAAAGCTTCTCCGCAGGTGTTGGTGTCCCAATACCAACACGATCTGTCGATGCATCGGAGAAGAACAAGTTAATGTCTGTGTCTCCCTCAAGACGAACGTCCCGATCTTCGCCATTCTCGTTAAAAGTAACACCCGCATTAGCGTCCACGACGTGGTGAACAGTACCACTAGGCGTTGTCCTCCATTGCCATTGACCTATTGCCTGTGTTATATCTGCCCCTGCCTCCATTACCAACTTAAACCGTTGGGTACCTGAGAAGTCGGCATTAGGGAACGTTGAAAGGTACATATCCGCACCACCGATGTCAAAGTCAAGGGCTGAGCCTGATGTTCTAAAGCGGTAACTTTTTGTCCACGCCTGATCGGAAACACGGAACGATCCACCAATTTCGAGAGCATTTAGAGGTACTGCTGTAGTAAGACCAATACTAACTCGATGGTTGACAGGATCAATGGTGATGCCTGTGGCTCCCGAAATCATTGAAGCGTTTGTCCAGAAAGTAAGTTTATTTGCAAATCCAGATCCACCGACTGAGCCAGCAGTCGTGTTCCAAGCGTAGTCGGCACCTGCTGGTGAGATGTAATGAGCAAGATTATCTGTTGGATTTACGTAGAATTTACCATATCCTGAAGCGTTTGAAGCCCCAGTTGTATATGACATAGAGAGGCGACCTTCTAATGTTAACCTTTCATTAGGGGATGTTGTGTTAATACCCACTTGACCATTTGTGTCAAATGACTGGTAATAAGTGTTACCCTTGGCGAAGGAAAGACCTGCCGTGGGGGTGTTTGTGCCATTAGCACCAGCTCGGAAGTTCCATGTTGCCCCACCTGGCTCAAGGTTTGTTAACCTGATTCCAGCTGCGACACCTGATGGGGAGCCATCTACTCCTGCAATATCTAGCGTAGCTACGGGGGATCCAACACCAACACCAAAACGGGTGTTTCCTGAGTCGTAAGCTAGACCAGAAGCATAGGAAAGAGAAGATATGTTCGCCCAGTAAGCAACCCTATTCACTGAGGCTGTTGGCATGTTAAATGCAGAACCGCCACCACCTACTGATGCGATTGTGAAGTCCTGCCCTGTCTGTGTAATCGTGACATTAGCACCCTCAGTGAGGGTTACATCGCCACGAACCTGTGATCCCGCAGGTTTGGCTATTGTTCTTACTCTACTCCCAATGACTGGCATTATGTTATCTCCGTTACTCTTGCCGATCCAGTAGCTGAAGCCCAGATACCGTCCATGACACCCGAGTAGTTGAAAGGAACCTCGTAATAATCATCTGGTTGCATCTTGATGGTGTAAGATGTGACCGACGCAGTTGCACCAAGTTTCAAGTAAAGTATCACTGTTGAGTCGTTGTGTACTGAAGCACCTTTTCTTGCCGCATTAAGTGCAAGGATTGTGACCGTTGAGGCAGACCCAGCAACATTAGCTAAAGTTGATGTAGTGTTCGAGGCAGGAGTAGTAAAGGAAACGCCCCGTCCGTCAACAGAAATTTGAGAGTAGTCTCCATCTGCACTCGTTACAGTCGTCGCTGCATTGTTATTCCTAACAGCAAGTGCGAACACCCCCGTGTCTGCCGTTGTATGCCCTGCGTCCTCTGCCTTACCTAAGTTCGTAGCAGTTGTACCAGGGGTTACTGATGTACCTATTGTAGCGATATTCCCTGTTGAATCAGAAGCAATAGTTACCCGCTGTACGCCAGCACTCGATGAGCCGTTGCCGACGTTGGTTGCTGTTCCGCTGATGTAAGATTGATTGATATGGAGAGCTCCAAAAGAGTTGACAGATACTCTTTGACCACGAGTTGTGGCATCTTCTATTACCATTACTTGGGATCTTTTTGAATCAATACGAGCTGCAGCTGCGTCATTTTCTGTTAAAGCTGTTCCTGCTGTTTCATCGAAAACATACCCAGCCATCTCAACTCTTGTCGTGCCATCAGTGAAACCTGCGTTATCGGCGATTACAGTATCATCTATTAATTGAAGTGCGGTAAGGGCTGCACCATTCTCTTGAGTTACGAATGTGCCTGAGTTTGTTACTGCGTGTGCATTAACGGTAACAGTTGGCATTGTTAGTACATCAACCTGAAGTTCACCATTGGAATCAGTATTTAATGCTCTTTGCGTTGCCCCATCATAGCCAAAAACAACTGCATTAAGGTTACTAGCGGTCGTTTGAGTAACATTCCATGTGCCTGATTGAGTTACTGCTACTGTACCCGTGACTGTTGTCGAGGCGAGAGTTACAGGCAGTGACTCACCCGAGAACACTTCGACTTTTAGCCGACCGTTAGCGTCCATCTGTAGTGGGCCTATTTCATTGGTTGTATCAACGAGAGTGGTATCAGCGTCCCTACGTACTGCCCCGATTGTTGTACCTTTGGTTGTGGCTTCCGTGTAAGTTGTTGTACCTAGAGTGGCAACCACATCGTCGGCAAGTTGTAGCGAGGTTAGTGCTGCACCGTCTACTTGTACTGCAAAGGTTCCTGCGTTAGTTACTGCATGTGAAGGAACTGATGATAATGATACGGGCTGTGTTTCTGATAGATCGGCTTTAAGTTGAAGTTCGGTTAAGAGAGTGTCTTGTCTGGCTGAGGTAGCAAAGCCCGTTATAGCAGCGGGTGGTGTTAAAGTCGTAATTTGTGCGGAGGTAAGAACGATAGGTATTGAGGCAGCTGCGAGTTGTTGGCCAATAGAAAAAGCACTACCCCCAATAGCTTTGATGTTTGAGTCTAAACCTCGTGCACCTTCGCCTGTCATACTTTCAAATGCTGCACCGTTATATATCTGGGGGTATGAGGTAACACTCCATGCTCCGGACTGTGTGGCAGCTGCTTGTACAGCAAAAGTACCCGCATTGGTTACAGGGTGTGAGGGAACTGAGGCGAGAGATACAGGAAGAGTGGTGATAGCACTAGTCCCATCCGAGAGACGTACAAAGGCGGGTGTGCCAACTGGAGCGTCAACTGTGAGAGAGCCAGAGTTGTCACTTACTGGAACGACATCTGTTTGTTTAACATACAATTCGCCCTTAGATGTGGCATTCACTGCAATATTATCGCTATCTGCCGATACTTCTGCACCCGTAAGGGTATCTCTACGACGAACAATTAACATATTGCCCACTGGGTCCGATGCCGATACTGCGTCTTCTGTATACTGAGTGCCACCACCAAATGAAGTTATTTGAGTTCCAGCTGCATCAACTATGGCAACTGTCAAAGGATTAGAGTTTGTAAGATCAAGTACATCCGCTGTGTCTGTACCGTCTGTTAGCCGAACCGACCAAACGCCTGATTGAGTCGTTTGGGTTGCGAATGTCCCACCATTATCTACCGTGATTGAGTTGCCACCATCGGCAATATTTATGTGTCCTGTTGAATTTGTTGAAATGATTCGACCATTAGTCCCATCTGTACCAAGGATATGAATGCCTGTTGTTCCCGCTGCAGATCCAGCTGTGATCACAGGAGCGAAACCTGTCCCAGCATTTGCAGTGACAGTTCCAGAGACAGGGAATGTCCCGCCTGCACCATCAACTCTTAACGCTGTCATTGAAGCGATACCTTGGACTGTTATTACATCCGTTGATGCTGTTCCTGCTGTCCCGAGAGCGGGTTGCTTAACAGCGGTTGAAGCCCCGCCGATTGTGCCGAGGTTAGCTGTTATGGTTCCATCTACTGTTAATGAGCCAGCTCCGTCGTCGATTGAGATAAGGCCACCACCGTCAGCGATATTAACAAGACCAGCCGTTGTTACAGAGATTAGTTGTGGGTTGGTTCCGTCCGTACCCATAACCGCAATACCAACTGTTGGTGTGCCAGTTGCGTCGGTATATATAGCGTCATCAATTAGTTGAACCGACGTGATTATGGTGTCTTGCTTCGCACTTGTTGATGCTCCTGTAGGAAGCGAAACTGTTCCAGAAATGTTGGTAACATTCCAGGAGCCAGACTGAGTAGCAGACACAGCACCATCAACAGTAATACTGTTCCCGCCGTCTGCAACATTAATATGTCCAGAAACGTTCGTAGAAATGATCTGTGGGTTAGTTCCATCCGTACCCGCAACAGCCAATGCTTTAGAAGGAGTCCCAGTACCATCGGTATAAACAGCATCATCCAATAATTGTACAGATGTAACAATGGCTGACAAGGACGTATTTTGAGTGATTTGATGAGCAGCGGTCGCAGCACCCGATGGAAGAGCTGATGTTGCTACTGTAATATTAGAAGTATCAAGATTAATGCCAGTTCCTGGGCGAATAAATACACCTGCACCAACAGCATTGTTGATTGTTACGTCGCCAACATCTACGCCATCGTTGACTGCGAGCTTACCAATAGCTGCGGTTCCTGCGGGGAGAGCTGTGGTCAATGTGACAGAAAGGCCGTTTGTTGCGTCAACGGTAGCTAATCCACCATTTGCTGAAGAGTCACCAAGAACAACAACTTGTCGGTGGTTTGAATTCGTAGATTCGGTACGTGTATCGACATTGTATCCTGATCCGCCTGTTACTGGGATTGTTGAGTCTGCCATATTTTAACTTGCCTGTGTGAGAGCTAACAACAATCCTGTCCCCATACCTGCGTATGATTGAGTTGTTACCAACGCTCCTGTTGTGTTAACGGTTACTCGCCATTGAACTCCGTTTATATCTCGTAAAATTATTCCGTTTGTTGCGTTTCCAAATATTAAGTCACCAGTCATGACATCCCCAACCACGTTCACATAACGACTGTCTAAAACCGAGAGATCAGAGAGGTCGTCTGCCGAATGGGTGTGCAATAAGAGTTCATCAAGTAACTTGTCATAAGTGACGGCCATAAAACAAAAAAAGACACATACCTGTTTGATTATGTGTCGTACCCTTTTGCCCTCTGATAGGGAAAGTAACGCTGTGTTCTGGTTAAGTGACGCACCAACAGCTAAAGCCGATGGGGTTCTCAGGAAAACTACGCTGTTGCATGATTTTACTCCTGAAGGCTGCGTCCCAGCCTCAATGTAAGAGTAGCATTTCTAATTTAGCTTGTCAAAAAACTATGTGTAGATTAACACCGTTCTGTTGTCCCAGATATTGTCGTATCTGTCGTTGGAATCAGCCCAGTAGATGCGGGTGACAGTGCCGTTACGGACAATCTTCTTCATTTGCCAAACGGCAGAGGCGGTTGAAGCCCCAAAAGGGCCATACCCAATATATGTGGTGTTGCTGTCATACTCATCTATGATGGGAGCGGGGCCGTTTCTGTTTTTGGTTTGTTGAACTATTGTTGCCATTTTATGCCACCATCACCCTGTAGGAGGAGTTGTCTACCCACGTTAATCTAATACGTTTAATTTTTAGGTTGTTAAAGGAAAGAGTTTCGCCATCTCTTAGTGTGTGTTGTCCACCATAAGTGGTAGTGTTAAAAGAGAACTCCACCAAGATCCTTCCTGGGCCGTCATTGATCACATACCCCTCGTGAGCTATCCTTCCAAGATCGGTAAGAACATCAAGAACAGCAGGGCTATCCCCAGTGGCAAAAGAAGTGTCTTCATAGGCGACTGTGTTGCCGTCAACATAAGTAGCAACCCTCTTTCTATACTCTACATCATCGTCATGCTCATGTTCAATAGACGCAATTTTTTTACCTGTTCCGATATTAGACATTAAAAGCCACCTCTCTGGAGTGAACCCATAGCCTTATCAATAGACGAGCGTTGCTGTGCAAGCCTGACGTATTTATAAACATTAGTGTACCTCTTCTCATCCCAACCTGGTCTTTGGATCTTCTCCTCAATCTCACGTAGCTTTAAGAGGATGTCTCCAGCGTCACCAGAGTCAACTGACTGAGCGATAAAGTCTACAATAGCTCCAAGTTTTGTTTTGGCACTATCCCAATCCTTCTGGTCGATGTTGAAATAATCGGCTACTTCATGGAATAGTGGGTCAATCTGGTAGGGTATTGTTGATTTTATTACTGACTCAGCTGCTGTTTTAGTTTTAATCTCTTCAACAATCGGTTGCTCTAACTCAACTGATGGTTGAGAGACTACAACTTGAGGGGTGGGGGCGATTATAGTATTGGTGATCGGTTTAACTATATTTTCTTCCATTAGATTATTACCTTCCTTGCAACACTGACATACTCCCACGGCTAAAGCCAGGGGGTTCTCACTCTTCATCGCTCGTGCTATTGCACACCGCTCAGAGCAAGTTTGTTTAGGCTCGGCTCAATGTCCTTTAATCCGAGCAACGCAAACTTTTTGATATTAAGACTTGCGTTAATGTCTCTATCGTGGATTATTTCACATACACATTTCCACTCTCTATCTGCAAGCGTGAGTTTG
>Ga0163144_10019801_pt1 | contig 13507 bp, 7 predicted proteins | sample OliLak19BULKMAT1_FD_123175 | JGI IMG/M metagenome (GOLD analysis project Ga0163144, IMG submission 123175) | Freshwater microbial mat bacterial communities from Lake Vanda, McMurdo Dry Valleys, Antarctica - Oligotrophic Lake LV.19.BULKMAT1 | ecosystem: Environmental > Aquatic > Freshwater > Lake... | reverse complement strand
TTGCTCATGGGCGGACTCACCATGGCGGCCGGCGGCATCATCAACGCGCCGCTGTCCACGGTGGCCAGCACCGTCATGGGCCAGTCCGCGCCGCTCTACACGGCGCCCACCGCTCATGAGGGTGTGTACAAATTTCCGCTGCTGCTGACGGTGGTCTGGGTTGGCATGTCCATGGGCGTGGTGGCGGCAGCGTCCCTGTTCTTTGGCGCGGCGGGCGTGCTGGCGCTGGTGGACGCGCTGGACATTGGACGCACGCCGGCATCTCGCCAGGGCTGTTGCCGTGATGAAGCCCGCGTCCAGGAGGCCGCCAAACCCGGCGTTGGAAAGAACCTGGCGCCCATCCTTGCCGTGGCCGGCGCTGCGGCGGTGGTGCTCACGGTGTTCCTTGCCATCCCGGCGTCCACGGTCTGGGCTTCCGTGCTGGCCACGTCCATGCCAGCCATCATTGCGGCCCAGCGGGGTACCGTGGCCCTGCCGTTCTCCCAATACAAGATGGCCGCGGCAGTGGTGCTGATTGGCGGCGGACTGACCATCACGCTGGGCGCGTTTGTGATGGGAATGATTCCCGTGCTGGGCGCCATGGGGCTGGTGGCCACGCGGGACCGTGACCTGGTGGATGACTCCGCCATTGTGGAAACCGCGCAGGAAGCGGAAGCGCGGAAGATCCGGGCCAAGGGCCACTGAAGCAGGGCCGTGGTGTGCGGACGTCTGCGCACATCCCCGCGTGAACCTTTTCTGGCCAATGACGGCGGTCATCCCCTAGCGTGCCCCGTCGAGCACCCTGCGCATGGCCTCCTTCAAACCCGTCCAGTTTGGCCCCTATCTGATGCTGGAGCGCCTGGCCATTGGCGGCATGGCGGAAGTGTGGCTTGCCAAGCAGCGTCCGGGAACCGCGCAGGAAAAGCTGGTTGCCCTCAAGCGCATCCTGCCCTCCATCAGCGAGGACCAGGAATTCATCTCCATGTTCAACGACGAGGCGCGTATTGCCGGCCAGCTTGCGCACGCCAACATTGCCCAGATTTTTGACGTTGGGAAGATTGGCCAGAGCTACTACATCGCGTTGGAATACATTCCGGGTATTGACCTGCGGACGTTGTGGGACCGCGTGCGCGGACGCGGCGGATTCCCACTGGCGGTGGCGTGTCACATTGTTGCCCGCATCTGTGAAGGGCTGGACTACGCGCACCGCCGAAAGGACAACAAGGGCCGCCCGCTGGGGATTGTCCACCGGGACGTGAGTCCGCAGAACGTCCTCATCAGCTATGACGGTGACGTCAAGATTATTGATTTTGGCATTGCCAAGGCCGCCAACCGCGCGGTCCGCACCCAGACCGGCATCCTCAAGGGCAAGTTTGCGTACATGGCGCCGGAGCAGGCGCGCGGCATGCCCATGGACCACCGCGCGGACGTCTTTGCCATTGGTGTCATACTCCATGAGCTGATCACGGGTGAACGGACGTTCCGCGCGGAGAGTGATTTTTCGCTCCTGGAGAAGGTGCGCAACGCGGAGGTTGAGACCCCGCGCACGTCACGCCCGGACACACCGCCGGACCTGGAGAAGGTGGTGATGAAGGCGTTGGCTGCCAGGCCGGAGGACCGTTATCCGTGGGGCAGCTCGTTGGCGTCAGACCTGGAGCGGTTCATGGTCAGCAGCCGGCGTTCCTGCAGCCGGGATGACCTTTCCGGGTTTTTGAAAGACCATTTTTCGGACCGTTTCCGGGAGGACATGGAGCGTGAAAAGGAAGCCATGCGCGTCACCCTGGAGAACAGCCGGGATGACAGCGTGGTGGTCCGCCCGCCCGCCGCGGATGGCACCAAGGTCATCACGGACAACGTGGGCGGTGAGTACCCCACCAATGAGGTGAGCCAGACCGGAGACCACTCCGCGGATGAGCACACCATGATCCAGGATGACGCCACCCAGGACGTGGCGGACCGTGAGCCCGAGCCCCAGCCAGCGCCGGGTGATGACCTCTTCAGTGAAGCCGCGCACACAAAAGACGTGCGGCGCGGCAAAGGACCCAAGGCACGCGCGCAGGCAGAGGAGGAAGCGGCCATGGACGCCGCCATTTCCGGCGCCACCGTCATGGGTGACGCACCGTCTGATGCCATGCCGGACGAGGAGCCGGCGCGGCCCAAAAAGAAGCTGATCCGGCTGGAGGAGGCGGACCTGGACAATGAGCTGGCGCCGCGCACCGCATCTCCCCGGCGGGTCACGGTGCCGGGGCAGGCTGCCGCGCGCGCCCTGCCGGCGCTGGACGACAGCTTTGAGGGCAACAACGTCAAGCCCACAGCGGAGCGTCCCGCCGCGCTGAAGAAATTGCCCACCAGCATGGCAGACGTGGCCGGCCCGCACAGTGACCCGTCCCAGGTTTCGCGGCGTCAGGCGGCGCATGAAGCCAAGCTCAACAGCAGTGATGATGAGGACGGCCCATCCAACGCCACCAATCCGCGTGAGGAAGCGCCGCCCCACCGGCTCCCGGCAGGACTGATTGCCGGCGCCGGCGTGGGCGGCGTGTTGCTGGGCATGCTGCTGCTCTTGCTGTTGCAGAGCACGTCCATCCTGGGGCGCGGAACGCTGGTGGTGATGACGGGAAAAGAGCAGGCGCAGATCCAGGTGGATGACCGCACGCTGCCCGGCGGCAGCTACGCCGTGGAGCAGGTGCCGGCCGGCACGCACAAAGTGACCATCACGCTGGAAGGGTTCCAGCCGGACATCCAGCAGGTGGAGATTCCCCCCGGTGGATTTGCGGCGGTGAAGCTCACACAACGCAACGCGCGCGGATCCCTGTTCATTGACAGCGTGCCACCAGGCGCCAGCGTCTTCATCAATGACACCCGCCGTCCCGGACAGACGCCCATGACGGTGGAAGACCTTGATCCCGGCGTCACCTACACCGTCACGCTGCGGCACCCGGATGCCACGCAGGACACGGCGCAGGTGGCTACGCAGGCCGGTGAAGTCTTCAAACACAAGCGCAGACTCCGCCTGCACAACGTGCGGGTCACCGTGGATCCAACCCCGGAAGATGCGGCGGTTTCCGTGGACGGCGCGTTCAAAGGGCGCGGCAAGAACATGGTCAAGGTGCTCAAGACCGGCTCCCGCGCCTCCATCAAAGTGTTCCGCCCCGGCTGCACCGGTGAGTCCATTGATGTGGGCGCCAACGGTGAGGACATTGAGAAAAAGGTGGAGCTCACCTGCAAGCCGCTGAACGCCACCATCTCCGTGCTGGAGCCGGAAGGTGCACGCGTGCGCATTGATGACCTGGACACCGGACTGGAAGTTCCGGTGCAGAGGTACAAGCTGCCAGCGGGGCGGCACTCGTTTGAGTTGACGGGGGGCCGCAAGGTGCACAAGTGGCAGGAGAACATTGATGAGGGCCACACCACACTTCGGCCGGATTGAAGCGCGGGTGGGCTCTTGAGGAGTGCGCCCATGAACCGCCTGGTTGTTGCAATGGTATTACTCTGTACGCTCCCGGTTCTGCACGCCCAACAATCCGCCACCGTCCTCTTCACCGGCGCGCGCTTCATCACGCTGGATGCAAGGACGCCGGTTGCGGAAGCGGTGCTGGTGTCCCACGGCCGCATCAGGACCGTCTTTGCCAAGGCGCCGGCAGCCGCGCCCAAGGGTGCCCGCAGCGTTGATCTTTCCGGCGCGGTGGTGGTTCCCGGCCTGCATGACGCGCACCTGCACCTGGCCGGGTTGGGTGAATCTGAAATCAATGTGGATCTGAGCGGCACCCGCAGTGCGCAGGACGTTGTGGCGCGCGTGGCGGAGCGGCTGAAGACGCACCAGGGCCAAATTCTCTTTGGGCGCGGCTGGGATCAGAATGACTGGACGTGTGCGGAGCCTGCAGTGGCGCCCTGCGGCGGCACCATGCCGGACCGTGCGCTTCTGGACGCGGTGTCCCTGGAAAAACCCATCTACCTGCGCCGGATTGATGGGCATGCGGCGTGGATGAACAGCGCGGCGCTGAAGCTGGCGGGGCCGGATGCACTTGGCGTGGACCCACCGGGCGGGCGGATCCTGCGGGATGGAAAGAACACGCCGTCCGGGGTTCTGGTGGATGGCGCCATGGAGCTGGTGTCATCCAGGTTTCCCGTGCCAACACCCAAAGACATTGAAGAGCGCGTCACCCGTGGCGCAGCGCGCGCGCGTGCCGCGGGCCTGACCGCGGTGCATGACATGGGCACCACGCCCGCGGAGCTGGACGCCATGCGCGCGCTGGACCGCCGCGGCGAGCTGCCGGTGCGCGTGTTTGTCTATCTGGACGGCATGGACCCGCGCGTGCTGGACCAACTTCCCGCCGGCGGCCCGCGGGAGGGCGAAGGCCACGTGGAGGTGCGCGGCGTGAAATTGTATGCGGATGGTGCGCTGGGCAGCCGCGGGGCAGCGTTGCTGGCGCCGTATGCAGATGAGCCGGGGACCTCAGGGTTGCTGGTGACGCCGTCCAAAGTGCTGGAGGAGAAGACCCGGGCAGTGGACGCACGCGGCTTCCAGGTGGCCATCCACGCCATTGGTGACAAGGGGAACCGGGAGGTCCTGGAGCTCTTTGCCCGCCTGCGCACGGACGCTCGCCAACGCCGTCACCGGGTGGAGCACGCGCAGGTTGTGAACCCCGCGGACTGGGGTGCGTTCAAGGCGCTTAATGTGGTTGCCAGCATGCAACCCACCCATGCCACCAGTGACATGCCGTGGGCGGAGAAGCGGCTGGGTCCGGAGCGCATCAAGGGTGCCTACGCGTGGAAGAGCCTGCAGCAGGCCGGCGCCACATTGGCCCTTGGCAGCGACGCGCCGGTTGAAAGTGAGTTACCTTTGTTGGGCCTCTATGCCGCGCGGACCCGGCAGGACCATGAAGGTAAACCGGCGGCTGGATGGCGCGCGGCGGAGGCACTGGATGGCATGGAAGCGTTGCGCGGCTTCACCACCGGCGCGGCGTGGGCCGTGGGGCATGAGAAGGACCTGGGCGTGATCCGTGAGGGCGCGCGGGCGGACTTCACGGTGCTGGAAGGGGATCCGGTGACGTTGGACCCGGGTGCGTTGCTCAAGCTCCGGGTACTGGGAACGTGGCTGGATGGGGTCAAGACGGCGCCGTGACGCTCTCATTGATCACGCCCAGCCTGAACCAGCTCCACTTCCTCAGGGAGTGTGCGGCCAACGTCCGCGCGCTGGGGCCATCCGTGCAGCACGTGGTGGCGGACGGCGGCTCCACGGATGGGACCGTGCCCTTCCTGCAGTCTCTGGGTCTTGCTTTCCGGTCTTCAAGTGACGGCGGAATGTATGCCGGTCTGAACGCTGGAGCTCAGCTCTGCACCGGCGGCATCATGGGATACCTCAACTGTGATGACCTGCTGTTTCCCTGGACCGCGGAGCTGGTGGAACAGGCGTTCCGGGAGCATCCGGAAGCGGACCTTGTCGTCGGGGATTCACTGGAGCTGCGCGGTGAACGTGTGGCGCCCACCATCCATCCACCCGCGCCTTTGATTCAACAATTCATGCGGCAGGGCGGGTTTCTCACGCAGCCTTCGGTGTTTTTCCGGCGGCGGCTGTTTGACCGTCTGGGTGGCTTCTCAACGCGCTACCGGTTGCTGGCGGACCATGACTTCTGGTTGCGCGCGTTGGCGTCAGGCGCGCAGGTGGTGCGGGTGTGGGAGATGCTGGCGGTGCAGCGCATGGTTCCGGGGCAGCTCATGGAACGGCACGCGCGGCTGGCGGAAGCGGAGCGGCTGCAGATTGCGCACGAGCACGGCGTCCGGTTCAGCACCGCGGCGCGCCGCGCTTCTGCGCTTTTCAACCGCCTGGGCATGCTGGGTCTGGTCCTCCCCGCGCAGGCCTGGGAGCGCTGCCGCAGCGGTGGCGTCGTCAAGAGCACCTCACGCCGGGCGTTTGTGCGCGCACTGCTCCGTCCGTCCGGCAACCTGCAGTACCTGAAGCTGGCGCCGCGTGGACGCACCCTGCTCTTTCCTGGGATGGCGCCGTGACGGCGGTGGACTGCTCGGGTATGACGCGCGCCCCATAGCGCCGTGTACCTGGAGCACCCCATGCGGATGACCCGCCTGCTTGTCCCCACCGTCAAAGAAACCCCGTCTGATGCCCAGGTGGTGAGCCACCAGCTCATGATCCGCGCGGGCCTCATCCGGAAGGTTGCCGCGGGCATCTACAACTACCTGCCGGTGGGCCTGCGCAGCATTCGCAAGTTTGAGAACATTGTGCGCCAGGAGCTGGACCGCAGCGGATGCCAGGAAGTGCTCATGCCCGTGGTCCAACCCGGGGAGCTGTGGCAGCAGAGCGGCCGCTGGGAGCAGATGGGCCCGGAGATGCTGCGCTTCAAGGACCGCAAAGGCACGGATTACTGCCTGGCCCCCACCGCGGAAGAAGTTGTCACCGCCCTGGTCCGTGACGAGGTCAAAAGCTACCGGGACCTGCCCAAGAACCTCTACCAGGTGAACACCAAGTTCCGGGATGAGATGCGTCCCCGCTTTGGCCTGATGCGCGGGCGTGAGTTCACCATGAAGGACGGCTACTCATTTGACGTGGATGAGGCGGGGGCACTCCGCACGTATGATGAAATGTATGACGCTTACCACCGCATCTTCCGCCGCTGCGGGCTCAAGTTCAGCGCTGTGGAAGCAGACACGGGCAACATTGGCGGCAGCCGCAGCCATGAGTTCCAGGTGCTGGCGCAGAGCGGGGAGGACGCCATTGTCCAATGTGGCAAGTGTGGCTACGCGGCCAACGTGGAGAAGGCTGAGGTCAAGCGCATCAACCTCAAATCGTATGACACTTTGCAGCTCCCGCCCGCCCCGGTGCGGACGCCCACACCCGGCAAAAAGACCTGCCTGGAGGTGGCCAAGCTGCTGGGTGTGGGGACCAGCAACACGCTCAAGGCCGTGATGTACCTGGTGGACGCGCAGCTCTGGATGGTGCTGGTGCCGGGACACCGGGAGACCAATGAAACCAAGGTGAAGAGCGCGCTCAAGGGCCAGCTCATCCGCGCCGCGGAAAGCGCGGAGCTGGCCGCGGCCGGCCTGGTGGAAGGCTACATGGGCCCGTTTGGGTTGCCGGATGTGGTGCGCGGCAAAGTCAAGATTCTCGTCGACAGGACGGTTGCAGAAGCGGCGCCCGGTGAGCGTCCGTGGGTCACGGGCGGCAATGAAGCGGACCATCACTTCACCGGCACCACCTACGGACGGGACTTCAAGGCGGACACCGTGGCAGACGTGCTCACCGCGCTGGAAGGAGACGTGTGCGGCCGCTGCAATGAGGGCACGTTTGCGGCCCACCGCGGCATTGAAGTGGGCCACGTGTTCTACCTGGGCACCAAGTACAGCGCGCCCATGCGCTGCAACTATCTGGACGACAAAGGCGCTGAGCAGGCCATGGTGATGGGCTGCTACGGCATTGGCATTGGACGCACCGTGGCTGCCGCCATTGAACAGAACCATGACGCGGACGGCATCATCTGGCCCATGGCGCTGGCGCCGTACCACGCGGTGGTGTTGCCCCTGGGCGCGGAACCGGAGCTCATGGAGGCTGCGGAGAAGGTCTACAAAGCGCTGCAGGACCTGGGCGTGGAAGTGGTGCTGGATGACCGCGCGGAGCGCCCCGGCGTGAAGTTCAAGGACGCGGACCTCATTGGTTTCCCCATCCGCATTGGCGTGGGGAAAAGGGGTCTCAAGGACGGCACCGTGGAAATCAAGTTGCGCGCCAGCAAGGACGTCCAGCTGATCAAGCTGGAAGAAGCTGCGGCGCGCACCCGCGCGCTGGTGGATGAAGCACTGAAGGTCTGACGGCGCGCGCAAGGCCTGCTGTCTGAAATCCGCCCGCCGCGGGATTTGCCGCCAGCGCGTGGACCGGCCCCTGACACAACCCGTGGCATGCAGCGTGAAGTGCCTGGCCTCCTTGCAGGAGGTTGCGCATGTCCCGGATGGCAGGTGTTTGGGCGGTGGTCTGGACGTTGGGCGTGGTGGCGTGTTCGGGTGAGGGTGGCTCTTCCTCGTCATCATCCAGCAGTTCTACGGGTGGCGGGTCCTCGTCCGGGGAAGGCAGTTCATCTTCCGGCAGCGGCGGACCGGATTTCCTGGCCGCCGTGGTGGCCGCGCGTGCCGCCATTGAAATTGGTGAGAGCAACCTGGACCTCAACGGTGATGGCACCACGGACTACCGGCGCACTGTGGATGGCAGCGGCAACCTGCTGCGCGAAGAACTGGACGTGGACCAGGACGGCACCGCAGACATGGTGTGGGACTATTCCGGGGATACCAAGACGTACCGGGAGGACCGGGACCATGACGCCACGCCGGAGCGCACCACGGACGTCACCCAGGACGCCGCCGATCCCACGCGCGTGACCTACGTGCAGGGCCGGGACACCAACGGGGATGGCCAGGTGGACTACCGCGTCACGTACACCGTGGATCCCTCCGAGGAGAACGTGGTCCTGCAGTTGGAGGAGGACGTGGACTTTGACGGCACGTTTGACTGGGAGGAGACCGCCACCACCACGCGCATCCAACATGCCATTGCGTCCGTCTCCACCAGCGGCGCCACCGCCTGTACGCCCGCCCAGAAGGCAGCATTGGAGACGGCCTTTGACAACGCGGTGAAGAACGCCACCACTTGCCTCAACCGGATGGACAGCGGCGCCGCGCTGGATTTTGCGCGCACCGTGGCCGGCGCCAGGTTCAAGCTGGGTTGCATCCCGGGAGACGGCACGTATTGCGCGGAGGCGGATGTGGACAACGCACGCCACCGCTGGTTTGGGCGGGATGAGCTCCCCATCAACGTCACCACCGACGGGTTTGGTGCAGCCGGCTGCGGTTCACTGGAAGCCACCATCTTCCATGAAATCATGCACTACGTTGCCGGCCTGCATGAAATTGGCGACGGAACCGGTGACCCCGCTGACCCCGTCTATGCCTGCGAGAAATCCTGCTACGGCGGCGGCAACAGCCAGGACTGCGCGGCATGCCTGGGTGCGCGCCAGGGGGATGACCGTTGCCGTCATTTCCCGCAGGCCCCGTGCACCGCCGCTGCGCCCGCGTATTGCCCCTGCGGAACCCCGCGCATGTATCCCACTGAGACAGCATGCGCGGTGGGCTGCCCCAGCGGGCTGGGGTGTTTTGCCAGCCGCTGCAAGGCGCGTGGCCCCTGCCGTTGAGCCCGGATGGTCCCTTGTTGCGCACCTCAGGTAGCGCGGGGGCTTGTCCACCGCGGGGGTAGGTGGCGCACCGTGACGTCGGAAAACGCCCTTGGTACTGCCCTCGCCGGCAACAAGCCCCCGCGCTACCCACCTCTGTAAGAGTCATACTAAAATGACCCACGCTGGTGAACCAGGCGCGGGCCCCGGGCAGGCGGGTCTTCGCCTGGCGTTCCGCAGCGGCGCCGTGTCGTCGGGCAACACCGGGGCCCCCGTGCTGGCGTCCCAGGCGCCCCGGCCCGCCAGATCCGCCCGTTCCTGCTGGCAAGTTGCTGGCCTTGGCCAATCCCCCGGGGCATCCTGCCCCCCGCACCTCCCAGGGTCCCATGGCCGGCCTCATCCTCATTGCGGAAGACGACGAAGAACTGCGCGGCATGGTGGCGTTGTTCCTCCAGCGCCGGGGCTATCTGGTCATCCAGGCCTCTGACGGTGCAGAAGCCCTGGCCAAGGCGCGCGCGCACATGCCGGACCTGATCCTGGTGGACGTCATGATGCCCACCATGGACGGCTGGCAGTTTGCGCAGGCCCTGCGCGCCATCCCCTCCTTTGCGCTGACGCCCATCATCTTTGTGACCGCCATGCCGGCCAGAAAGAGCATGGTGGAAGGCTTCCAGATGGGCGGAATTGACTACGTCAACAAACCGTTTCAGCTGGATGACATCCACCGCCGGGTGGACAAGGCCCTGGCGCGGCGCCGGGAGGTGGAGGCCGCAGTGCGCGCGCAGGCGCTGGGCATGGATGAAGGCCAGAACAGCGCCCTGCGCACGCGGCTGAGCCAGGTGTCCCTGGCGTCCCTGTTGTCCATCCTGGAGATGGAGCGCCGCACCGGGCTGCTGCGCGTGCGCGGCCAGACGGATGATGAGGGTGAATTTGACCTCTTCCGTGGCTCCGTCCACGCCGCGCGCATCACCCAGGGTGCACCCGCCGCCGGCATGGAGGCGCTGGTGGTGATGCTGGGCTGGACGGATGGCCTGGCGGATTTTGTGGTGAATGACGCGGAGACGCCAGATGAGTTCAAACTCCCCACCACCAACCTGGTCATGGAGGCCATGCGCCGGCTGGATGAGTCCCGGCGGGAATGACACTCTGGCCCGGGGCTGCGAATCCGCGCCTAACACGTGTATACAGGAGGGCAGACCGGGTTGACTTCCACGCGCCACCTGCCGCACTGACAGTGGCCACTTTCCGCTAGGGAATCCATGCCCATGACGCAGGGGAACATCCCTTCTGCACTGGTGCAGTCCCTCCAGGCACTGCTGCAGCACCAGGCCGGTGTGCAGGGGTGGCGGATGAGTGTGGTGCGCGCAGACGGGACCACGCGGGAGATTGCGCACCACGCCGTGCAGGCTCCGCTGGCGCCAACCCAGACGGTGCACTCGGTGCGCGCGGATGGGACCACGGTGCGGCTGGAAATCTGGGCGCCGCAGGGCGTGGCGCCGCTGCTGCTGACGGATGTGGCGCAGGTGGCCCTGGCTGCATTGAGCTCCAACACTCCGCAGGCGGTTCCGGACGTGGTGCCACCAGCCCGGGTCCTCACCACCGCGGAAGAACAGCAGGTGCTGTTCCGCGCCATCTTTGACACCAGCCAGGAGGCCATTGGCGTTTCCAAATCCGGCGTCCACACAATGGTGAATCCCGCGTACCTGGCGCTGTTTGGCTACACGTCCTCCAGCGAGCTGCTGGGCAAGCCCATTCTTCCGCTGATTGCGCCGGAAGCGCAGGCCCGCGTCCTGGAATACGTGCGCAAACGCGCCTCCGGGGCCTACGCACCGCCCGGTTATGAGACGCGCGGCCTGCGCCGGGACGGCACCGCCTTTGACATGGAGGTGAACGTCTCCGCGTATGAGTTTGCCAATGAGGTCTACACGCTGGTCATCCTGCGTGACGTCACTGCGCGCAAAGCCGCGGAGGGCTCACGCCAGGAGAGCGAGGCCTTCTACAAAGCCATGTTTGAGATCAACACCGCGGTGAAGCTGCTGGTGGATGCGGACCAGGGCGTGGTGGTGGACGCCAACCAGGCCGCGGCGCAGTTCTACGGTTATGCACTGCATGAGCTGCGCGGGAAGCGCATCACCAGCATCAACACCATGGCGGAAGATGAGGTCTTCCAGGAAATGAAGGCCGCGCGCGAGCAACGCCGCGCCTACTTCAACTTCAAGCACCGGCTGGCCGGCGGGGACATCCGTGACGTGGAAGTCTACAGCGGGCCCATCAGCGTCAAGGGACGCTCCCTGCTGCTGTCCATCATCCATGACATCACGTGGCGCAAACGGCTGGAGGAGCAGCTGCGCCAGGCGCAGAAGATGGAAGCGGTGGGGCGGCTGGCCGGCGGAATTGCCCATGACTTCAACAACCTCCTGACCGCGCTCATTGGCTACGGGGTGATGTCCCTGGAGGACCTGCAGGAGTCCCACCCCGCGCGCGTCAACGTGGAAGAGATGGTGAAGAACGCGCAACGGGCAGAAGCGCTCACACGCCAGCTCCTGGCCTTCAGCCGGCAGCAGGTGCTGGCGCCGCGTGTGCTCAACCTCAACGCCGTCTTTGTGGACATGAAGCTGCTGCTCACCCGGCTTATTGGTGAGCACATCCAGCTCCAGACCAACCTGGTACCCGGCCGCGCCATGCTGAGGGCGGACCGCGGGCAGCTTGAGCAGGTGGTGATGAACCTGGCCGTGAATGCGCGGGACGCCATGCCGCGCGGCGGCTGCCTCACCATCAGCACGCGGTTTGAAGACGTGGAAGCGCCGCTGCCGGGACTTCCTTCCGGACGCTACGTGGTGCTCAGCGTGATGGACACCGGGGTGGGGATGGATGAGCAGACACGCTCACGCATCTTTGAGCCGTTCTTCACCACCAAGCCGGACGGGCGCGGCACGGGCCTGGGACTGGCCACGGTGTACGGGATCATCCAGCAGTCTGACGGCTTCATCCAGGTCCACAGTGAGAAGGACCGCGGCACCGCGTTCACGCTCCATTTCCCGCGCGTGGAAGACAGCCCCGAGCAGGCCGCCCCCATTTCCCGCGCCGCCGCACCACCGCTGGCCGCCGCACCCCGCACCATCCTGGTTGTGGAGGACAATGATGACGTCCGGACGTTCCTCTGCCTCAGCCTCCGCAGCGCCGGGCACAGCATCCACGCGTTTGGCAGCGGGGCTGAAGCACTGGCGTTTGCCACGGAGCACCCTGCCCCCATTGAGCTGCTGCTGACGGATGTGGTGATGCCGGGCATGAGCGGCCCGGAGCTCTTTGATGCGCTGCGCACCGTCCGCACGGACATGCACGTGCTCTACATCTCCGGCTACACGGACGGCCTCATCCTGGAACACGGCATGCGTGAGGGCGGCACCGCCTTCCTCCAGAAACCCTTCACCGGTCCTGTGCTGCTGCAGAAGGTTGCGGAGATCCTGGCACAGCCGCGTCCGGCAGACAGTCAGCCGCCGCCAGTCAAATAGATCGCATTGGAATAGACCCACGGAAGGTCCCGGTTCACCAGGTAGTCGGCGTCGTAACCGGCGTGCGGGCGCAGGTGGTGGGCCTTGATGCGGATCTCGCCGCGGTAGGCCCCGGGAAGGGTGGGCGTGAAGTCCACATCACCCGCGCCTTCCGCCACCACGTCCCAGCCGCGTTCACGCGCGCGGAGGATTCGGGCGGTGAGGACGGGTTGTTCAGCCGCGGGGTCAAGATCCAGCACCGCAGGCATGGTGAGGCGCAGCTGCGCGCCAAGGCCCACTGCGGCGCCCATCTCATGCACCGCGCCGCCGGCCTCCGCGCGGAAATCAAATCCGGTGGGAAAGCCCAGGTACTCAAACACGCCAAAGAGGCGGCCCGCCGCCAGCGCCTGGCGCAGCTCCACATCCGTCACCAAACCGTCTGCCTGCGGTGTGACCAGGAGATGGTTGGAGAAACTGATCATCATGCGCCGGTAGCTGTCCACGCGCTCACCATCCGCCATGGGTTGGCGGAACGTGTTGCGGTGGCAATCCGTACCCATGGTGGTGACCCGCCGCGCGCCGCCAGCCAGCACGGATCCCCACGCTGAGAGATACACCGGGTCCTCCGTCACAATGGGCAGCAGTGCCAGGTCCGGATGTGGCAGGGACTCCGGACGGTCATTGAGCGCCACCAGCAGCTCCAGGGCGGTGCCGGCGTTCTTCACCATGTTGGCGTGCACGTTGAACATCTCAAACCCGTCAAACGGCAACGTGGAAAGCTGCTCCACCGTCCAGTCTTCCGTGTGTTGCGCCAGCACCACCGCGCCCGCTGTTTTCAAGAGCAGCATGTCCTGCGCCTCGGTGCTGGAATAG
>Ga0163144_10019800_pt1 | contig 13508 bp, 9 predicted proteins | sample OliLak19BULKMAT1_FD_123175 | JGI IMG/M metagenome (GOLD analysis project Ga0163144, IMG submission 123175) | Freshwater microbial mat bacterial communities from Lake Vanda, McMurdo Dry Valleys, Antarctica - Oligotrophic Lake LV.19.BULKMAT1 | ecosystem: Environmental > Aquatic > Freshwater > Lake... | reverse complement strand
CGGCTCGCCGGGCTGCGTCTCGCACACGTCCAGCCCGCACCGGATTCCCTTGGCCGTCACCGCCGCCCGCAGGGCCGCCTCATCCACCACGCTCCCCCGCGAGGTATTGATGAAGTACGCCCCCGGTTTCATCGCGTCAAAGAAGTCGCGCCCGAAGAGCTTCTGCGTCGTCGGCGCCAACGGCAGGTGCACGGTGATGGCGTCGCACCGCCGTGCCAGCGACATCAACGCCGGGGTATCCGTTCCGCCAAACTCGCAGTTGAGCGCCGCCGCGTGCTGGGGCGTGATGCCGCGCGACCACGCGACCACATTCATCCCAAACGCTACCGCCCGCTTGATGACCTCCTGCCCGATCGCTCCCACTCCCACCACGCCCAGGGTCAGCCCCTTGAGCCCCCGGGCCTTGCTGAACCCCTTCTTGTTCCAGTGTCCTTGCCTGAGCGACTCGGTCTGGTCCGGAATTCGCCGGTCACAGCACAGCAGCAGCCCCATCGCCAGTTCCGCCACCGCCACCGCGTTCATTCCGGGGCAGTTGCAGACCGATACCCCGCGCGCCGTCGCCGCTCCTACTTCAATGTTGTCAACCCCCGCCCCGGCCCGGATGATCATGCGCAACTTCTGGCCGCGTTCGATGACCCGCGAAGGCACCTTTGTCGAACGCACGATCAGCACCTCCGGGTTCGCCACCTCCACGACGTCTCCCAGGTTCGCCGCCCCGGCCCCCGGTTCGTACGCCACCTCACACCCGAGTGCGGTGATGCCATCAACCCCGATCTTCTCAAACTTGTCTGCGATCAGTACCTTCAATGCCAGGCTCCATGGTGCGCGGCACCAAGGTATCCGCAACCGCCCGCGCGTGCCCGAGGGGCGTTTTTCATCTTCCCCACCTGCCCATGAAAACGGCCCCCGCCAGAGGCGGGGGCCGCGATCAACTCAACCAATTGTCGGTACGTCTCAGTAGACCTTGACCTCATCGCCCTCGAAGTCGATCCCGCGAAGACCGCCGCGAGTCCAACGGTAGAACCCGAATATCTGGTCGCCCGGGGTTCCGTAGCCACCGTTGAGCTTCGGGGCTTCCCACGGCTCGGGCTCGTAGCTGAACGTCGTCGGGAACACACCCGTCGGGCTATCCGGATCCCAGCCGTCGTTGGAATCGCCACGGGTTCCGCGAGGACCGGTCGTACGGATCTTCACAGCCGAATCGAAGAAGAGGATCGGGGCACGAGCCTGGGCGAACGCGTAGTACCACGCCCGCTTGCCAAAGTGCCGTGCGGTCGAATCGTGGATGTGAACCTTCTGCGAAGGGAAGGAAACCTCGCTCAACCGACGCTTTCCAAGGATGTTGTTCGTGCCCGGAATGTTGAAAGTACGGTGAGTTGGCCCCTGGCTGACCGTTGGTGCCTTGTCAGGCGAGTACGACGTGGGGACGGTCTCATAGCTCGAGCTGTAGGGCCAACGCCAGCCGTTGTCCGGATCGTCAGAACCCGCCGGTACCGGGGAGAAGTTGTAGAACGTGTTGGGCCTGGTTTGCCAAAGCAATCGGTTCTTGTCCTCGGGGCAGACCACCATCTTCTCGGGCAGACGCTGGGCGAGATAGTCCTGCAGCACCAGGTGGTTGTACAGCACGTGGGGGATCCAAGTGCCAGGCGGGTTCAACTGATCGCGCCCCGTGCGTCGACGAACGATGTCCGTCGCCTGCGACGCGGCCGCGGCCGTGTCATTGCCTTGCGCGTTGGCGACCAAGTCCGCGAAAGTCAACCGGTCCGCGGTTGCCGGCGTGATCGTGAACGACCAGATCTTATCCTGGAAGTCGGTGGCGTAACTCGCCGTTGCGACCCCGAACTGCTGCATGTTCGCCATGCAGATGGTCAATCGCCCCGACTTTCTCGCCTCGCCCAATGCAGGCAACAGGATTCCAATCAGCAAGGCGATGATGGCAATCACCACCAACAACTCAATCAGCGTGAACGCTGACCGACCACCCCGAAGTCTACCGTTCATACGTTGTGTCTCCGTGCGGCAGAAAGCGGCCGCCCCTTTGGACCCCATGTTAGACTCTAGGCCACCGGCGCCTGCCAGGTGCTCACCGACTTGAACCCGTCCCGAATCCGTTCGTCTTAGCCTCGATACGAAACTCATGGTTCGAAGCACCCCATCTCCCACGCGAATGCCGGGTCGAAAGCGTGCCAAGAACCAGCCACCTGAACAATCAACGTTAAGATACCACCGCAAACCAGACCTGTCTACCCTATCTGAACCCTCGCGATGCACGAGCCATTGAGACCGAATGCGACTGTGCAAAGCCTGTCCATAGAACTGGAACCGGACAGAACCGCCCGATTCGCCTTCTTACCCATATATACAGTCGGATCACCCCAACGGATTCATAAACCCGACGTACTTTTTTCCCCAACACGCTCAAGTCGCCAACTCGATCCATGAAGCGCCCTTACACCAAGCCCCACCTGCTTTCCAAGGCTGAATCGCCTCGCGATCTGTCACGGCGAGCAGTTGTTATGACATTGTTCGCCCAAACGATGTTTGTCGGCCTTACGAGCTGCACCAGCGCTCACCCCGATGCAACCCAACCAGATCCACCCTCATTGGGTGGACTTGATCGGGCGGAACGCTCCATTTCTCGTGAAAAACAGCGACCTGTCCAAACCGGCCGTCCGACATCAGCCATCCTTGATGGCGAGGCAATCGAACCCGACTTGCTCCAAGGCGCCCTTGCCGAGGCCGCCGGGGCTGTCATTCTCGAAGAAGTCATCCTCGACCGCCTTTTGTCCCGCCGCGCCCTTGATGCGGGCATCTCCATCGACCCCGCCGCCACCGACGCCGAAAAACAACTGCTTTTGACATCCCTCACCAACCAGACCGGCCTTTCACCTTCCCGGGCCTCAGAACTGACCGACCGCGTTCTCCGTGCCCGCGGCCTAGGCCCCCTCCGCTTCGCCAGCCTTGTCCGAAGAAACGCCATCCTGCGGGCCCTGATCCAGTCTGACGTCCAGATCAGCGAGGCTGAAGTCGAGCAGGCCGTTCAAACTCAGTTTGGTCCGCGGCTCGGCGCCCGCGTCATCCTGCGCGCCACCCAGAGTGCGGCCGCCGAAGTGCGGTCCGCCCTCACTGACGCCACCCTTCCCACGACCCCCGCCGCCGTCGCCGCCCGATTCTCTCAGGCCGCGGTCGAACACTCAGCCGATGCTTCCGCCCCCCGCGGCGGCCGCCTCGACCCCATCAGCCCCACCGATGCTTCAATCTCCAGCATGATCCGCACAACCATCGCGGGCCTCAAGCCCGGCGAAGTCAGCCCGATCCTGGCCGTGGACGGGGGCTACGCCTTCTTCATACTTGAAGAACACGTTCCCGCGTTGGCCCAACCAACCCCCGCCGATCGCGCCGCCACGGCGAGCGCCCTGCGCCTGCGCAAAGAACGCGAAGCGATGGACCGCCTCGCCCGCCAACTCCTCGCTTCCGCCTCGATCACCATCTTCGATCACTCGCTGAGATGGAGTTGGGAAGCCCGCCCGGGGCGCGGGCAATAAGACCACGCCGCCTGCGGTTTCAGACCGTAGGCACGAAGCGGGGCCCGCTGCGGTCGCGGCAATAGTCCAAGTCACCGTCACGGATTGCAGCGCCGGGTCATACGACCGGGGCTTCTTCAAACAACGTTTTTCGTCATCCGCCCTCGGGATCATGTCCTCGGATGTGTGCTTTTCCAATACGACGACATCGCGGCACACGCCGGGTAAAAGGAGAGCACGCGAATCATCGCAACCCCGCATCTACATGTGGGTCAGCGGCCCTTTGGGATACACCTGCACATGCGAGCCCTCGGCCAGCACCACCGAGCATGGTTTTTTGTGATTGAGTACTTTCCACTCCGGCCCGTAGACCCGGGCCCAATCCACCTTTACCTCGTGCCAGCCGACCTTGTAGACCAGCCACTGCGGGTGGTTGACCCGGTACCGCAGCGTCTGTCCGTTCCTGTCATTGCCGAAGCCCCAGTGGTGCTCCTTGAAAAAGTGCGCTTCGCTGTTCTCCGGAGGCAGGAGCGGCGCGTCGGGCGTGGCGTTCACGACGATCTTCTGGGTATGTCCCCCAGCGCGGAACCTGTGCTCAACCATGGTGCCGTCGTGGGAACGGTGTACATCGCTGGACATCTTGACCGCCTGGTAGGGCTCGTTGTACACCATCCTGGCGACCCACGCGATGAGGCGCTTGGGGACGAACTCGCGGATGAAGCACACGCCGCGGTCCTCGCCACACCGGACGTAGTAGCGGAGATTGACCTCGGGAAAGCAGCGGTGCCCGGGGATCGCAACCCCCTTGACTTTGGCCTCGTCAAAGTCAAAGGCGACCAAGCTGACGAAGGCGGCCCCATTGCGTGTGTCGAGTTTGAGGCCCCGAGGCAGGTGCGGGGCGAGCAGTTCCTGCGGTACCGCATATGAGATGAGGCACAGGTGGGACCAGTGGGCTTCGAGGAAGGGCCTCGACATGGCCGCAGAATACCGTGCGGCCGCTTGACGTGCGGGCACCCGGGGAAAGGGCAGGGTTGATACTGTGGGGACGTGTCTCCCCCCCCCACCCCCCTGCACGTCCCCCACTGTTCACCGCCCCCGTGGCCGAAGGACCTGCCATCGGCCCGATTCGCCGCGAACATCCGGCAGGGTGCGGCGGAGGGCTGTTCCATTGCGGTCCTCGGGCTTCCGGACGATCTGGGAGTCAGGCTTAACAAGGGGCGGCCCGGGGCCAAGGGGGGGCCGCAGGCGTTTCGCGATGCACTTGCCAGGTATGGTGTTGCAGACCCTGGGCTGGTCGTCTGGCCGGGCGTCTTTGATGCGGGGGACATCATCCCGGCGGAGGGGCGGGATGAGAACGCGCTTCAGGAAACGCATCGGCGGGTCACCGAAGCAACCGGCGCTCTTCTGGATGCCGGGCTGCTCCCGATCGCTATCGGCGGGGGCCATGACCTGACTTTCCCGTTTGTCCGGGCCGTTGCGGCGAGGTTCAAGCCTTTGGGGGGTGCATACTTCGATGCGCACCTGGATGTACGCGACACGGTGGGCTCCGGCATGCCATTCCGTAAGCTGGTCGAACAGTGCAGCGTCGGGCCGCTGCTGGTGGATGGCCTGGACCGCTTTGTCAACTCGCGAGAGCACCTGGCCTGGTTCATCCAGCACGGTGGGCACCTGGTTGAAGAGGCGAACGAGGATCAGTTCGAGAGGGTCTTCGCTGAGACCCATCACCTCTTCGTGAGCTTTGACCTAGATGTCCTGGATGCCAGCGTGGCGCCGGGCGTGAGCGCGATCAATCCGAATGGGTTTGGCGTTCACGGCATGGGCGAGGCGGTGTTCGGGCTGGGCGCGGACCCCCGGGTGCGATGCTTTGACATCATGGAACTCAACCCGGACCTAGATCGCGACGGTCAGACGGCCCGCGTGGCCGCGCACTTGTTCCTGCAGTTTCTGCATGGCTACAGCCTGCGCGGTGCATTGACCCACGATGGGAGCGATGAACTGCCATGAGCCTGCTCATTCGCAACGCCCGGGTATTGACCCTGGCCAACGGCGACAGACCACGGCGCGGCAAGGCGCTGTCCGACCTGGGAGTGCTTCCGGAGGCCGATGTTTACATTGCCGATGGGGTGATCCGGCAAGTGGGCCCCTCGCCGCTGCTGAACATCCCTGACGATGCCCGGGTGATCGTGGCGGAGGGCCGCGTCCTGATGCCCGGATTCGTCGATTGCCATACCCACGCGTGCTGGGCGGGCGATCGTTTGGATGAGTGGGAACAGAGGCTGGGGGGCGCCTCGTACCTGGACATCCTTGCCGCGGGCGGGGGGATCATGTCCACAGTCCTGGCGGTGCGGAAGTCGACCCAAGGAAGGCTGAGCCTGCTGCTCCGCACGCGGCTGGAAGAACTGTTTGCCAACGGGACGACCACCGTGGAGGTCAAGAGCGGGTACGGCCTTTCCACCCGTGAAGAGTTGAAGATGCTGCGCGCGATCGCCGACAGCGCGGCGGACGCTCCCGGCGAGGTGATTCTCACCGCGTTGCTGGGGCACGCGATGGACCCGACGGCGTCGCGGTTTGTTGATGGGGTCATCAACGAGACGCTGCCGGCGGTGCACGCGGAGTTCCCCGGGATAGCGATTGATGCTTTTTGTGAGCAATCCGCGTGGATGCCGGGGGATTGCGTTCGGTTGTTGGAATCAGCCGGTGAACTCGGGCACCCCATCCGCGTTCACGCCGATCAGTTCAACAGCCTGGGCATGGTGCGGCACGCGGTGCGGCTTCGGGCTGTGAGCGTCGACCACCTTGAGGCCTCAACGCCCGAGGACCTGGCACACCTGGCTGCATCCGACACGTTTGGCGTCATCCTCCCCATCTGCGGGCTGCACCTGGATGGTCGATTCGCTAGGGCGAGGGGGTTCATCGATGCGGGGGGCGCCATAGCGGTTGCTTCCAACATGAACCCCGGCTCAGCCCCGGGTGGCTCCATGCCACTGGCCATCGCAGCCGCGGTGCGCCACAGCGGGTTGACACCCGCCGAAGCCATCGCCGCCACCACGGTGAATCCCGCAACACTGCTGGGCCTTCGGGACCGCGGCACCATCGCGGTGGGCCAGCGGGCGGACCTGATCCTGCTCAAGCACCGGGATGAGCGGCAGCTTGCCTATGAACTGGGGGGGAATCCTGTCGATGCGGTGATCCGCGGAGACCGGATCGTTTCACGGATTTTCTAGCGGAACGGTGGAGCGAGTTTGCCCGCGCAAGCCCATCTCGTGGATAGGCTCGATCAAACCTACAGTCGGCTCAGACATGGCATCCGTTCCCAGAATCAACGCGGCAGAAGCCGACGCGGCCTTCACCTCGGCCCAGAAGGTCGTCGAAACACACCGGCGCCTGGCGGGATGGTTGAGGGCCGGGGTGACACTGGCGCAGATTGATGCGTTCATCGGCCGGACACTGGAGGACCTTCGGTGCCGGTCGTGCTTCCTGGGCTACCGGATTCCCAAGAGCCCACCCTTCCCGTCGCACGCCTGCCTGAGCGTGAATGAGTGCGTCGTGCATGGGACGGCCGCGTACTACTTGGCCCCTCTCAAGGAGGGGGACGTGCTGAAGGTCGATGTGGGAGTGACGTTTCGGGGTTGGATCGGGGATGCCGGGTGGACCTACGTGTTCGGCGAACCGAGTGACCTGGTGCGGCGGTTGACGGCGTGCGGCAAGGAGTCGTTACGCCGCGGGGTTGCCCAGCTCCGCCCTGGGAGCTCGTACATTGCGTTCGCCCGTGCGGTCCAGGGGCACGTCGAGACGGAGTGTGGTTTCCATCTTGTCCGGGGCCTTGGCGGGCATGGGTATGGACGCGACCTGCACGCGCCACCCTTCGTGTCCAACACCGTTCCCACCTATGCGGGCGAGTGGCCGGATGCCCACACCCCGTGCCTCCCAGGGACGCTGGTGGCGGTGGAGCCGATGATTGCGGTCGGCACCGGCCAGACGACGCAGAAGCAGGGGCTCAAGAAGGTAGAGTGGCCGGTGTTCACGGCGGACGGCTCTATGAGCGTTCATTATGAGCACGATGTGCTCATCACCGAATCGGGCCCGCGAGTGCTTACCGAGGGCATGGACGACCTCCCCGACATCATCCGATGACGCGTGGGGGTGGATGGACCGGAACACGGGTCCCACCCGTCCTACACTCGCCCGACATGCCCAGGATCGACGACATCTTCGCGGATTTGCGTCGCACCGGGAGGCACGCACTCATGCCGTTCTTGTGCGGTGGGCACCCGCGCCCGGGTGTCACCCGGGCGCTCATTCCTGCCCTGGAGCGGGCCGGGGCGAGCATTGTCGAGGTCGGGATCCCGTTCTCTGATCCCATCGCCGATGGGTCGGTGATCGCGGCGGCCATGCACGAGGCGCTCGCGGCCGGCGCAACACCAATTTCAATCTTTGACGAGGTCGCCGGGGCACGCGCGGAGTGCACCATCGGCATCGTGGCCATGGTGAGCATCTCCATTCTTCAGCGAGCCAGCACCCCTGAGCGGTTCGTGGCCAACGCTCAGGGGGCGGGATTTGACGGCCTGATCGTGCCCGACTGTCCGCCCGAAGAAGCGGGCTCGCTTGTGCGGGCGTGCGCGGATGCCGGGATCACCCTGAGTTTCCTCATCGCACCTTCGACGTCCCCGAAACGGGCCGAACTGATTATGAGGGCGAGCACGGGGTTTGTGTACCTGCTCGCGCGGACCGGGATCACGGGGGAACAGGCGGGGGCACCGGACATCGAGGGCCGGGTCACGCGCCTGCGGCAGATGACCGACCTGCCCATCGCGGTGGGGTTCGGCATTTCGACGGCTGAGCATGTCAAGGCGGTCGTGCAACATGCGGATGCGGCGATCGTGGGGAGCGCTTTGGTGCGCCGGATCGGGCAGGCGGCAATGGATGGGGCGGACCCCGTCGCGGCGGGGACGGAGTTCATCCGCCACCTCGCCACGGGCCTGGGGACCATCGGAACGGGGACGGCGGCGAATGGAATCGAAGGGGTGGTGCCGGGAGGCGTTGAGCGATGAGAGGTGATGCCATGAAGAGCACGGTGAGCGCGATCAACGGAGAAGTGATGAGCAGCCACGGAAGCAGGAGCGAGGCCCGCGGCGCGGCGTCCGGCGGCCAGGACCGCGTGGACAGCGTCTTTGCCTCCGATGTGTTTACAGAGCGTGTCATGCAGCAGCGGCTGCCCAAGGAAGTCTTCAAGCGTCTGCAACGGACAATCGAGCACGGTGAGTCGCTGGACCCGGACCTGGCCGACGTGGTGGCGTCGGCCATGAAGGAGTGGGCGCTGGAGCGCGGGGCGACACACTACACGCACTGGTTCCAGCCTCTTACGGGACTGACGGCCGAAAAGCACGATGCGTTCATCGTTCCCGATGGGCACGGAGGAGCGGTCAGCGAGTTCACCGGGTCGGCGCTCGTCCAGGGCGAGCCCGACGCGTCGAGCTTCCCCTCCGGCGGCCTGCGCGCCACGTTCGAGGCTCGTGGCTACACGGCGTGGGACTGCACCAGCCCCGTGTTCCTGAACCGCAACGCGGGCACGGCGACGCTGTGCATTCCTACGGCGTTCGTATCGTGGACCGGCGAGGCGCTGGACAAGAAGACGCCCCTTTTGCGATCGATGGAGGCGCTTTCGGAGCAGGCACTGCGCATCCTCAAGATCTTTGGAACCGATGCCGGCGTGACCCGCGTCGCCGCGACGCTGGGGTGCGAGCAGGAGTACTTCCTGATCGACCGCAGCCACTACTACTCGCGTGACGACCTGCTCTCGTGCGACCGCACGCTCTTCGGCGCCAAGCCCCCGAAAGGGCAGCAGCTCGAGGACCATTACTTCGGGTCAATCCCGACCCGCGCCTTGGGCTTCATGGCCGCGGTCGAGCACGAGTTGTACCGGCTGGGGGTGCCGCTGAAGACGCGCCACAACGAGGTGGCGCCCGGCCAGTTTGAGCTGGCGCCGCTCTTTGAAACGGCCAATATCGCCTGCGACCATCAGATGTTGACGATGGAGGCGCTCCAGCGCGTCGCGGCCCGGTTCAGTCTCCAGTGTATTCTGCACGAAAAGCCGTTCGCCGGGATCAACGGGTCCGGCAAGCACCTGAACTGGTCGATGTCGACCAACGCCGGCGTCAACCTGCTCGACCCCCGCGACGACACGCACACCAACAGCCAGTTCCTGGTGTTCCTGTGCGCCGTGATCCGCGCGGTTGATGTGCACGCCGACCTGCTGCGGTGCTCGGTGGCCTCGGCGGCCAACGATCATCGGCTCGGCGCCAACGAGGCCCCGCCGGCGATCATGTCGATCTTCTTGGGCGACATGCTCACCGACATCATCGAGCAGCTCGAGACCGGCACGACCAAAGGGACGCTCAAGGGCGGCAAGCTCGACCTTGGCGCCCGCACTCTCCCGCAAATCCCCCGCCACTCGGGGGACCGCAACCGGACCTCCCCCTTCGCGTTTACGGGCAACAAGTTTGAGTTCCGGGCGGTGGGGTCGTCCGCGGCGGCGGCGTGGCCCGCGACCGTGCTGAACACAATCGTGGCCGAATCTCTGGACGTCGTAGGAACGATGTTGGAGAAAGACATCGGCAAGACGCACACCGAAGCCAGGCTGCAGGCGGCGGTGCGCGCCGTCCTGCAGAAAATCGTCAAGCAGCACAGGCGGGTGCTGTTCGACGGCGATGGGTACACCAAGGAATGGCACGCCGAGGCCGCCAAGCGCGGCCTGCCCAACTTCAAGGAATCGGTCTCAGCCCTCATGACGCTGGGTTCGCGCAAGAACATCGAGCTCTTCAAGAAGTACCGCGTCCTGAACAAGGTCGAGGTCGAGAGCCGCGAACACATCTTCCTTGAAAAGTACAACAAGCAGGTCCTGATCGAGGCCGAGACGGCCATCGTGATCGCCAAGACCCAGATACTTCCCGCGGCTATCCGCCACCAGACCGAGCTGGCGGAGGTCGTCGCGGCCACCGAAGCCGCGGATGTCGATGCGGGCGATTCCCGCGCGGCCCTGGAGGAGTATGCGGGGCTGGTGTCCCAGTTGCGGAAGGCAATCGGAAAGCTTGACCACAGCACCGCGGGGCACGCGGCCGACATCCACAAACACGCGGAACACATCCGCGATCATGTGCGGCCGGCCATGGCCGAACTGCGTGCCGTCGCCGATGAGTTGGAGGCGAGGATCCCCCGGGACCTCTGGCCTCTGCCGGGGTATCGGGAGATGTTGACGATCAAGTAGGCTGGGGAAGGCCGCGGATTCTGCGATCAACCCTGCACCCACCGGCCGTCGCGGGCGGGTCTTGCATTAGGTCAACGGCGAGGCAGGTCCCCAGATCGGCTTGGAGCCGGGTGTCGCTCTCGGTGCCCATCGCCTGGCGTGCACGCGACTACCCTGTGTGGGTACCGCCACGGCCCCGTAGCTCAGCGGTTAGAGCAGGCGACTCATAATCGCTTGGTCCCCGGTTCGAATCCGGGCGGGGCTACTTGCATCATCGGTAACCGCACAATGAAAAACGGGGGCTCGCCCGCGCGCCCCCCGTTCCGTGTCATATCAAGCCCTGAATGAGGCGGCGATCAGTTCACGCGGATATTGCCCGTGTAGCCCGACCAAGCCGAGCTGCCCACGGAGTTCGTCGCACGCACACGGTAGCGGTACCGGCCCGGCGCGATGTTCTCGGTAAACGTCGTCACGCTAGCGCCCACTGTACCGGCCGTGACGGTATTGGTCCAAGTCGCGCCCACGCGGGTCTGTCGCTGAATCTCGAACGACGTTTCGTTGTTCGAGTTGTCGGTCCACGTCACACTCGCTTGGCCGGCCGCGGGGCTGGATCCCACCGCGTTGGTCGGAGCGTTGGGAACGGTCACGCCGCTGCTCACGGTGATGGACAGCGAGGCCGTGCCCGTGAGCGAGCCCGAGTCGGTCGAGGACGCGGTGATCGTGTGCGTGCCGACGACGAGATCGCTGCGCGCGAACGTCGCGCCCGTCCCGATCTGTCCCTGGAGGCTGCTGGTCCACCCCATTCCGGCGCTCAGGTTCCCGTCCTGCACATCGGTCGAGCTACCCGTGAACGTAACGCTGGTCCCGGTGACGAAAGTCGCCCCGTTGGAGGGCGAACTAATCGTGACCGACGGCGCCGTGTCGGCGCCCGAGCCGCCCAATGCGGCCAAGGCGTTTACGACCCCGCCTGTCACGGTGATTCCCGCCAGCGAGGAGACCGGCCGGGCCGTGCTCAGGACTTGGGTCCTGACCTGGGAGTATGTCCAGGTGGGGTTGTTGCCGTAGACGAGCGCGACCACGCCCGCCACGTACGGCCCAGCCATCGACGTGCCGTCGAGGTACGCGTAGCCGGTGCCGTAGGTGCTCAGAATGTTCACGCCGGGAGCGCCGATATCCACGCTGGTGGCGCCGTAGTTGGAGAACGAGGCCCGCATGTCTCTGCTGTCGGTCGCGGCCACCGCGATGATATTGTCCAAGTTGTAGCTGGCCGGGTAGGAAGGGCTCGAATCGTTGTTCAGCGCGCTGTTACCCGCCGAGGCGACGAAGACGTGCCCGACCGTCTTGGCGGCGTTGATCGCGTCGAACATGCTCTGGGTGTACCCGCCGCCGCCGTAGCTGTTGTTGGAGACCTTGATGCGCTTGCCGGTGCAGTACTGCACGGCCAGAACCGCGTTGGAAAGGTACCCGCTGCCCTGTGCATTCAGGAACTTGAGGGGCACCAGTTTGCAGGTCCAGTTCACGCCGGTCACGCCGACGCCATTGTTCCCAACCGCGCCGATCGTGCCCGAGGTGTGCGTACCGTGCCCGTTGTCATCGGTCGGGTTGTTGTTGCCGGAGACGAAGTTCCACCCGCGGGTGTCGTCGATGTAGCCGTTGCCATCGTCGTCGACCCCGTTGCCGGCGATCTCGCCCGGGTTGGTCCAGACATTGGCCGCGATATCGGGGTGGGTCATGTTCAGACCCGTGTCGATGTCGGCGATGACAAAGTTGGGGTCACCCGTGAAGCTGCCCCACGCCTCCGGCGCGTTGATGTCGGCGTTGGCTGTACCCGTCACCCCGTTGACCGACTGGCCGGTGTTGTTCATGCCCCACAGCAGGCCGAAGTGGGGGTCGTTGGGTGTGGTCGTGGTGTGGAGGACGTAGTTGGGCTCGGCGTACATCACGCCGGGCGTCGCCCGAAACCGGGCGATCGCCTGCGGCACAGGCACGTTGACTTCGACCAGCTCAAGCCCCGGGACCAGCCAGTACGACTCGACGACCTGAACCGCCGCCACGGCGCGCGCCGCGGCGCGCGACTGCACCGTCAGCCGCGGATCAAACCGCACCAAGACCGTGCCGGGGTCGTGAGGCATGTTCGGGTTCGCCGCCAGCAACGCCTCCGCACGAAGGTGTGGGTTTTGGCTTGCGACCTGACCGTACGCCGCCATCGTCGCGACCAACGAAGCCACGATCCCCAGGGCAAAACGTCTCATGTGATTCTCCTCAACCGGCGTTCCGGCAACGAATTGGCACGACTCTACGGTCGGGCCCATATCTTCAGCATAGGCCCTACGATATGACGCGCCTGATAATAAAGATAAGATGGGCCACAGACGGGCCAAGATCGCGAGAGTTTGGGGCTAACCGGGCCCTACGTTCGGCGCGTTCCGATCTTGACCCTGCTCTGGGCAGCCGCAAGCAGGGTCGGCCCCAAACGCACGAACAGGTGGGGCTACACCCATATGGGCGTGGAGTCTCGACGAGACGAGAGTTCCCGTGGTTGCACGCACGGAAGTGAGTGGCGATCAACTTCGCGAGAGCGGCACACTGGGAGCGCGTTCCGCTCGGTGTGGTTCCCAGCTAGCCCGGATTATTCACCGCACAGAGCCTCACCTCGCGCGGGACTGCAGGAATCGCGCTCGAGTCTCACTTTGGTCGTTTCGGCGCGCACCCTCCCCCTCCCCGCGCGTGCTCGGGGGTGT
>Ga0163144_10019799_pt1 | contig 13508 bp, 11 predicted proteins | sample OliLak19BULKMAT1_FD_123175 | JGI IMG/M metagenome (GOLD analysis project Ga0163144, IMG submission 123175) | Freshwater microbial mat bacterial communities from Lake Vanda, McMurdo Dry Valleys, Antarctica - Oligotrophic Lake LV.19.BULKMAT1 | ecosystem: Environmental > Aquatic > Freshwater >... | reverse complement strand
CAATGGCCGCCATGCATCGCGAATCCGAACTCGGCCAGCATAGTCGTAAATGATGGCTCCACTGAGTACGAGTCCGATCGGGATCGAGCATCGTCCCAGTTGGTCGCTCATGTGAAGAATCGGCTTAGGAATAAAGGGTTGTCCACCCAGTTGTCGAATTGCGAGAGCAATCGCCACGGAAACCAATGGCGGACTGAACACAACTCGGCGCCATGACTTCTTCAGTCCCTGCCCGGAGATAATAAACAAACCGATGCTCCAAAGCGCAATGTCGACACCAACATTGTGAACCAACAGCGTAACAATGCAGCCAGGATAAAACGCTTCCGCAAGAGGGAATGGAATGTAACCATAGTTTGCGATCCCTGTGCAAAGCGAGAAAGTGCGCCGTTCCGATGCACCCTTTAATCCAAACCACGTGCCGACCAACCACACAACTCCCAACGAGACGCCAAAACCGAATGCGGTTAACCCAGCACCGTATAGCGACGGACTCCAAGCGGACAGACTTGCCGATAGCTTCGTGTCGGTCATGATCCGATGAAAAAAGAACGCCGGCAATAGAACATTTGTCGTAAAGCCCGCCAGCGATCTATCCACTTCGCTCGTGAACCACTTCAGGTAGCGTGCAATGGCACCCACTGCCATGACCAAAAAGACGCCAGAGACAGTCGTGGCAATACTGAGAAAACTGCTGCCCATTGAGGGTTCGATCTGCATTCTAAGAGCTTCGCAATGCTTCCAAATTTTCGAGTTGAGCGAAGCGTCGTCGCCACACTCGGATTACTTTTTCATGAATGGCAAGTCAGGCATCATGCCGGTGAACATACCGCGTTCGTCTGGGCGAATTACTACGTGGTCGCCTGACCGCAACGAATAGTTCTGACCCTCCATCACACTCTTTCCGGAGTCATCGAAGTCTACATCGAGTCGCACCGGTGGCAAGTTCTTTCCATTGGGACGAAGGATCGTTGTCTTGAGCCGCCCAATTTTCTTCTGCAGTTTTGCGTCGCGAATCAAATCGGCAATAAAGAGCGATTGGCCAGGCACCAACGGAATCTTTTCGAAATGCCGTTTGCCGTTATTCACTTCCAGAACAATCGCCGGATTCTCGTCGTCCGTTGCGAGAGGCTTCTGTGCACCGTACTCACCAAACGTGTAACCCGCTTGTTTCAGTCCTTTTGTATCAATATTGTCCAAAGGCCCCTTGGTCTTGCCCAATAGCGTTGAACAGCCACTTGATAACACGGACATGCTGACAAGACTTATGCAAGCCAAGTAGCCGAACGGACCGTTTTTGGGAGAACCACCCGTTTGGATCGAAGATGTGCTGGCGTTTTTTGAAAATCTACTCATCATCGTCAATCCAAGTTTCAAAACCGATGGGAAAAAACGGGGCTTCCAAGCTCTGTCTCTCCTCATCGGTCTGCCAATCTTGGTCGCTTGAGGTAAAAGTCTCTTTTATCGGAATAATCTTCCTAAGCCTCCCTCTCGCTACCTTGCTTCGATAGCAATCCTCCCTCAAAGTGCATCCTTTGCCACTCCGGTATAATGCCGCGGAACCGTTTCGCAAGCACAAACCACAGGTAAATCATGACCTCGCCCCAACGACCCATGCCGATCGGCGGCGTTATTCATACCTACCAAAAGTACAATCCGACGGAATTCCCTAGCCCCACGGCCGAACCGCCAGATATGGTCTCAGGTGCCTTCGAACATGCGTTGGCGTACGGCAAGTACAGAGAATTGACCGAAGAAGAACTCGCTCGAGCCATCAAAATCGACCCCAGCCAGATCGGTGGATTGGGACCGAGCATCGACATGCTCATGGCGATGCTGGAGGACCGGAAACGAAAACTGCTTGAAAAGTACCAAACCGATGGGCTGGACAAGAAAGCCAACGATCGGTTTGAAAAGTTGGCGAAACGTGCCAATCCTCCGTCGAAATTGAAAGGCGAGTTTCACAAAGCCGTCCACTCGAAACAAATTTATCTGCTCGAGCAAGTTTGGTATCGATCGGATCGTGAGTCGCCGGATTTCGCCGCGCAAGTACTTCATGTCATGGAATCGCTCGGCGACAAGTACAACATTGATGAGCTCATCAGCAAGTACGTGTTCACTGGCCGCGAAAAGATGGATGTTCCACTTGCGCTCGAGGTAAAGAAAGAGCTCGAGAAGATCGATGAGCTGCTCAAGCAATTGGAGGAGGCAGCCAAGACCGCTCAAATCGGCTTGATCGACATGGAAGCCTTGGCGGAGTTTGCACCAACTCAGGACCTAAACCAATTGGAGGAGCTTCGAGAGCAAATCAACAACTACGTTCGCGAGATGGCGGAACGACAGGGACTGGACCGCGATGAAAACGGTGCTTTCCACCTGACCCCAAAAGCGCACAAGATTTTCCAAAGTCGGCTGCTCAATCGCATTTTCTCACAACTCAAGGCGTCGCGATCGGGACGCCATGAGGGACGTATCGTGGGCGATGGCAGTGTCGAATTGCCCTCGACAAAGCAGTATGAATTCGGCGACTCCATTGCGAATCTCGATACCACTCAGTCGGTTATCAATGCCATGCTCAGGCGACCCGGCGAAACGCCCATCCGACTGCGATCCGACGATTTAGAAATACACAAGACCAAGAACAGTCCAAAATGCGCAACAGTTGTGATCATGGACATGAGTGGCTCCATGCGTCACGATGGCCAGTACATGAATGTGAAACGGATGGGGCTCGCATTGCAGGGGTTGATTACGAGCGAATATCCCGGTGACTTTCTGCGATTCATTGAGATGTATTCCTTTGCCAAATTGCGTCGGCCCGGCGAAATCATCGACATGATGCCCAAACCGGTAACGATCCACAATCCCGTCGTTCGGCTCAAAGCGGATATGAGCGCAGAGAATATCAGTGAGCAGGACATCCCGCCTCACTTCACCAACATCCAACATGCTTTGCGACTTGCAAGGCAGAATCTTGCCACAGCCGATTCGGTCAACAAGCAAATCGTGCTCATTACCGATGGCTTGCCTACGGCTCACTTCGAGGGGGAAATGCTGTTCCTCATGTACCCGCCGGATCCTCGCACGGAAAAGGAAACGATGCGAGAAGCCATGCAATGCGCCAAGGAAGGGATCGTGATCAACATGTTCCTGGTTCCAAGCTGGTCGCAATCCGAGGACGACATCCGATTCGCTTATCGATTGGCGGAGCAGACCAAAGGCCGTGTTTTCTTTACGGCCGGCAATGACCTCGACCGTTTTGTACTGTGGGATTATGTCGATCGCAAAAGAGAAATACTCTAAGGCGAGCGGCAGACTAAAACCTACCAAGCCATCGGGTGGCACGCTCAGAGGCTGTGATTTTATAGTATCAATCACACTCCGTGTGATTTCCGCAGTTCAAAAACCTTGGTTTTTGAGGCAACATCACACGGAGTGTGATGGGTACTTTCTTCGGCTCCAAAAAATCGCAGCCTCTCAGAGCGATCGCGATGGGCATGGAAATCGTGGGATAAATTTCTAGCGACTCACATGCCCTTCGTACCTCAGGGCGTGCCACCCAATTTGCAGGTAGATTTCAAACTGTGCTCGCCTAACTAAGTAGTGATCGGCGTTCAGCTATCTTGAGGTGTTACGCGAGATTGGGATCGAATCGATTTTTCGGTGACGATGCGATTCACTGCGTTGAGCATCGCGAGGATGGTCGACTCCACGGAGTCGGTCGAAGCCCCCATGCCTCGGTATTGCTGCCCCTCATGTTCCACCTCGAGCGTGACTTCGCCTAAAGCGTCGCGACCAATCGTTGCGCTTCGCACTCGAAAGTCTTTGCAAACAACTTTGATACCAGTGATTTTCTCGACAGCCCAAAATGCAGCATCGATCGGGCCATCTCCTTGTTCGACCCGTTCCGTAAAGAGTTCGTCGCCGTGTTGCAACGTTAATTCGACCGATGGTACCTTGCCCGTTCCGCTTGAAACGGAAAACGAAGTCAACGACCAGACGCGTTGCGATGGACCGCTAATCTGTTGTTGGATCAACGCAACGATATCACCGTCGTAGATTTCTTTTTTCTTGTCCGCGAGACTTTTGAATTGATCGAAGACCGTCTGCAATTGTGCACCGGTCAGATTATAGCCCAGCTCTTTCGCTCGATCGGCCAATGCGGCTCGCCCGCTATGTTTCCCAAGTACAAGGTCGGTCTTGGCAAATCCAACGTCTTCAGGACGCATGATTTCGTACGTGCTGCGTTCCTTGAGCATTCCATCTTGGTGGATACCTGCCTCGTGCGCGAATGCGTTGCGGCCGACTATTGCTTTGTTGCGTTGGACATCGAGGCCCGTGATCTTGCATAACAATCGGCTGGCCGGGACCAATCGCTCCGTGACAATGCGAGTTGTGGTATGGTACATTTCGCTGCGTGTTCGCATGGCCATGACCACTTCTTCGAGCGAACAGTTGCCGGCCCGTTCGCCGATCCCGTTGATTGTGCATTCGATTTGACCAGCACCCGCTTGGACAGCGGCCAGTGAATTGGCCACAGCCATTCCTAAGTCGTCATGGCAATGGCAGCTTAGAATGGCTTTGTCGATATTGGGAACACGATTGATGAGCGACTCGATTCGCTCGTACATTTCGTTGGGAGTCGTGTAACCGACCGTATCGGGAATGTTGATTGTGGTTGCACCCGCCTTGATTGCTGCCTCAACAACTCGGCATAGGAAATCGATCTCCGTCCGGGCTGCATCTTCCGCGGAGAATTCGACGTCATCGCAGTAGGATACGGCGCGTTCAACCCCCTTAACCGCTCTCGCGATGATCTCGTCCTGAGTCATCCGCAACTTGAACTCGCGATGAATTGCGCTGGTTGCCAAAAAAACGTGGATGCGAGCCTGCTTGGCTTTTTGCAATGCTTCCCAAGCCCGATCGATATCCCCGTCATTGCATCGCGCCAAACCACAAATGATCGGCCCTCGAATGGTTGTCGCGATTTCTCGCACCGCCTCGAAATCTCCTGGGGAAGCGATCGGGAACCCGGCTTCCATGACATCGACACCCAGGTCCGATAACGCTTGTGCCACCTCGAGTTTTTCGGCCAAATTCATGCTCGCCCCCGGCGATTGCTCCCCGTCGCGGAGCGTCGTGTCGAAAATGGTGATCGAGCGTGTTGGGGTGGAATGAGAGGATTCAGTCATGGATTCGATTTGATTTGGGACTTAAAAAATTACCGAGTCAGGTTCCAACTGGACATTCGACTCGATTGCTAGGTTCGCGAAGTAAGTTGCTGCGAATTTAGGCACTAGCAACACTTGGAAGCGATCCATCGCTGGTTTGCTGATCAAGATCGTTACGTTAGCAACGCCATTCCGAATAGCTTATCGTGAATAAACCAATTGTCATCCATACTTTTCCTACTTGCCTCAATCGGCGGTCAGTTTGGCACAAACATTGCGTTAGAGGGCTTTGCCGAGGTTTTGCCCGTTTGTTGGGCAACGCCTCTGTTCTACCCAACGTCGACTGAGTGGCGGAGTGTCGTGAGAGCAATTTCACGCCTCCACGCTCTCGATGGTTGAACCCGAATCATAGTAGCCACGTGGTTTTGCGTCGGTTCGCCGACTGCAGAGGTACCCCATCGGCCTGTTTGCAGTGTCCGCCTCACTGCATCAGGCCGGGGTATTTCTCTCGCGTTCCTCGTTGTGCCTGGCACCTGTCGCTAACAAGATCTCGCGGACTTAATCGCGTTCATCCGACAGCCTAGTTTAGAATCTCCGTAAGAATCCCGCTGGCCTGACCATTGATGCATCGGGTTTGTGAAGATAGACCTTAGCACAAAGCCGAAAGAACCATCGGGCAAGCCGATGGGATTTTCTTGCGAATCCCGCTGGCTTGCCCAGCGGTACTTTCGGTTTTTGACTACAGACCTGCTCATTGGCCCTCTGAAGCTACTCGATGCGATTTCTCTCTTGGCCACAGTGTCAGCATCGCGATAAACCCGAGTGCCTGGCGACAGGTGCCAGGCACCTATCGCTACCAAAAAACGGACGGAACTTAAGGTTTTTGGCACTAGCTAGGGCAAATCGCAGAATGGAATTTCGCTGTCGTGTTCGACGTTTGGGTGCTCGGATACAGGGAACGTGGCGCCCAGAACCATGGCACTGATGCTGGCCATGTGTAGGAGCCAACACCCCTCATTTGCGATCACCGTGCGGAGTGCAACCCACGCTACGAGCAGCATGGCAGCAAAATAGATCCGCTCAGCGGTGCGCTGCAATTGTCTATTTTCGGAGCTTTTCGCTGTCCAAAGTCCTGCTAGTGCAAGACACGGAACCACCCAAGGCAGGCATGGACCAAAGGATTCAAACCAATATGGCATGTAAGGCATAGCTAGGGTGCTTCCTTGCTCCCGAGTTGAATGTTGCCACTCGAGATTCGTTCCCAAAGCAGCTCTCGTGAATCATGATAACTTCCCAAAAAAGATTCAAGATGGATTGAAGACCATTTGGGCTCACGCCAAACAACTAAGAATTAGCGTTCGCGACCAATTTTGTCATTACTTACTTGAATGGATCGTCTTCTGCTGGCATCGGTTCGGCTGGCTTTTCAACCGTCGCATCCGGTGTGACTGCATCTGGGGCTACCGGCTCTTTGTCCATGGCCTTTGGATTTCCTTTGGTCATTCCCTCGTTGAAAGGATCGTTTGGTGCGAATGGGCTAGGGGCTGGAGCCGCGTCCATTCGGGGCGGGACAGCGAGTCCTCCCTGAACTGAACCGTTTTGCATCCCTTCATATCGCGTTCGTTGCATTTCTAGCAGGCGAGCACGCGAGGCCAATCTGGCTTTGGATCGGGCTTTTTCGATAGCAACACGCGATGGACCTTGAATGCGTTCCAGAGCCTTACCGACGTTAACGACTTTCTTCCCATCAATTTCTAGTTGAGCGGCCCGATCGAAATCAGGATTGCTGACATCGATTCCGCCTGAGGACTGGCACAAACCGCGGAAGAAAAAAGCCCGCGGATCCTGGCTACCGGCGTCGATGACTTCGGTGAGCAGGCCCTGTGCGCGGTTCGAATCGCCGCGGAAGTACGCGTGGACCGCTTGGCCGTACATTTCGTCAAGCGGATCCTGAGCTTGCGCCAAATTGGCAAGCGATAAAGAAACGACACTAAAAAGAACCGCAAAAGGTCGCGTTCGCATAAATCAGGCCCAATTTGTTAAGCGAAATTCGTCGAAACCACCACCCAGCACGCAAATGCAGTTGGCGCGCGGAATATGGTTTCTTTGATGGGGAATTCTTTAAATAGTACTCCCTTACCCGCCGAGTGCAAACAAATACCTAGAATCCGGCCAATTCGAATTCGAACCGGCACCGAAAAAAACGGATCTGTGACCGTTTCCAAGATGGTGGCGATCAAATCGAATAAGTAATTCCAATGTTTGGCCCAATTTCGGGCTGCAAAACCACAGGCTCGCCGAGGAATCCAATTAAGATGCTCCGCTGGATTCCATCCGCCATTTCCTTTCTTTGGCGAACTGTGAGTTTGGTCATTCTCCTGACTATTGCGGCGACGATTCCAGTGCTCCAGTTTGCCAGTTTCGGATACATGTTAGAGGTGTCGGCTCGCATCGCCCGGGGCCAACCGGCACGCACCTGTTTTCCGGGCACAGATATCGCGGGACGCTTGCTCGTTATCTTGATTTGCGTTTCATTGTCCTGGTTGCCTGTGTGGCTGATTGCCGATTATGCGTACACGGCCGAACTGATCGAACAGGGGGGCAGGGCCGCCAGTCGAATACGCGTGGCAGCTCGTTTGGTTTCCGTGTTTTGGATTCTATGGGTGTCGTGGGCCATCTTTCGAGGTGGCAAACTGCGACATTTTTTGTGGCCGGCACCACTCTTGGCATTGAATCAGCTCTTTCGTCCGAGCAGTTGGCGTGCGGCGGAGGACAAGCTTTGGAATTTCACGGTATCCCTTCACCTGCCAAGGCTTCTCTGGTTGGGAGTGATGGCATCCATAGGAGCGCTGGTATGGTTGGTTCTGCCAGGTAGCTTTATTGCCATCGGACTTCTTGGGAACGGAAGCCCGGGCTTAGGGCTGGTTGGCTTGATCGGAGCAGTGCTGATGTGGTGGGTTTTACTCAACCTGCCCTTCTTGCAAATTCAAATGGCGAGAGAGGGTAGATTCCTATCCGTATTCGATGTTCGGTCTGCGCGAAAAGCGTTTCGACGTGCGCCGTGGTCCTTGTGCCTGGCGACATGGGCAACATTTGTCTTGGCGGCCCCACTCTATCTTTTGCGGATTGAACTGATTCCTGCCGAGCTCTCGTGGATACTCTCTTTCTTCTTTGTCGTCCTGATGTTTCCAGCCAAGTTGTGTACCGGCTGGGCGCTTCGACGGAGCAAGTTTCGTGATCCAGCGAATGAAGCCAGCGTCATGCATTGGTTCTGGCGCTACTGCGCATGGTTGCCGCAGTTGGCCATTGTGCTGGTTTATCTTGGTTTACTTTACGTTGCCAAGTTATCGCTTTGGGAAGGGAGCGCGAGTCTCTTTTTGCAACACGCGTTTTTGCCGCCGGTACCCTTCTTTGTGAGATAACGTGTGTTAAGCTGTTCCTGATGTGTTGTCATGTCGCCTAAACTAACGCCAATTTTTGTGGTTCGAAATGTCATCCAATCCTTTCTCAGACAACAATCAACAAGGTCCCTACACGTTCCAATCGCAAGTCCCGCACGGCGATGGCGGTGGCGATTCGTATATTAAGCAGTTGCCGGTGATCGGCATACTAACCATTGTCCAGGCAAGTTTGGAGCTATTGTTGGGTGTTATGCTCGCCTTTGGCGGCGTGATGATAGGTGTCATGCAAAACAATCCAAACATTATGCGACAGCAGAATGGGCCTCCGATGTTTTGGATGGCTGTCGGCTACGGGATTGCGGCGTCGGTGATTGGCATTGTGGCTTTGCTTCGATTGACATCTGGAATCATGATCTTGCGAAGGCGAGGGCGCATGTTCTCTATCGTCATGTCATTATTGGGTCTTGTCACTGTTTTTACTTGCTACTGCTCGCTCACGTCGATAGGCCTTTGCGTGTATTCGTTGATCGTGTTGATTCAGCCGTCCGTCATTGCCGAATATGAGAGGGCCAAAACTACTTGAGCTGAAATCTTGCAAGGCTGAGAAAGTTCAAATCAAAGTCCAGAGATTTGCTCAAGGCTAAGTCTGCAGCAAGCTCGCCCAGAACACTTGTAAATTTGAAGCCGTGTCCAGACAAGCCAGCGACGAGGGTTACCTGTGGATGATTCGGCAGGGTATCAATAATGAAGTTTTCGTCGGGTGTCATTGTGTAGTAACATCCGGACCAACGCGTCATGCGCCTACTGACGTCCGGCAAGTTAGAGGCAAGGAACGATTCAACCGCCGTTTGATCGATTCCATCGCGTTCGTGAACGCCATCGATTTGGGAATTTGCTCTCGTGCCTCCGGTGTGCTGCGCAATCTTTAGACCCAAAGCGTCTCGTTCAGGAAATCCATAGAAACAACCCGTTGGCGTTTCGTAAAAGAAACATGGAAAGCCGTCTGGTTCGCGATAGGAATTATTGTTGGTCTCATACCAATAAAGGTGTTTGTGCAACACGTGTAGCGGAACGTTAAATTCGCCGAGCAACTCGCCCGCCCATGGTCCAGCGGTGAGGATCAACTTGTTTGCTCGAAGCACTCGATCCCGGGTTCGAACTGCGACCCCAGTTCCGTCGGGTTGCCAGCTGAGTACCGTTTGCTCCATGGCCAATTCCGCCCCAAGCTCGGCAGCGCTCTCCAGATGAGCCTTTACGCAAGCCTCTACATTCAGGTAGCCGGCATCTTGTTCGAAGAGGACAGACCAAGATGGGTCGCCACGCAATGCCGGGTAGCGGTAAGTCGCTTCGGCCATCGTCATTCGCTCGATGGGCAAATCAAACTGGGCAGCGCTCTTCAGCACTCCTGGAATGACCATTCCGTCCGGTGGTCCTATCTCGAGCAAGCCTGTTGGGACATAGAGTTGCTTTCCGGTTTGCGACTCAAGTTCTCGCCATAGATCGTAGGCACGGCATAGAAGTGGTACGTATCCAGCATGCTCGAAATACGACTTGCGTATGATCCGAGTCTCACCATGCGAACTGCCTCGATCGTGCGGTGGAGAGAACTGATCCAAGCCCAGCACGCAATGCCCGCGTTTCGCGAGTGAGTAGACCGCAGCGCTGCCGACGCCACCCAAGCCCACAACGATTGCTTCGTAAGACGCTGACATTTAGAAACCGAAGTTCGTTTCGTCCAATGCTACGCGGCGTTCGCTTTCGGTTGTCGCCGCGTGTGTCTTGGTGCGATCACTTCGGAGGCTAGTCCCAATTTTTCGAGCAGCTTAATTTCGTAGTAGCTGATATCGATTTCCCACCATCGATGTTGGACGCTAGCAGACGAGGGGTCTTCATGGTGGTTGTTGTGCCAACCTTCACCGACGGTAACAAGAGCGACAAACCAATTGTTACGGCTGTGTTCGCCCGTTTCATAGTTGCGGTAGCCGAACATATGGCTTAGCGAATTGACGGACCAAGTGATGTGCCAAACGGCGATGATGCGCAGGTACACGCCCCATACGACCATGCTCAGTGCAAGTTGCATTGCGCTGGCTTGCCCCCAACCGATCCAACCGATCAAGTAGCCGGCCACGAAGAAGATAGGCAACTGCGAAAGGCCTATGTAGAGATTGGTTAATGGTCTCTTTTCCATGTACATGTAGAACGGGTCTCGCAGCAGGTCTTTTGAGAATTTCTCGATTGCGCCGATGGAATGAGTCTCTCGGTTGTTGACCATCAACCATCCGAAATGCGACCAGAGAAAATTGACCAGAGGAGAGTGCGGATCCGGTTCATGGTCCGAGTGGACGTGATGAATTCGGTGAATGGCGACCCACCGAGCTGGCGAATCCTCGAGACAGCATATGCCTAAGACGGCAAACGTGTGCTCTACCCACCGGGGCGTTTTGAAACTGCGATGCGTCAGCAACCGGTGGTACCCAATCGTTATCCCTTGACCGAATACATGGATACCGATGAGCATCGCGAAGAACCCAACCCATGAAAAAAAGTACGGGATGAGCGCCATGAGCCCAAGCAAGTGGACAACCAAAATGGTCCCGAGGTAAAGCCGATTAATGGTAAATGGCTTGACGGTTTTAGGGACGGACATTGCCATTTGAGACAGGCTCCATTGCATTTGAGGGATTGGTTGTTTCTAGGATTGTGTTTAAACAAACCTCAACCGCTAGTGCCATTGTTCGAAAAGCGTCGTTTTAACGCAAGCCGACAAAATGCATTACCCGCATTGGGGGCTGCCGACTAACAAATCTGAGTTGAATTGCAATGAGTGAGGACTGGCGCCCCCCCCATGTTCTGACGGGCGAGACGCCCGTGCGACGAGATGGCCACGGTAGTAATTCAACTGCCTCTCGCCTTAGCATGCATTTCTCCACTACTCTCGGCGAATGCGACCATCGTGAGAACATCCAATGGAACTACATTATCGAAAAATAATTTTCGACAGCGAAATCGAGATACTCCCGTTTTAGCTCGAGCGGAAAGGTATTGAAGTAGCAATAGGCTCGAACTTGGAGCAGCAAATCGCGGGGGTGGCAGTTCCGCATTGGGCGTCCCGTCGGTTTGTAGTGCTTTTCGATGAGATATTCGATCAGTTCCGGTTTGTGAGGAATTTTGACCACCTTGCACATAATCTCGAAAAGTTTTCGAAACGCCTCTTCCGTTGGATTGGGCACTTCGATTTTGTAGGGAATTCGGCGGAGGAATGCGTCGTCGACAAGATCCTTGGGTTCAAGATTGGTGCTAAAGATGACCAACTGGTCAAAGGGAACTTGTACCTTTTTCCCGCTGCTCACCGATAGATAGTCATATCTCTTTTCTAAGGGAACGATCCATCGATTGAGCAATTCATCGACGCTCATACGCTGTCTGCCAAAGTCATCAATGAGCAGTACGCCACAATTGCTTTTCAATTGGAGAGGTGAATCGCTGACGTTCGTGTCTGGGTTTCGGGTGACTTCGAGCATAGCCATGGTAAGTTCCCCACCCGCGACGATCGTAGGCCGCCGAATCCGAACCCAGCGATGGTCGATTTGACTATCGCGCAGCATGCCATCCGATTTTGCGGGCGGGCATTCTTCGTGGTTGAGTGGATCGAAAACGCGGAGCAAGTCACCGTCGATCAAAACCGCTCTCGGAATCCAAATGTATTCACCGAAGGCCCTGGTCACACGTTCGGCGATACTCGTTTTTCCGTTGCCCGGAAAGCCGAACAGGAACATACCTCGACCGCTATTCACTGCCGGACCGAGACGGGCAAGCAACTGCGGTGGGACTAATAGGTCGGAAAATGCGTTCTTGAGATCGTCCTGGCTCGGATGTTGAAGTTCGACGGATTGAAGCCGAACGGAGTCGACGTATTGCTCCAAGGGGATGGGTGCTGCACCGAAGTACGTCGTTTTTTGCACGTGGCGTTTTGCGCGATCCCGGCCTGTGTCCGACAGGGTGTGGATGTAGTCATTCATGGCTGTTGCGCCGAGGTAGCCCGATAGCTGTTGCGACTTCAGCCTATTCAAAGTTGGTTCAATCAAACGGAAAGGTAATTTGATTTGATCCGCGATGGCTCTACCGGACGCTTCGCCACGGTTTAGCAGAAATCGCATAATGATCTCTTCGACGAGTTGCCCGCTAATGCCTGCGGCCTCGAGCGATGGCGGTTCGAGCGGAATAATGGGCTCGCTATGGTTATGCGTAACCTTCAGGAGAGGGTTTGCATTGCTGACTTCCTTGATGGAAATCGGGGTTGCAGATTGACGCGCGGGGGTGACGGTTGGAGTTGGGCCTTGGTTTGCGAGGCGGTTGATTCGCTGCAAGGCATCTTCCAAACCATTTGAAGCCGTTTTCGGGGGTGAAAACGGAGGTCCGATTTGTATTGGTGGTATCGAATTCGTTGGGTTACTTGATGCCATAGTGTCATTTCGAGCCGTGGATGAAATTCAAATACTCTTCCGTCCATCGCGCGGAATCGGCACAAAACGCGGTTGGAAATCACTTTTTGGTAGGGGAAACAGAACCTGAGTGAGGAAGAACTCAGGACAAATCTTAGGAGTCCTAGAATCGTTAACCTGCAAGTACGGTTGGGAGACTGTTCCGGCAAAAAAGGGATCGGAAGCGAACGGGAAAACGGATTTTAAAAAAAGCACTTTTTGCCCCTTGCAAGGGTGTCGGGGTGCCACTATCTTTTCGCCTCCTCGCAGCAAGTCACTTCGGTGGCAGGCTGATACCGACCTCGGTTGGTTGAATTTTTTGGTCCGACTGCAAAGTCGAGAAACTGGAGAATAAGAGGGACAAACCGTTGACAGTGGCCGATACTCTCGGTTACAACGTCGACCCCAACTCGACGGCACTGAGTGAGCTACGATGATTCGAAAGGATTGTT
>Ga0163144_10019797_pt1 | contig 13509 bp, 13 predicted proteins | sample OliLak19BULKMAT1_FD_123175 | JGI IMG/M metagenome (GOLD analysis project Ga0163144, IMG submission 123175) | Freshwater microbial mat bacterial communities from Lake Vanda, McMurdo Dry Valleys, Antarctica - Oligotrophic Lake LV.19.BULKMAT1 | ecosystem: Environmental > Aquatic > Freshwater >... | reverse complement strand
GGTGACCCTCCTCGAATCAGATCACCGCTCTTGAATCACAAATGATTCACCCAATGCAATATGTTCCCGGACAGACACTCAGACATCTCAATCAATTGCTTCACAGCTTCTCAGCGTTCAAGCCGCGACATCCATCGCGGCCGTGTAAAGGCCGCGACGCGCGGCGCGGTTGCAGTCAGCACGGTGCTGCAGCGCGCGCTGCGCCTGCTGCACGTTGCCGGACTGGCCGCGCCAAATCTCGAGCGCTGGGCGCTGGATCGCGCGCGAGAACGAAAACGTCAGCGCCCAGGGCAGGCGCGCCTTGAAGCGCCGGTTCATCGCGTTCAGCCGTGCGGAGGCCAGCTCGGCGCTCTGTCCGCCCGACAGGAACGCGATGCCCGCCACGGCGGCCGGCACGGCGCGCAGCAGGCACGTGACAGTAGCGTCGGCCACCTCGACCACACTGTCCTGGTGGGCGCTTGCCAGTCCCGGCAGCACCATGTTCGGCTTCAGCAGCAGGCCTTCGAGCAGGACGCGCTGAACATGCAGTTGCGCGAAGACCTCGTGCAGCACCTGTGCGGTGACCTCGGCACAACGCTGTAGCGTATGGTCGCTCGCCATCAGCACTTCCGGTTCGACGATGGGCACGAGCCCGGCCTCCTGGCACAAGCCGGCATATCGCGCCAGCGCGTGGGCGTTGGCCACGATGCACGCAGCGCTTGGAAGGTCTTCGGCGATCGCGATCACGGCGCGCCACTTGGCGAAGCGAGCGCCGAGGGCGGCGTAGTCCGCGAGCCGTTCGCGCAACCCGTCGAGCCCTTCCGTGACCTGTTCGTCGGGATGGCCGGCCAGCGCCTTCGCGCCGGCATCGACCTTGATCCCGGCGACGATGCCCACGTCGGCCAGAGCCTGGACGAAAGGCCGGCCGTCGTGCAGGCGTTGACGGATCGTCTCGTCGAACAGGATCGCGCCGCTGATGCTGTCGGCCAGCCCCGGCGTCGTGACAATGAGTTCGCGCCACGCGCGCCGTGCCTCTTCGGTCTGGGCGATGCCGAGCGCGGCGAAGCGCTTGTTGCTGGTCGGGTTGCTCTCGTCCATCGCCAGCAGGCCCTTGTCGCCGGCCACCATTTCGGCCGCGGCGGCGCACAAGGATTGTTCGTTCATCGCGGACCTCCCCAACGCCAGTTGCGGATCTCCGGCATGTCTTGTCCGTGCAGCCGGATGTACTGCCGGTGCTCGATCAACTTGTCCTTGAGCCGCCGCTTCACTGCCAGCCCCTTGTCGCCGGTCTGCGGCAGGCGGTCGATGGCGTCCATCGCGAGATGGAAACGGTCGAGGTCGTTGAGCACCGTCATGTCGAACGGCGTCGTGATCGTGCCTTCTTCCTTGTAGCCGCGCACGTGGATGTTGTCGTGGTTGTGGCGGCGGTAGGTCAGGCGGTGGATCAGCCACGGGTAGGCGTGGAAGGCGAAGATGACCGGCTTGTCGCGCGTGAAGAGTTCGTCAAAGTCGCGGTCGGAGAGGCCGTGCGGATGCTCGGTGTCGGGCTGCAGCCGCATCAGGTCGACGACGTTGACGACGCGGGTCTTCAGTGCCGGCAGCTGCTCGCGCAGGATGGACACGGCGGCCAGTGTCTCCAGCGTCGGCACGTCGCCGCAGCAGGCCATCACGACATCGGGTGCATTGTCGCCGTCGTTGCTGGCCCATTCCCAGATGCCGATGCCTTGCGCGCAGTGCTTGACCGCGGCGTCCATCGTCAGCCATTGCGGCGCCGGGTGCTTGCCGGCCACGACGACGTTGACGTAATGGCGGCTGCGCAGGCAATGGTCCATCACCGACAGCAGGCAGTTCGCGTCCGGCGGCAGGTAGACGCGAACGATCTCGGCCTTCTTGTTGACGACATGGTCGATGAAGCCCGGGTCCTGGTGCGTGAAGCCGTTGTGGTCCTGGCGCCAGACGTGCGACGCCAGCAGGTAGTTCAGCGACGCTATTCTGCGCCGCCACGGGATCTGCGACGTCACCTTCAGCCACTTCGCGTGCTGGTTGAACATCGAGTCGACGATGTGGATGAAGGCCTCGTAGCAGTTGAAGACGCCGTGCCGGCCGGTCAGCAGATAGCCTTCGAGCCAGCCTTCGCACTGGTGCTCGCTGAGCATCTCCATCACGCGGCCGGATGGCGCGAGGAACTCGTCGTTGGGCTGGGTCGCCGCGTCCCACTGCCGCTGCGTGACTTCAAACAGCGCCGCCAGCCCGTTGGACAGCGTCTCGTCGGGGCCGAAGACGCGGAAGTTTCGCTGCGCGTCGTTCCACTTCGCCACGTCGCGCAGGAAGGGGCCCAGTACGTGGGTATCGCCGATGCCCGATGCGCCGGGCACGGGCACCTCGCAGGCGTAGTCGCGAAAGTCCGGCAGGTGCAGGTCGCGCAGCAGCAGGCCGCCGTTGGCGTGGGGATTGGCACCCATGCGCCGCGTGCCGACGGGAGCGAGTTCGGCCAGTTCCGGAATCAGCCGGCCGTGCTCGTCGAACAGCTCCTCGGCGCGGTAGCTCTTCAGCCAGTCATCGATCAACGCGAGGTGGCCTGGGTGCGTGGCCGGGTCGGTGATCGGCACCTGGTGGGCGCGGAACGTGCCTTCGATCTGCAGCCCGTCGACCTCCTTCGGGCCGGTCCAGCCCTTGGGCGAATCGAGCACGATCATCGGCCAGCGCGGGCGCAACGCGTTGCCCGTGGCGCGCGCATCGCTCTGGATCTTGCGGATCTGCTCGACCGCCTGGTCGAGCGCCTTGGCCATCGCCTCGTGCATCAGGGCCGGCCCGTGGCCAGCGACAAAGAGCGGCGTCCACCCGCAGCCGCGCAAAAACTGCTCCAGTTCCTCGCGAGTGATGCGCGCCAGCACCGTGGGGTTGGCGATCTTGTAGCCGTTCAGATGCAGGATCGGCAGCACCGCGCCGTCGCTGACAGGATCGAGGAACTTGTTCGAATGCCAGGCCGTGGCCAACGGCCCGGTCTCGGCTTCGCCGTCGCCGACGACGCAGGCGACGATCAGTTCGGGGTTGTCGAACACCGCGCCGAAAGAATGGCTGAGCGAATAGCCCAGCTCTCCGCCTTCGTGGATCGAGCCGGGGCATTCCGGCGACGCGTGACTAGGGATGCCACCAGGAAACGAGAACTGCCGGAAGAGCTTCTGCAGGCCGGCCACGTCCTGGCTGATGTCCGGATAGACCTCGCTGTAGGTGCCTTCGAGATAGGTGTTGGCCACGACTGCAGGGCCGCCGTGCCCGGGCCCAGAGACGTAGATCATGTCGAGGTCGTACTCCTTGATGACCCAGTTCAGGTGCACGTAGACGAAGTTCTGCCCGGGTGTCGTGCCCCAGTGCCCGAGCAGCATGTGCTTGATGTCGGCCAGCGTGAGGGGCCGCCTCAGCAGCGGGTTGTCGTAGAGATAGATCTGGCCGACCGACAGGTAGTTCGCAGCGCGCCAGTAGGCATCGACGCGCCGGCACAGGTCAGGCGTCAAGGTGTTGGTGCTCATGGCGAGGCGGATCCGAGGGGGTTCAAAGCTTTGCCGTCCGCAAGCGCAGGGCGTTGCCGATCACGGACACGGAACTCAAGCTCATCGCGGCGCCGGCGATCACCGGGCTCAGCAGCAAGCCGAAGAATGGATAGAGCACGCCGGCCGCGACCGGAATGCCGATCGCGTTGTAGAAGAAAGCGAAGAACAGGTTCTCGCGGATGTTCCACATCGTCGCGCGGCTCAGGCGGATGGCCTGCGCGATGCCACGCAGGTCGCCTTTCACCAGCGTGATGCCCGCGCTTTGCATCGCGATGTCGGTGCCCGTGCCCATCGCGATGCCGACCTCGGCTTCGCTCAGCGCCGGCGCGTCGTTGATGCCGTCGCCGGCCATCGCCACGTGTTCGCCGGCCCCGCGCAGCTTCTTGACGTGCGCCACTTTCCCAGCCGGTTCGATCTCGGCTTGCACGTCGTCGAGGCCGAGCGTCTTGGCGACGGCGGCGGCGGTGCGGCGGTTGTCGCCGGTGAGCATGACCAGCTTGATCCCGAGCCCATGCAACTCGCCGATGGCTTCGGCGCTGCTGTCCTTGATCGGGTCGGCCACGGCCAGGATGCCGGCGGCCCGGCCGTCGATGGCGGCGAACATGGCCGTCTTGCCGCCTTCCTGCAGCGCAACGGCGGCTGCTTCGAGCGCGTCGAGGCCGCTGACCTTCTCGTTGCGCAGGATCTCCGGATTGCCGACCATCACCGCGCGGCCCTTCAGCGTGCCGGCCACGCCGCCGGCGGTCACCGAGCGGAAGTCCGTCACGGCTTCCAACGCGAGATTTCGTGCCTTCGCCCCTTGCACGATCGCGGCGGCCAGCGGGTGTTCGCTGCTCTGTTCGAGCGAGGCGGCCAGCGTCAGCAGTTCCTTCTCGTCGATGCCGGCGGCGGGCAGCACGTCCGTCAGCCGGGGCTTGCCTTCGGTCAAGGTGCCGGTCTTGTCGACGACCAGCACGGTGACCTTCTCCAGCCGCTCCAGCGCTTCGGCGTTCTTCACCAGTAGACCTTGCTGCGCGCCGCGCCCGACACCGACCATGATCGACATCGGCGTGGCCAGGCCCAGCGCACAGGGGCAGGCGATGATCAGCACCGCGACGGCGTTGACGATGGCGTGCGCCAGCTGCGGCTGGGGCCCCAGCGTGAACCAGACGACGAACGTCAGCACCGACACCGCGATCACAAACGGCACGAAGACCCCTGCGACCTTGTCGGCCAGACCCTGGATCGGCGCGCGGCTGCGCTGCGCCTGCGCCACCATGCCGACGATCTGCCCGAGCAGCGTGTCGTTGCCGACCCGCTCGGCGCGCATCACGAAGCTGCCTGCGCCGTTGACGGTGCCGCCGATCACGCGGTCGTCGACGGCTTTCTCCACCGGCAGCGGCTCGCCTCTGATCATCGACTCCTCGACGCTGGAGTGGCCCTCGACGACGACGCCGTCGACCGGCACCTTGTCGCCCGGCACCACGCGCAGCCGGTCGCCGACTTGCACCTGCGCCAACGGCACGTCATGGTCACCGTCGGCGCCGACCCGGTGCGCCGTGGGCGGCGCGAGATTCAGGAGCGCCTTGATCGCGCTGCCGGTGCGGCTGCGCGCGCGCAGTTCGAGCACCTGACCGAGCAGCACCAGCACCACCACCGTCGCTGCCGCCTCGAAATAGAGCGGCGCCTTGCCGCCGTGCTGCAGCGCCTCCGGCAGCAGGCCGGGCAACAGCATCGCCACGGCGCTGAACAGGTAGGCCGCGCCGACGCCGAGGGAAATCAGCGTGAACATGTTGAGGTGCAGGCTGACGACCGAGCGCCAGCCGCGCACGAAGAACGGCCAGCCGGCCCAGCCGACCACGGGTGTGGCGAGCGCGAACTGGAGCCAGCGCACCCCCTCGCCGTCGAGCCAAGCCTGGCGGCCGAGCGCCGGGATCAGATGCGACATTGCCAGCAGGAACACCGGCAAGGTCAGCGCCGCGCCGATCCAGAAGCGGCGCGTCATGTCGCGCAGTTCGGCGCCCTCGGCGCCATCAGTGCCACTCGCGCCGTCGGCACTGCCGGCGCCGGTGCCGCCCGCCGGCGGTGTCACCGGTTCCAGCGCCATGCCGCATTTCGGGCTGGGGCCGGCGTGGTCCTGCCGCACCTCGGGATGCATCGGGCAGGTGTAGGTGACCTTGCCTGGTGCGGGCGGTCGCGGTGGCGCGGGCTGTCGCACCGGCGGCGGCACTGGCGTCAACGTGTCGTTGGGCGTAACGCGCGCCCCGGTGTTCGAATCAGGGCTCATGGCTTGACTCCAACGGTGTGACACGCGCAACTCGCGCGAGTTCAAGGCAGGCCGCGCGCGCGATCATCAGTTCATCATCGGTGTGCATCACGCGCGCTGCAGCGCGGCTGCTGTCGGCGCAGATCAGCGGCGCATGCACGGCGTTGCGCGGCACGTCGATCTTAATGCCGAGAAAGCCAAGCCCTTCGCAGATGCGCTCGCGCACCGGCGCCGCGTGTTCGCCGATGCCGCCGGCGAACACCAGCGTGTCCACGCCGCCGAGCGCGGCAGCGTAAGCGCCGATCCACTTCTTCGTCTGGTAGCAGAAATACGCCACCGCTTCGGCAGCGCGCACGTCGGTGGATCCGGTGGCGAGCAGGTCGCGCATGTCGCCGCTCGTCTCGGAGATGCCGAGCAGCCCGGACTCGTGATTCGCCAGCTCGTAGAAGCGCTGCGCGGTCAGGCCCTCGGTGCGCGACAGGTGCGCCGCGATGCCGGGGTCGAGATCGCCCGAGCGCGTGGCCATCGGCAAGCCGGCCGTCGGCGTGAACGCCATGCTGGTGTCGATGCAGCGGCCCGCGTGAACGGCGGCGAGGCTGGCGCCGCCGCCCAGATGCGCGAGGATCACGCGGCCTTGGGCCGCCTCGGTCCCGGCGATGCGCGCCAGCTCTTCCATCAGGTACGCGTACGACAGACCATGGAAGCCGTAGCGGCGCAGGCCCTCGCGTTCGTAGCGGCGCGGAATCGGCAGCATCTGCGCGATGCGTGGCAAGTCGTGATGGAACGCGGTGTCGAAGCAGGCGACCTGGAGCATTCGCGGATGTCGCTGGCGCATCAGTTCGATCAGCCGGATCTCGCCCGGCAGATGGTCCGGGTCTTCGGGCTTCAGGCGATGCAGTTCATCGAGCAGTGCATCGCCGACGGGTTCCGGCTCGCTGTGCTGCATGCCATGCACGACGCGGTGCCTGACGCCCGCTACCCGCCCGAATTCCGGTTGCGACTCGAGCCACGCCAGCAGCGCCGCGGCGGCCGTGTCGAAGCTGCCGCCGGGGATGGGGTGCCGCGCTTGCACCTGTCCATCGCCCGCTGCCGAGTCCAGCGCCTCGACATCGATCGCGGCATCGGCGCGGCCGATGCGGTCGACCTGGCCGCGCAGCACGCGCCGCAGCGCCGGGCCCTGTCGGTAGAGCGCGAACTTGATGCTCGGCGAGCCGGCGTTGAGGGTGTCAGGATGGTCATGAGCTGGCCAGGGCTTCGTAGCCCGCGGTGACGTCGAAGAGCTCCTCGTCGATCGAACTCTGGCGCAGCCGGTGAAAGCGGACATGCAGGTCTTCGAGCAGATCGTTGATGTTGCGGTCGGCGCGCTCCATCGCCGCCAGCCGGCTGGCGTTCTCGCTCGCCAGCGATTCGGCGCAGGCGCGGAACAGCGAGATGAACAGGTATTCGCGGATCAGCGCGCCCAAGGTCGTCGCCCCATGGTCCAGCACCTCGGGCCGCACGTTGCCGGGCCAGGCCACGGCCGCCAGGCTCTGCTGCCAGGTGGCGTCGAGCGGTAACAGGCGCTGGCCGGCCGGCTCGTACAGCGAAGCGGCCTGCGGCCGGTTGTGGAAGACATGAACCTGCCTCATCTGACGCGGGCCGTCCTGCGCGCGGCGCGCCTCGGTGTCGATCTGGATCTGCGCGACGAGCGGTGCGATGGCCTCGACCGAACCCGGCACGGCATACGCGCCCAGCACGTCCAGGCCGGCATCCTTCAGCCGTGCCTGGACGCGTTCGCCGACGGCCCAGACCTGGGCCCGGCCGGGCAGAGTGGGCAAGACGTCGATGGCGTGCTCGGCGATCACGTCGTTGAAAGGGCCGACGAGCCCCTGGTCGGAGCCGAAAACGATGGCGCTGATCGGGTCCGACGCCCCCGCCGTCACACGCTCGGGCGCGGCCGTGGGGTTCGCCCGGGCCTGTCGAAAACATTCGCCCAGGCCGAGCGAGACCATGCGGTCGTAGTCGGCGAGCGCGAGCACGGAGCGCTCGTAGTCGCCGATGCTCGACGCCGCCAGCGCCTTCATCGTCCGCACCACGGCGTGCAGATCGCCCGCACCCGCGATCTTGCGGCGCAGCGCCGCCGTGCTGTCGCTCATGAAGCCATCTTCGTCTCAGGCTCGGCGTCGGGCTTCGGCAAGAAGACCTTCAGCGCCGTGCCGGCGAGCTCGGTGACGGCCTTGCGATCCTCGTCGTTCAGTTTGTCCGCACCGAGCAGGCGCTCGAGAAGCGGGGCGGCGAGCTCGGCCGCGGCGTTCTGAACGGCACGCTGCGCCTCGGCCATGCGCGGCAGCGGCACGGTGTCGAACAGGCCGGCCGTCAGCGCCAGCAGGAGGGCGATCTGCGCCGGTACCGCGACCGGGTCGAACTGCGGTTGCTTCAGGCAGGCGCGGATGCGCTGACCGTGCGCGATGGTCCTTCGGGTCGCGTCGTCGAGCCGCGCGCCGAAGCGCGAGAACGACTCGAGTTCCTCGAATTGCGCATACGCCAGCTTCAGGTCACCGGCCACGGCGCGGAAGGGGCCACGCTGCGCCTTGCCGCCGACCCGCGACACCGACTTGCCCACATCCACCGCCGGCAGCACTCCCAGATTAAAAAGCGATGGCGACAGGTAGATCTGGCCGTCGGTGATCGATATCAGGTTGGTCGGGATGTAGGCTGAGATGTCCTCGGCCTCGGTCTCGATGATCGGCAGCGCGGTGAGCGAGCCGCCGCCGCGTTCCGGGCTGAGATGCGTGGAGCGTTCGAGCAGGCGGGAATGGATGTAGAAGATGTCACCTGGGAAGGCCTCGCGCCCCGGCGGCCGGCGCAACAGCAGCGACAGTTCTCGGTAGGCGCGCGCGTGCTGCGTCAGGTCGTCGTAGACGATCAGCACGTCGCGGCCGGCCTCCATGAAATGTTCGGCGATGCTCGTCGCCGCGTAGGGCGTGATGTAGGCCAAGCCGGGCGACTGATTGCCTTCGGTGACGACGACCACGGTGTAGTCCATCGCGCCCTTGTCGCGCAGCGTCGCCACCGCCTTGGCCACCGCCGACGCCCGCTGCCCGATGGCGCAGTAGACGCAGACCACGTCCTGCCCGCGCTGGTTCAGGATGGTGTCGAGCGCGATCGCGGTCTTGCCGGTCTGGCGGTCGCCGAGGATCAGCTCGCGCTGGCCGCGGCCGATCGGGATCAGCGCGTCGATGACCTTCAGGCCGGTCTGCAGTGGCACGTCGACCGGCGCGCGGTCCATGATCGCGGGAGCGAGCCGCTCGATCGGCAGCCGCACCGTTGCATCGATGGGCCCGAGACCGTCGAGCGGGCGGCCGAGCGGGTCGATGACCCGCCCCAGAAGCGCCGGGCCGACGGCCGCGTCCATCACGCGCCCGCTGCGGTGCACCTCGTCGCCCGCCTGCAGCTGCCAGTACTCGCCGAGCAGCACAACGCCGAGCTCGTGTTCGTCAACATTGAACGCGATGCCGGCCAGACCGCCGGGGAACATCAACAGCTCATCGAAGCCGGCGCCGGGCAGTCCGCTGACGCGGGCGATGCCCGTAGTCACCTGCTTGATGGTGCCGACCTCTCGCGGCACGAATGCCGGCGCGAACGCAGCGCGACCCTGCGCCAGGGCGGCGAAGCCGCGATCGAGCGCCCTCGCGGCAAAGCCGCTTTCCTCCTGGGCTTGCACCGCGTCTGGCACGGCACTCATGCGGCAACCGGGTCGGCGCGGGGAGCCGGCGCGGCGTCGGGCGTGGAGGTATCGGGACTCTTGGGCGCAGCGACAGGCTTCGCTGCCGGCGCCAGCAGCGCGGCCACGTCATGCTCGAGATCGCGCAGATACTCGGCGATGGTCCAAGCCAGCTTCTGACCACCAGCGCTCAGCTCGATTCCACAGACGGCATCGGCCGCGGTCTCGAAGCGCAGCGGCATGTCGGCGGAGAAGGCCACGTTGATCGCATTCTGGATCGCCGCCCGTTGCTCTGCGGGCAGCTCGAAGTGGCTGCGCACCCGGGCGGGTTCGGCGCTTTGCTTCAACGCCGCCCCGAGCTGGTCCTTCGCAGGGTCGGGCAGTTCGCTCAGGCGCCGTGTGAAGACCTCGACCATGCGTCCTTCCAGGTCGACGCTCGCCAAATCGGCCAAGGCCTTGCGGGCGACGGCGAACACCTCGTGCGCCGCACGGCCTGCGATCAATTGCTGCAGGTGCGCGGCCTGAGTGGCCAGCGCCTGCTGGTGCTGCGCCGCCAGCGCAGTGGCTGCCTTACGGGCCGCGTCGGCGACGCGCAGGCCTTCGGCCTTGGCGTCTGCCGTCGCCTTGTCCAGCAGGCCAGCACGCTGCAGGTCGAAGGCGGTGTTCTTGTCTTCGAAGGTCTTGCGTTCGGTGGCCGCCTGCGTCTCCTTCGCCGCGGCGTCGGCGATCTGGTCGGCGATGCGCTTCTCGCGCGCTGTGATCGCATTCAGCACCGGCTGGTAGAGAAAGCGCTTCATCAACCAGACCAGGACGACGAAGTTGAGCACTTGCGCGCAGACGGTGAACCAGTCGATCAACATGGCCTACTTGCCTGCTGTTGCTGCCACATGGGTGATCGCTGCATTCCAGAACGGGTTGGCAAAAATCAGGATCATCGTCACCACGAAGCAGTAGATCGCCGTGGATTCGATCATCGCCAGGCCGACGAAGAGCGTGCGCGTGATCGTCGCCGATGCGTCCGGCTGCTGCGCCAGCGCCGTCAGCGCGGTCGCCACCGCGCGGCCCTCGGCCAGCGCCGGGCCCATGGTGCCGAAGCCGGTGGTGATGCCGGCGATGACGATCGAGGTCACGGCAATGAGAGTCACGCTGTCCATGAGGGGTTCCTTTTCGGGTTCAGGCGGCGGCCGCGGCGGGCTTGCCGGGCGACGCTGCCGGCCGCGTCGCCGCGGCGAGGTAGACCGCTGCCAGGATGCTGAAGATGTAGGCCTGGACCATACCGGTCAGCAGGCCGAGCAGCGTCATCACCACCGGGAAGAGGAACGGCGTGATCGTCAGCAGGATGCCGACGATCATCGCGCCACTCATCATGTTGCCGAACAGGCGCACCGCCAGCGCGAGCGTGCGCGAGATTTCGCTGATGATGTTGAACGGCAGCATGATGAATGTCGGTTCGAGGTAGGACTTCAGGTAGCCACCGAGACCCTGCTCGCGGATGCCGAACAGCGGCACCGCGACGAAGACGCACAGCGCCAGTGCGACGGTGGTCGACAGCGATCCGGTCGGCGGCTCGTAGCCAGGCACGACGGTCGCCAGCGCCGCAGCGGCGACGAACAGGAACAGCGTGCCGAGGAAGGCCAGATAGCGCTCCGGCCGGTCCAGCCCGACTTCGCGGATCTGCTGCACGATGCCGGTGACGACGATCTCCAGCAGGTTCTGCCAGCGCGAGCGCCGGTGATCGGTGGAGAGCCTGCGCGTGATCAGCATCGAGCCGAGCACCAGCACCGCCATCAAGGCCCACGTGAACACGATGGTGCCGTTGAGCTTGAACAGCCCGTGCTGCCAGAACACCAGTTGATCCGGGCCGAGGCGCATGGCGGTTCAGGTCGGGTCCGTCTCGGCTTCAGCCGGATGGCGACGGTGCTCGTCGAGCCGCCCGAGCAGTGCTTCGAGCGACGCCCTCAGCTTCCGGAACGCGCCGTCCACGGCCTGCTGGATACTGCCGGCGTGGTGGCTGACGGCCACGGGCTGGTGGCTTCTCAACCGGGCTTCCATCAGACAGCGTTTGTCGTCGCTGCCGGCTTTGCCGCCATTCTCGTCATCGAGATGCACCTCCACCCGCGTGAGGTGGTCCTTGAAGTGGCGCACTGCGTTGTCGACCACGGCTTCGACGAGCGCTGACAAGGTCTCGTTGCCGTCGATGCTGTTGTCGGTGTTGATCTGGATCTGCATCTGGAGTCCCTTGCTTTGATTCGAATGTCCAACTCATCGGACGCCGCCGTGGTTGCACTTCATGGCGCCCCGGAGTTGCTGCCTTGCACGCGGCCCACCGCGAGGGCCGAGTTGACGCGGGATCGGCCGTTCGCCAACTCGAGTGAGCGGCGTGATGCGGCCGAGGGTTCCGTGGCCAGGCGAGCGGTCAGACGAACAACCAGCCAGCGGGCAGCCCAGAATCCGAGCAGGGACGACAACATCCTGCGCCAATCGCCCGCGGAGACAACGACGAATCCGGCGACGACACACGCCAAGCGCAACAGCAGGCTGCCCCCGACCCACAGCGCCGGCCGAGGCGAGTCGACCGCCCGTCGCACGGTCCACCACAGGCCCCCGAAGAAGAGCAGGCCGAGCAGGCCACCGGCGGCGCCGGCAAGCATCAGTTCGAACGTCAATGCGAGCATGTCGTTCATCGCGAGTCAGTCATCGGCCTGGTGATCGTCGGGGCGATCGGTCTCGTGCATCGCGCGGTCCTGCTGCGCCACCCAGCGCCAGGCGTTCAGGCAGCCGAGCACCAGGCCGGCCATCAGCAAGGCCAGCGACCAGGGATGCGCGCCGGGGTGATACGAATCGAGCCAGATGCCCAGTGCCGCGCCCAACAGAGTCGGCACCACCACGGACCAGCCGATCAGCCCCATCATGCCGAGGCCCGACCAGACGCCCGGTGCGCCGTCGCGGCGCGCGCGCAACTTGCGCTCGGCCTTGGCGCCAACCTTCTTGGCCAACAACGTGGACGGCGTCGGGTCATTCGGCATGGAAACTCGCGAAGCGGCCGACGAAGCCGCTCTCCAGCTTTTGAGTGGCCGCACGCGCGCCTAGTGCCAGCGCATCCAGCGTCAGGTAGTCGCGCCGCACCGCGTCGCGCAGGCTGGCGAGGTCGTTGCCGCTCGCCGCTCGCCGCACCGACACCTGCACTTCGTCTCCGATCTTGACCAGGACACCTTCATCGACGGCGACGAAGACTTCGCCGTCCGCTTCGCTCTGGTAGGTCAGGATGCCCGGCACGAGGGCGGCGACGCAGTCGCGCCGGCGCGGCAGCAGGCCGAACGATCCCTCTCGCGTTTCGGCGACGATGCGCGATACGTCGGTCCTGTCGGCGAAGACCCGGAACGGTAGCAACACCTTAAGGTGCATGGACCGCCTCCGGCCGCGCCGTCGCGGCCGGCGCCTTGGCACCGGGCGCTGCCTCGTCGGTCTTCGCGTCGGCCTTGCGGGCCTTCACTTCAGAGATCGCGCCGATCATGTACAGCGCGCTTTCGGGCCGGTCCTTGAACTCGTCGCGCAGGATGCGCTCGCAACCGTCGAGCGCGTCGGCCAGGCTGACCACTTTGCCTTGCAGGCCCGTGAACTGCTCGGTGGTGAAGAAGGGCTGCGTCAAGAAGCGCTCGAGCCGGCGCGCACGCGCGACGACGTCACGGTCGGCAGGCGACAACTGCTCCAGGCCGAGCATCGCGATGATGTCCTTCAAATCGGCGTACTGCGCCAGGGTGCGCCGGATCTCCTGTGCCAGCGCGTAGTGGCGCTCACCGACGATTCCCGGCGTGGCCATCTTGGAGTTCGACTGCAGCGGGTCGATGGCCGGGAACAGGCCTTCGCCGGCGCGTTTGCGCGACAACACGAGCGACGCCGACAGATGCGAGAAGGTGTGCACCGCGGCTGGGTCGGTGAAGTCGTCGGCCGGGACGTAGACCGCCTGGATCGATGTGATCGCGCCGCTGTCGGTGTTGGCGATGCGCTCTTCCAGACCCGACAGTTCGGTG
>Ga0163144_10019794_pt1 | contig 13509 bp, 10 predicted proteins | sample OliLak19BULKMAT1_FD_123175 | JGI IMG/M metagenome (GOLD analysis project Ga0163144, IMG submission 123175) | Freshwater microbial mat bacterial communities from Lake Vanda, McMurdo Dry Valleys, Antarctica - Oligotrophic Lake LV.19.BULKMAT1 | ecosystem: Environmental > Aquatic > Freshwater >... | reverse complement strand
TTCGCCGCGCATCGCATCATCGAGCGCGGTGTCCGAGATGCTCGAACGGAACGCACCGATGATCGCTGCCTCGCCTGCGGCCCGATCGGCAGCGGACAATTCGCCGCTCGCCGTGCCCACCAGATGGCTTACGGCGAGTTCCTGCAAGGCTTCGGAACGGGCGAAAGGATCATCGTCTTGGGCAGCGAGGAACACGAGGTCCTCCCGGTCTAGCGCGCGGTCAATCACAATTGGGGCGGTGAAGCCGCGGTTGATCGACACCACCGGATCGGGGCCAGCGAGCGGCAGGGAGACACTCTGCTCCGCCTCGGTCAGCACGATCAACTGTTCTGCGCCCAGCGCACCTGAGCGCGAATGCACCGCCACCCGCAGCGGGATCGGCATCGGCAGCTTGTCGGGTTGGCCCGGGGTGGAAGGGACGTGCTGCCTGAGGGTCAATGTCAAAGTGTCGCCGCTAACCGCCTGCGACACGGTGACGCGCGGGGTGCCAGCCTGTGAATACCAGCGCCGAAATTGGGTGAGGTCGAGGCCCGCGCCGTCTTCGATCGCCTTGACGAAGTCCTCGCAGGTCGCAGCCTCGCCGTCGTGGCGGGCGAAATAGAGGTCGGTGCCCGCGCGGAACCGCTCAACGCCGCACATCGTCCGCATCATGCGGATGACCTCGGCGCCCTTGTTATAGATCGTCGCGGTGTAAAAATTGCTGATCTCGCGGTAGGAATCCGGCCGGATCGGGTGGGCGAGCGGCCCGGCATCCTCGGGGAACTGCGCCGCGCGCAAAATCCGCACATCCTCGATCCGTTTGACCGCTTCGCCGCGCATATCCTGCGAAAACAATTGGTCGCGCAGAACGGTGAAGCCCTCTTTCAACGAGAGCTGGAACCAGTCGCGGCAGGTCACGCGGTTGCCCGACCAGTTGTGGAAATATTCGTGCGCGATCACGCCTTCGACCGCGTCGAAATCGGCATCGGTGGCGGTATCGGGATCGGCTAGAACGTACTTCGTGTTAAAGACGTTGAGGCCCTTGTTCTCCATCGCCCCCATGTTGAAATCGCTCACCGCGACGATGTTGTAGAGATCAAGGTCATATTCGCGCCCGAACACCTGCTCGTCCCATGCCATCGACCGGTGGAGCGATTCGACGGCGTGATCGGTGCGGTCGATATCCTCTGCGCGCACCCAGACGTTGCATTCGACCTCGCGGCCCGAAACCGTGGTGAAGGGCTTGGAATTGGCGACGAGATCGCCAGCCACCAGCGCAAACAGATAGGACGGCTTGGGCCAAGGATCGTGCCATTCGGCCCAGTGGGTGCCGTCGGCGTTGTTGCCTTCGGCTACGCGGTTGCCGTTGCACAGCAGGATCGGGAAAGCCGCCTTCGGGCCAGCCATCCGCACCGTGTAGGTCGACAATACATCGGGCCGATCGGGGAAAAAGGTGATGCGGCGGAAGCCCTCCGCCTCGCACTGCGTGCAGAGCATCCCGTTCGAGGCGTAGAGGCCCATCAGCTGGGTGTTGGCGCTGGGGTCGATTTCGGTTTCGATCACGATCAGGTGGCTGTCTTCGCGCAGCGGCACGATCAGATCGGCCCCGTCCATGCGCCAGTCGGCAGGAGCGCCATCGACCATCACGCTTAGCGGCTTGAGGCTGTCGCCGTTGAGGCGGATCACCTCAGCGTGATCGGCGCGGGCATTGCGCTGCACGGTCAGTTCGGCGCGGATGCGGGTGCGGGTAAGGCCGAGATCGAAGTCGAGCTTCACCTCAGGCAGCAGCCATTCGTACGGGCGGTAATCTTCGCGCAGGATCACTGGCGGGGCGCGCGGGGTGGGGGCAGCGTCGGCGAGTTCGGGGTTGCCGTCGGGGGTGATGGGGGTGGTTGCGATGTCCATGGGGTATCCCTTACCCGTTCGGGTCGAGCCCTTCGACAGGCAATTTGAAAAAATTGCCGCTCAGGTTAAACTTCACGGTGAGGCCGTGAAGTCGAGACACAATGCACACGGGGCCTCTCGACTTCGCTCGAGGCGAACGGCAAGGGTGTCACATGGCGCATTTGCTGATCTTCGGGCTGGGCTACACCGCCGCGCGCATTGCCGCTGCGATGCGGGAGCGCGGGTGGCAGGTGACTGCGACCGGCAGTGCGGGCGATATTGCCTTTACTGATCGTGATGCCGTGTTGGGCGCGCTGGCTAAGGCCACCCACATCCTCTCCTCTGTCCCGCCTGACCGGGCGAGTGGCGGCGATCCGGTGCTCGACGCCTATGGCGAGGCGCTCAAGGGCAAGCCGCTGTTCTACCTCTCCTCGACCGGGGTTTACGGCGACAAACAGGGCGCATGGGTGGACGAATCGACGCCGACCATCGCGCAATCCGGAGAAGGCCGCCGCAATGCCCGGGCCGAGGCTGACCTTGCTTGGCTGAACATGGGCGCGCGGGCGTTCCGCCTGCCTGGTATCTACGGGCCGGGCCGCAGCGCGCTCGACCGGGTGCGAGAGGGCAAGGCGCGGCGCATCGACTTGCCCGATCAGGTGTTCAGCCGGGTGCATGTTGATGATATCGTCAGCGGGTTGGTCGCGGCGATAGTGCAGGATGCGCCGCCGGGGGCATACAACCTTGGCGATGACCTGCCGGCGAGCGGCAACGCTGTGACCGAACACGCCTGCCGCCTGCTCGGGCTGGAGCCGCCGCCACTCGAAACGCTGGAAGAGGCCAACCTGTCAGAGATGGCGCGGGGCTTCTATGCCGAAAACCGCCGGGTCGCCAACGGCAAGGCCAAGCGCGTGCTGGGGTGGACGCCGCGTTTCCCGACCTACGTCGAGGGACTTGGAGGACTTTTGTAGTTTGGCGAGGAACGGCTGCGCAGCAGCCGCAAGGGCGACCGCCCGCCCGCAGCGACGCGACCTTCAGGTCGCATGAGCGAGGAAATCGCAGCGCGGAGGCGCTGCGCAAGTCAACGACTCTTTGACCGCAGCGCCAGCCCCATCCCTAGCAGCGCCAGCGCCGCCCCAATCGCGGTGAGCCACGTCCAGCGATAGCCCTCAAACAATGTCGACAGCAGCATCGCCACGCACACCGTCACGATCGCGTTATAGGCCGTGCGCCCCGCACCAATCTCGCGCACCAGATTGTAGTGCAGCGGAAAGGTCACCACCGATCCGATGATCGCAAGGTACGCCGTCCCCGCCCAGAACTGCCAGCCTTGCGGCACAACCGGCGGGCCGACTGTGATCAGCGCATAGGCCAGATCAAACGCCGTGCCGTACACCATCGCCCACGCCAGAAAGCTCACCATCGGCACCCCGCGCCCGGTCGGGTTGGCCTGCACCACATTGGCGATCGAGGCGGCAAGCATCCCGCCAATCGCCAGCACAATGCCAAGACCGACGTTGCCACCCAGCGGGGCGACGCGCCATTCGTGCAGCAGCAGCATCGCCACCCCAAGGATGGCCACCATGCTGCCGCCAATAAAACCGGGCTGCACCTTCTCGCCAATGAACACCTTCGCGAACACCGCGTTGGGCACCATCAGCAGCGCAAACATCACCGCAACGATGCCCGACGTAATGTGGCCTTCCGCATGGTAGACGAACAGGAAGTTGCCGCTGAACTGCGCAATCCCAACGCCGAGCGCGAGCAGGTGTTCGGGCCGGTTCAATCGCAGCCGGTTGCCCATCACCACCGCCAACACAAACAGCGCCGGGGTCGCCAGCATGAAGCGGTAGAACACCCCCCAAGCGGCAGGCACGTCTGAAATCTGGCCGGTGATCACGAACCAGGTCGAACCCCAGATCGTGCCGGTCAGCATGAACGGGATCAGGACCTTTGGACTGAGCATGCTCGGCGCAGAAACCTCGCTCATAACGCAGCGATGGCCTTGCCCAACGCCTGCGCATCTTCGGCGCGGGTGTTCCACGCGGTGACAAAACGGGCCGAATCCGCGCCCCAATCGTAGAACGCAAAATCCTGCGCCCGCAGCGCGGCGCGCTCGGCCTCGGTCAGGTGCACGAACAGTTCGTTGGCTTCGACCGGGTGGAGCAGACGGTCGCCGCAGCCTGCCGCCACTTCGCGCGCTGCCGCGTTGGCGTGGGCCGCATTGGCGAGCCACAGCCCGTCATCGAGCATCGCAAGGATCTGCGCGGCGAGATAGCGGCCCTTGCATTGCAGGTGTCCTGCGCGTTTGCGGCGATAGCGCACTTGGCTAGCGGCCTCGGGATCGAACAGCACCACGGCTTCGGCCCCCATGCCGCCGTTCTTGATGAAGCCAAAGGCGAGGCTGTCGACCGGGCCACTCGCGCTGCGGGCCGCGTCCTCGGGCGATCCGCCCAGAAACGCCGCCGCATTGGCAAACCGCGCGCCGTCCATATGCAGGCCCAGCCGCCGTTCCTTGGCGAACGCGCCCAGCGCCGCCAGTTCAGCCAGCGTGTAAGCGCGGCCATATTCGCTCGCCTGCGTGATCGCGATGGCGTGCGGCTGCACCTGATGCACATCATTGCGGATCGGATCGATCAGCGCGGCGAGATCAGCCGGAGTCAGCATTGCGCCCTCGCCATCGGCATGCATCAGCTTCGCACCGTGGAGGTAGAACCCGGGCGCACCGCCTTCGTCCACCTCGATATGCGCCTCGCGGTGGCAGACCACCCCGCCGTGGGGCGCGCACATCGTCGCCAGTGCCAGGCAATTCGCCGCCGTCCCAGTCGCCACCCACAGCGCCGCACATTCGCGCCCGAACAATGCGGAAAAACGCGCATCCAGCTCTCCCGACAGCGCATCGCCATCATAGGGATTGTCGGCGCGATCGGCGGCGCGCATCGCCTCCCACAGCCGGGGATGGACGGCGGCGGCATTGTCGGACAGGAAGGGCTTGGCTAGGGTCATGGCAAAACGCCTCTAACCGCACGCGCGGGTAAGGCAAGCGGGAGCAACAAGCAGTGCGCGATCAAAGCCCAAAGCTGACAATCACCCATCATGTCGCGGGGCAAGGCGGGCGCTATGTCGCGGCTCTCGCAGACGAGGCTGAGGAAGGCTATCTCGAATGGGAGCCGGGCGAGGAGCGCGATGGCAAGGAAGTGCGGATCGCCGCGCACACCATCGTCCCGCGCGCAATTGGCGGGCGCGGGGTGGCGGCGGCCCTGGTTGATCGCTTGATCGAAGATGCGCAGCGGCAGGATTTCCTGATCCGCCCCGACTGTTCCTACGTCGCGCGCAAATTCACAGACAATCCCGATTGGTCGTCGCTGAAAGCCTGATCGATCGGTTCTTCAAGCGGGGCATCAAGCCGCGAATAATCGGTCGCGGCGATGGTTTCGATCACGCTGGCGCGCAACTTTCGGGCATCTTCCAGCGGCACGCCGGGGATGGCGAAGGTTCCGCCCGCCAGCCCCAGATTGACCGTCGCATAACCCCGCCAGCGGGCGAGCGGCCCCTGCGCAATCTCGACCGAATGCAGTTTCAGCCGCGTGGCAATCCGGCTGGTGGGGGACATCATCCCTGTGGTCGCAAAAATCTGTGTGTCATCAAGCGCGTGGCGGCGGAATTTCCAGGCATAAAGGTTCGCCCCCACCACCATGACCGCCAGCCCGACCGGGATCAATGCTACCCCGAACGGCGCATAGATCGCTGCGGCCACTGCCCCCACCACGAAGATCAGAGCGCTGCCGATCGCCTCGTCCGTGATTTGGCGCTTGCTGGCGCGCTGCCAGTTCAAGCCATCGCCCGGCAGGTGAAACCCCGCCGCGCGCACAATCGGCGCGATCTCGTCCATGGTCGCGAACGGGGCGACCACATGGCTTTCATTCTTGTCGTCCTGCGCCAAGCTGACGAAGCTCATTCCGTGCCAGCCGAAGCGGTAACGCACCAAGCCGGTGCCGATCACGATCCCCTGCACCCGGTGCGCGGGCATCACGACATCGGTGCGGGTCAGCAATCCGCGCTGTCGCCGGAACCCGCGCGCTGAACGGGTCAGGGTAAAACCCCAGTCGCGCAGAAATGTGCGGATGATCCCGCTCGCCATGCCGATAATCACCAGCCCGAACAGGCCCGCGACCACCCCCGCCGCCTGCGCATAGGGGCCAAGGCTGGCAACAAAGCTGCCCTGTTCTTCCAACCAGCTGCGCCACAGGTCGACGTTCCAGATGTCAATATCGCTGACATTGTCGACATATTGCAGCAGACCGCCGAGCACGGCGAACACTGCGAGCGAGAATTCGAACAGTCCGAAATTCACGAGCCGTCCCGGCCCCATCGCATACAAAACCTCGCCTTCGCTGGCATCGCTGCGTTCGGGCGTGGCGGAATCGGCGCCTGTGGCCGCGGCGGTGGTCGCGGCGGTCTCATCCTCACGCCGCTCGCGCACCAGCTGTCGCAAGCGCTCACCCTCGGCCTTGGTGAGGTATTGCAGGGCGAGATCCTCGCCCCCGCCAGCCCCGGTTTCAAACTTGACCGACACCAGCCCGAACAGGCGCGGCAAGGGCTTGGCTTCCAGACTGACATCCTGAATCCGCTCATACGGCACCGACCGCGCCGCACGGCTGAGGATGCCGCTTTCGACCCGGATGTCCGTCTCGCCGATGGTATAGGTCAGCCGCCGCCAGCCGATGTAGCTGATGGCAGTGCCAATCACCGCTGCCACGATCCCGACGCCGATTGCAACCAACACGCGGCCCGACCCGCCAATGCCCGAAAAACCGATCGCGAGCGCGGGGATGATCGCCTGACGCAGGCTGCCAATCGCACCGAGCACGACGCTGACCGGCGCAGTGCGTTGGGGTTCGCTCACAGGCTGTCCCGGCGGATATGCGCGCGGATCGTCTCGCGCATTTCGCGCGCCAAAGGCTCGCCCAGCCCCGGCAAAGCAACGCTCGAATTGTGGTTGCCCGCCGTATGCAGCGTCAGCGTGGCGATGCCGAAAAACCGTTCGAGCGGGCCTTGGTTGACGTCGATATGCTGCACCCGGCTGAATGGCACCACGGTGTCGTAACGAAACAGCAGCCCGCGCACCACGCGCAGCCGGTCGGCGCTGATCTGATAGCCGCGCGCGCCGTAACGGCGGCTGGGGATGCGGATGATCAGTGCAATCGCGATCAGCAGCACCGTTCCGGCAATCACGCCGGGGGGCAGCAACGCTTTCTCGCGCATGATCCCTTCAAGCACCAGCGAGGCGACAAGAAACGGGGTCGCCATCAACGCGGTCTGCACCCGCAAGGCGTGGGCGTAGTTGGGATGGAGTTTGGTCAGATCGCCATCATCAAGCGATTGATCGGCTGGGGCGAACGCGGGAGATTGGTCCATAGTGCTTTACTGGCGCAACACAGTGCGCGCGTGCAAGCGATTTTGCTGTGTGTGCGTCATGCACCCGTCCCCTAGCGCATTTATGAGGGCGACGGGCTGGCCTCGCGCCCTTAGAACTACCGCAAAACCCATCAGGAGAGACGATCATGACCATTCTGCATTCCAGCCTTGGCCCCAACCCCCGCCTGGTGCGGATGTTCATGATTGAAAAAGGCCTTGAAGAAGGTCGCGATTTCACGCGCGTCCATTACGACATCATCACCGGCGCCAATCGGCAGGATGCAGGTTATGTGGCGAAAAACCCGCTCGGCACCACGCCCACGCTGGAACTGGATGACGGCACCTGCCTTACCGAAAGCTGGCCGATCTGCGAATATGTCGAGGAACTTCACCCCGCGCCCAACCTGTTCGGGGAAACCGCGTTGGAGCGCGCGCAGGTGCGCAAATGGGCGCGGTTGTTCGATCAGGAAGTGGTGGTGCCGATGACCATGGGGTTCCGCGCCACGACCGGCCGCCCGATGTTCGAACCGCGCATGAGCGTGGTCTCACCCGAAGCGGGCGCTGAACTGTTCGCGATGGCGGACGAGAAGTGGCGGATGTTTGACGGTTTCCTCGGCAGCAGCGACCATATCGCGCTGGGCCGGTTCACCTTTGCTGATCTGATCATGTTCGCCTTTGCCAATTTCGGCTTCACCGTGGGCTGGAAACTGCCCGAGGGCACGGACAACCTCGCGCGCTTTGTGGCAACGCATAACCAGCGCGCCTGCGCGGCGGTTTGGAAAGAGGCCGAGTAGTGCCTGATTTACGGGGCAGCTTTCGTGCTTGTGCAGAAAAAAGCTGCCGGTCGGCTAGCGACCCCGTTGCGGACGTTCCTTCCATCGTCGCCCCGTGCTTGACACGGGGCTTGGCTTCCTCATTTTGCCGCCGGAGAAAAAGAAAAGCCGAACCCCGTGTCAAGCACGGGCGACGGTCGTTGGAATGACAGAAATCCACCCATTTTCGGTCATAGCACAGCCAAACCTCAGTTCCCAAAAGCGGACGGTGTATGAGCAGCGACTGGCTCCTCATTCCTGACTCGTTTGGCCATGTCTGGCCATTGGCGAGGATGCCGGTTTCGGCCTGCCAACATGGGAAGCGTTTACCCGCCGCGCATTTTGTCCAGATAACCACTCGGCCCCATCTGCGCCGCCGTCCATGCGAAAATCGCCAACGACAGCACGCCAGAGACCAGGCACACCCCAAATACCGCAACCGCCAACGAACTATCGCCCTGCGACGGGACGAGCGCATCGCTGACCGCACCAACCACCGCAAGTCCGATCGCCTGTCCGACGAGGTTGTTGAAGAACAGCGCAATCGCGACAGCGAACCCCCGGCTCGCCGGTTCGACCGCAGCCTGAATGCCCGACATGATCCCGGCCTGACTGGCAGCGTAGATCCCATAGGCCAGCCCGAACCAGCCAAGGAACGCGCCAAACCCGCTTGATGACAGGCTCAATGCCAGCGGTACCACGCAGCCCAGGCTCACCAACCCCGGCAACCACGCCCGCCAGCGTTCGTCTCGCAGCGTCAGCCAGTGGGTGAGGTATCCACCCAGGATCGGCCCCGGTATCCCACCCAGAAAGAAGGTAAAACCGAGATACAACCCGACATCCCCGGTCGAAATCGGAAATTGCCGCAGCATCACCGCCGCCATCCAGAACGCCAGCGCATAGCCGATCATGATCTGCACCGCCCAGCCCAGCGCAAGGCCCATGAACACCCGATTGGTCACCAGACTGCGGATCGTCCGCCCCAGCGGCAATTGCGCCATGTCAGTGCCCGGCGGGGCATAGCGACCGCGCTGCGGTTCGCGCATCGTGAAATAGATCACCGCGCCAATCAGCACTCCCGGCAGGCCCATCAATACAAACGCCCAGCGCCAATTGAACATTTCCGCCAGCTGCCCGCCGATGATCAACCCGCCCGCAGTTCCCATGCTCGCACCGACGGTGAGGAACCCCATCGCCTTGGCAAGTTCGTGGCGGGCAAAGTAATCGGCCACGATGCTTTGTGATGACGGGCCAGAACAGCCCTCGCCCACGCCCACGCCGGTGCGCGCGGCAAACAGCGTCCAGAACCCGGTGGCCAGCCCGCACGCAGCCGTCATCAGGCTCCAGAAACTGATTGCAGCCGCAACAATATTCTTGCGCACCGACCGGTCGGCCAGCCGCGCGGCGGGGAAGCCAGCGATCACATAAATCAGCGAAAATGCCGCGCCGCCCAGCAGGCCAAGCTGGAAATCGGAAAGCTGAAACTCGGCCTTGATGTCCTCGACCAGAATGCCAAACACCAGCCGGTCGGCGACGCTGAACGCGCTCGTCAGCGTCAACAGGCCAAGCACGTACCAGCGGTAAGCGCTGGATGTCTCAGTGGTGGGGGCGGGCGTTGAGGCCATTGTCCACCGGGATCACCAGGCCGTTGAGGAACCGCGCCTCGTCCGAAGCCAGGAACAGCACGCAACCCGCGACGTCCTTGGGGTGGCCCAGCGCATCTGCAGCCAGCGGGCCTTCGGGAATCTCCATCGGCGTTGTCCCGCCGCGTCCCGACACGCCCATCACCATTGGCGTCTCGATCCCGCCGGGTGCCAGCGCATTGACGCGGATGCCATAGCCCCGGTCCTGAAAATCGATCGCAAGGCTGCGGGTCATGCCCGCAATCGCCGCTTTCGACGCGGCATAGGCGGGGATGTTGCCGTAACCCAGCAACGCGGCGGTGGACGCCATGTTGATGATCGACGATCCGCCGCCGCCGACTGTCTCGTGCCGGTTTTTCATCAACGGAAGCGCATATTTGCACCCCAGAAATGTACCCACCACGTGAATATCAAGATGCAGGCGGAAATGCGCGAGGCTGCAATCCTCGATGCTTTCAAAGATCACATTGCCCGCATTGTTGACGAGGATATCGAGCCCGCCGTGGCGCTCGTGAACCGCGCGCATTACCTCGGCCCATTGCGCTTCGTCGGTCACGTCTAGCGCCATGGCATTTCCGCCGATGCTGTCAGCGACCTTGTGCGCAAGTTCGGCATCGCGGTCGGTGACAATCACCGTCGCCCCTTCGCGCGCCAACGCTTCGCAATCGGCCTTGCCCAGCCCCATCGCCCCCCCTGTTACGAGCGCAACCTTGCCCGCTACCCGTCCCGCCATCTGCTCTCTCCCAAAAGCGTTGTTATCGCACCAGCCTATCGGGCGTAACCATCGCCGCCACTGTCGAAAGCGCGCATGGCCCCAGAACACCCTCGCACAAGTCGCAGTCGCCGCCATGAACCCTGCGGGCGTATCATTCACCGCAAGGGAGAGGCCGACATGATGGACGCAGCCGAAATCGCACAGCTGAAAGCGCTGATGGAATGGGAAGGCACGCGCACCGCCCCGCCCGAAGGTTTCCCCGCACTGCCCGACATGCCCGCCGGACGCTACACCAGCGCTGAATACTTCGCGCTCGAACAACAACACGTGTTCCGCAAAAGCTGGCTGTTCGCCGGGCACATGGACGAAATCCCCGAACCCGGCTGTTACATGCGCTGGCACAATGCCGGCGATCCGATCGTGATCGTGCACGGCATGGACGGGGTGGTGCGCGCGTTCCACAACACCTGCCGCCATCGCGGCGCGCCGGTGGTGACGCAGGATCGCGGCAAATCATCGCGGCTGATGTGCGGCTATCACAACTGGACGTACAAGACTGACGGCAGCCTTGTCGGCGTGCCCGAAAAGCGCGATTTCCCGGCCGATTTCGACATGAGCTGCCGCGGGTTGCTGCCCGTACGGTGCGAACTGTTCGGCAAGGTCATCTACGTCAACTTCGATATGGAGGCGATGTCGCTGCTCGATTGGCTTGGCCCATTGGCGCGCGAATGGGAGGAGTTTGCGTTCGACCGCATCCGGCTTGGCGCGCGCCATTCATTCGATCTCGCATGCAACTGGAAGGTCGCGATGGAGGCCAACATGGAGGTCTACCACGTGCCCTTCATCCACCCGACCACCGTCGCGCCGCTGGTCGATAGCCAGCGCAACTTAAACACGATGTACCCCAACGGCCATGCCCGGATGCTCGCCCCGCCGCCGCGCAGCACGAGCCGCGAGCATGTTCGCGCGATTGATTCGCCGCAGGGCTGGCAACAGATCGAAACCGTAGGCGAACTGGGCCGCACCTGCACCCAAAGCTACACGCTGTTCCCTAACTGGGTCTCGCCGCTGTCGAATTATTTCGTGCCGCCGCTGGTGTTCTGGCCGACCTCGCTGGGCACCACCCGGCTGGAACTGGTGACGATGGCGCTCGATTGGGGAGACGCCCCCGCGCCCGACCTTTGGACCGTGCCTGACGATACCCAGCCGAACGGGCGGCAGATGAGCCCGATCATCCTGGAAGACACCCAGTTCGGCGAGGCGATCCAGCTTTCGATGCAAGGCTCGGCGTTTCGGTCCGTGCCGCTGTCCTATCAAGAGGCGCGGATCTATTCATTCCACCAGAGCCTCGACCGGATGATCGGGGCGGAGAACGTGCCCGAACAGCTCCGGGTCGAGCAGGTGATCGGGGCCGAGTGGGTGTGGCCCAATGATCCGCGTGCCGCGCAGATGGCCCGGGAGCTGAAACGCGGGCGCACAGACGCCCGTGAAGCAGCAGAATGACGCTACGGCAATCTGCGTCGAAGCGGAGTTGTGACGAAAATGTCGCAGTCAGCGCAGATCACTATCGCTTTTGCTGATGGCGCGCACGGCGCGGAACCATAAACCTGCGAAGCATACCGGAAGGCGTGAGGAGACACGCTGGCGGATGGGAAATTCAGGCATGCGGGATAGCTGCAGCCTACTGGGGAGAGATGATCATGACTACACTTCGTGCCCGTATTGCATCTGGCGCCCGCTCAGGCGGGATTCGGCGTGCTTTGCTGTGCGGCGCCGCGCTGAGCGGTCTGACCGCGATGCCGAACATCGCCTATGCGCAGGATGCCGACACCGCAGAGGATGCGCCCGAAGAACGCGTGATCGTGGTGCAAGCCCGCCGCCAGAACGAAACCTTGCAGGAAGTGCCTGTCTCGGTGACGGCCATCGGCGGCGAAACACTGGAACGTTACAGCATCGATCAGGTCGCCGACATCACCAGCCGCGTGCCGACGTTGAACGTGCAGGTCGGCGGTTCGGGTTCGGGCGGTCAGCTCAGCTTGCGCGGGGTCGGATCGTCCAACATTTCGGCTGCGTTCGATTCCGCCGTGGCGTTCGAATTTGACGGCGTTATCGCTTCGACCAGCCGTCTGGTGCAGGCCGGGTTCTTCGATGTCGAACAGGTCGATGTGCTGCGCGGGCCGCAATCGCTGTTCTTCGGCAAATCGGCCACCGCTGGCGTGCTGTCGCTACGGTCCGCCAACCCCACCTCCGATTGGGAAGTGGGCGTGCGCGGTTCGTATGAATTTGAAGAAAAGGGCTACCTGATCGGTGGCTTTATCTCCGGTCCGCTGACCGATACGCTCGGCATCCGCATCGCCGGTCAGTTCAATGATATCGAAGAATTCCAGATCCTGCAGGACAATACGCCTGCGGTGAATCAGGAACGCGGGCTGACCGATCTGATCCTGCGCGGCACGCTCGATTGGCAGCCAAGCGACCGGTTCCGCGCCAATCTCAAGCTGCAATACACCAAGAACGAAAACGACGGCGCGATCGGCACTGCCGAAATCGGCTGCGGCGCGAATGGCGTCGCGGATTCGATCTTCTTGCTTGGCGGCGGCTTGCAAATCGCGGCGGGTTACGATTGCAACACCACCGACCAGCGGTATTTCCTGCCCGATGCCGCACCGCAGCTTTCCGGTCCGGTTCCAGGCAACTCGCCTGCCAACGGTCGCAATGGGGTGCCGTTCGGCGAAACCGAGATCTGGTTCAGCCGCTTGCAGTTCGAACTCGACCTGTCAGATACGTTGACTCTTACCTCGGTCACCGGCCTGCTTAACCTCGATGCGATTGACTTCGACTGCTATTCCTATGGCGGTTTCTTCCCGGGGCCCAATGGAACCCGCATCCCGGGCGGCGCAGGCTGTTCCGATCCGATCAACCAGCTTGAACAATACACCCAGGAAGTGCGGCTCGCATCGGACTTTGACGGCCCGTTCAACTTCATGCTTGGCGCGTTCTACGAAGACCGGACCTTCATCTTCGATACCTCGCAGCAGGCGGTCAACATCTCGTTCGTTGC
>Ga0163144_10019792_pt1 | contig 13510 bp, 24 predicted proteins | sample OliLak19BULKMAT1_FD_123175 | JGI IMG/M metagenome (GOLD analysis project Ga0163144, IMG submission 123175) | Freshwater microbial mat bacterial communities from Lake Vanda, McMurdo Dry Valleys, Antarctica - Oligotrophic Lake LV.19.BULKMAT1 | ecosystem: Environmental > Aquatic > Freshwater >... | reverse complement strand
TAATGTTCAGGTGACGGCGCAACGCACTACCGCGAAGGATGGCTACACAGCCGTTCAACTGGGTGCAGGCAAAGCCAAGTTGCACCGTGTCAACAAGGCGCAAAAAGCCGTGTTCAACAAAACGAACATTGAAGCGAAAAAGAAGCTTGCTGAATTCCGCGTGGCGGAAGATGCCTTGCTGCCCGTAGGCCAAGAAATTCGCGCCGACCATTTCGTGGCGGGCCAATTTATCGACGTGATTGGTATCACGAAAGGTAAGGGCTTTGCGGGTGCGATGAAGCGCTGGAACTTTAAAGGTTTGGAAGCGTCGCACGGGGTATCCGTCTCGCACCGTAGCCATGGTTCGACCGGCCAACGCCAGGATCCGGGCCGTACCTTTAAGAACAAAAAAATGGCGGGCCATTTGGGTGTCGAGCGCGTGACGATCGAGAATCTGGAAATCGTACAGATCGACGAGCCGCGCAACCTCATTCTCGTTAAGGGTTCTGTCCCGGGCGTGGATAATGCGGTGGTGCGTGTGGTGGATGCGCACAAGCGTGCCCGCCCAGCGGATGCGCCCTACCCAGCAGTGGTAAAAAAACAGGCGGCAGTTGAGGCACCCGTAGAGGCGGCCCCAGCAGCAACCGAAGAAGCAAAAGCGGAGTAATCAGTCATGAAAATGAACGTTGTAACCCTAGAGAATAAAGCCGCTGGCGAGCTCGAGCTTGCTGACGCGATATTCGGTCTGACACCGCGTGGGGATATTCTCCAGCGCGTGGTGGAATGGCAGCGTGCGAAAGCCCGCGCTGGTACCCACAAAACCAAAACCCGTGCGGAAGTTTCCGGCACCGGTAAAAAGCCATTCAAACAAAAAGGCACCGGCGGCGCGCGTCAGGGTACGACCCGTGGACCGCACCAAGAGGGTGGTGGCCGTGCGCATGGTCCGGTTGTTCGTAGCCATGAATATAGCCTCACCAAAAAAGTGCGTGCATTGGGCTTGAAGCATGCGTTGAGCAGCAAAGCGTTGGAAGGCAAACTGATTGTGGTGGATGCGTTGACCGTGAAGGAAGCAAAAACCAAAGCGGTGCTGGCGAACTTCAAGGCACTCGGCCTGGTTAAGCCCCTGTTCATCACGGGCGCTGAAGTAGATGCGGCTTTTGCGAATGCCATCAGCAACTTGATTGGCCACGATGTACTGCCAACCCAAGGCGCCAATGTTTACGACATTTTGCGTCACAAAGAATTGGTGCTGAGCAAAGACGCTGTAGCAGCACTAGAAGCGAGGCTGAAATGAGTTTGTTGAATAAGAAACCTGCAAAGTCCGAAGCAGCTATAGGTGCGGTGAAAAAAACCAGCATTCTTGGTGAAGCGCGTTTGTACGATGTGATTGTGAAACCCGTAGTGACCGAGAAATCGGCAGCGGCAGCCGAGCAAAATAAAGTCACGTTCAGAATTTCGCCGACGGCAACCAAGCAGGACGTGAAAGCCGCTGTTGAGTCGATTTTTAAAGTCTCGGTATTGAAGGTGAACACCATCAACACCGAAGGCAAAATGAAAAAGTTCAAGGGTAAGAATGGCCAACGCAGTGATGTGCGCAAGGCGATTGTTACCTTGGCGCAGGGTCAAACCATCGACTTCGCCGCTGGCGCGAAATAAAGGAATAAGGGGAGAAACCCATGGCACTAAAACATTTCAAACCAACGACCCCCGGCCAGCGTCAGCTGGTATTGGTCGACCGTTCGGACCTATACAAAGGTAAGCCGGTCAAGAAGCTTGTCGAAGCGACAAACTCGACCGGTGGACGTAACAATGCGGGCCGCATCACATCGTTCCAAAAGGGCGGCGGGCACAAAAAAGCGTACCGCGTGATTGATTTCAAGCGCCGTAAGTTCGATATGCCGGCACGCGTGGAGCGTCTGGAATACGATCCGAACCGTTCGGCGTTCATCGCCCTCATCCAGTATGAGGACGGCGTGCAAAGCTACATTCTGGCACCGCAGCGCTTGAACCAAGGTGATTTCGTAGTGTCGGGCGTTAAGGCCGATATTAAGCCCGGCAACGCGATGCCATTGGCGAACATTCCAATTGGTACGATTGTGCACAACGTGGAAATGAAGCCCGGCAAAGGCGGCCAGATTGGTCGTTCAGCGGGTGCTTACGTTCAGCTTGTGGGTAAGGATTCTGGGTTCGCGCAAATTAAACTGCGTTCGGGTGAATTGCGCATGGTGCCAAGCGATTGCATGGCCACCATTGGTGCGGTTTCAAACCCTGACCACCAGAACGAAGTGATTGGTAAAGCAGGCCGCAACCGCTGGAAGGGCAAACGCCCTCATGTTCGCGGCGTTGCCATGAACCCAGTCGATCACCCGCATGGTGGTGGTGAAGGTAAAACCTCGGGTGGTCGTCACCCAGTGTCGCCGTGGGGCCAGCCAACCAAAGGCTTCAAAACGCGTAATCCGAAACGCAAAAACAAACTCATCATCCGCACTCGCCATCAGGCGAAGGGCCGTGGGAAGTAGGGAGATAGATTATGACACGTTCTGTTTGGAAAGGTCCGTTTGTCGATGGTTATCTGTTCAAGAAAGCAGAAGCCGCGCACAAATCGAACCGCAACATGGTGATTGCCATTTGGTCGCGCCGTTCCACCATTTTGCCGCAATTCGTTGGTTTAACGTTTGGCGTTTATAACGGCAAAAAACATATCCCGGTGGTCGTCACCGAGGAAATGATCGGTCACAAATTCGGTGAGTTCGCGCCCACGCGTGAGTTCAAAGCCCATGGCGGCAACGAAAAGAAAACCGCTGAGAAGAAGTAGGGGATAAACCATGAGCAAACAAAAATCACCACGCGCGCTGGAGGCTAATGAAGCCCAAGCCGTGCTGCGCAATTTGCGCACCAGCCCGACGAAGTTGAACTTCGTGGCGGAAATGATTCGTGGCATGAAAGTGCAAGCAGCGCTGACGCAACTGCAGTTTAGCAATAAGCGCATCGCGGTGGATGTACGCAAAGCGCTGCAGTCGGCGATTGCGAATGCCGAGAACAACCATAACCTGAACGTTGACGCCCTGGTGGTAAAAGAAGCATGGGTTGGCAAATCAATGGTGATGAAACGCTTCCATGCCCGCGCGCGTGGTCGTGGTGCACAAATTTTAAAACCGTATTCGCACCTGACAATCGTCGTGCGCGAAGCTGAGGGAGCATAATATGGGTCAGAAGATTAATCCAATCGGTCTGCGTCTGGGTATCAACAAAACCTGGGATTCGCGTTGGTTTTCGGGTGCGGATTATGCGACGAAACTGCACGAGGACCTCAAAATCCGCAAGCACGTGAAAAAAGCGCTCAACCAAGCAGGCGTGAGCAAAGTGGTGATCGAGCGTACCGGCAAAAAATGCTATGTGAGCATCCACTCGGCGCGTCCGGGTATCATTATCGGTAAAAAAGGCGCCGATATTGATAAAGTGAAGAAAGACGTCCAAAAAATCACGAAAGATGAAGTGCATATCAATATCATCGAGATTCGTAAGCCAGAACTCGATTCGACCCTCGTCGCTGAAGGCATTGCCCAGCAGCTCGAGCGCCGTGTAGCCTTCCGCCGCGCCATGAAACGTGCGGTGCAAAGCAGCATGCGTATGGGTGCCGAAGGTATCCGTATCAATGTGTCGGGACGCCTGGGTGGCGCTGAGATTTCGCGCATGGAATGGTACCGTGAAGGCCGCGTGCCACTTCATACCTTGCGTGCGGATGTGGATTATGGTATCGCAAGCGCCCTCACAACGTATGGTATCATCGGCGTGAAGGTGTGGATCTTTAAGGGTGAAATCCTAAAAGAGCAGGAAATTCAACGCGCTCCAAGCGCTACGACCAACTTCGCGCAAGCGTCGTAGGGCAATAAAAACGAGATAAGTGAATAAGGAATTACGACCATGATGCAACCTAAGAAAACCAAGTACCGCAAGGCGCATAAAGGCCGCGTCTCGGGTGCTGCCAAGGGTGGGTACTCCATCAGCTACGGCGAATATGGCTTGAAAGCGATGACGCCAGAGCGTATCACTGCGCGCCAAATCGAAGCGGCGCGTCGTGCGATTTCGCGGCATGTAAAGCGCGTGGGCCGTATGTGGATTCGGATTTTCCCAGATGTGCCAATTACGCGCAAGCCTGCGGAAGTACGGATGGGCTCGGGTAAGGGGTCGGTAGAATATTGGGTAGCGCGCGTGGAAGCGGGCCGCATTATGTTCGAGATCGACGGCGTGCCGGAGAATGTTGCGCGCGAGGCGTTTGATCGCGCTTCGGCAAAGCTGCCGGTGAAAACAAAATTCATCAAACGCGTTGAAGCGTAAGAGGGTATGACCATGGCAAAGCAAAAAGAAGCCCTGAAGGGCAAATCGGTTGAGGAGCTGCAGGGCTCGGTCGCGGATTTGAAAAAAGAATTGTTCAACCTGCGCTTTCAAAAAGCGTCGGGTGAGCTGAGCAACACCTCGCGCTTTCGTGAAGCGAAACGCGAAATCGCGCGCATCCTCACGCAACTGCGCCAAACCAAAAACGCCGCTTAAGGGACGATAGACATGCCAAAACGTATATTACAAGGAACCGTGGTCAGCGATAAATGCGCCAAGACCGTAACCGTGAAGGTGGAGCGCAAAATTAAGCACCCACTCTATAACAAAATTATCCGTCGCTCAAAAAAATACGCGGCGCATGATGAATCCGGCTGCAAAGTGGGTGATGTGGTTCGCATCATCGAAAGCAAGCCAATGAGCAAAACCAAGCGTTGGGCTGTCGTCGAGAAAATCGCCGACGCACCAGCAGCATAGATAGGGACGGAAGGAGTATTTTATGATTCAGATGCAAACCCGTCTCGATGTGGCCGACAATTCCGGTGCGCGTGAAGTGATGTGTATCAAGGTTTTGGGCGGCTCGCACCGCACAAGCGCCTCGATTGGCGATATCATTGTTGTGTCGATTAAAAGCGCGATTCCGCGTGGTAAAGTGAAAAAAGGTGACGTGCACCGCGCCGTGATCGTTCGCACCAAATTCGTGACCAAGCGTCAGGATGGTTCGGCGATTCGTTTCGATGGTAACGCCGCCGTGTTGGTGAGCAAACAAGGTGAGCCCATTGGCACACGTATCTTTGGGCCAGTTGCCCGTGAGTTACGCGCCAAGAAGTTCATGAAAATTGTCTCGCTCGCGCCAGAAGTATTGTAAGGATTAGAGGAAGTCATGGCTGCAAAAATCAAAAAAGGCGACAAAGTGGTGGTACTCACCGGTCGCGATAAAGGCAAAACCGGCGAAGTGCTGAAGATTGTCACCGAGACCAACCGTGCGGTTGTGGCTGGCGTGAACATGATCAAAAAGCACGAGAAGCCATCGGCGGCGGGCAATGGCGGCGTTGTTTCGAAAGAAGCAGCAATCCACCTGAGCAACATTGCGCTGGCTGACCCCAAAGACGGCAAGGCTACCCGCGTTGGCTTTAAGGTCAACAAGGATGGCAAAAAAGAACGCGTAGCGAAACGCTCCGGCGAAAGCTTAAGCGCATAATTTAACTGGTAAGGATTACGACAATGGCTCCTACGAAAAAACCTGCTGCGAAGACCGCAAAAACGGCCGCGCCCAAAGCAGAAAAAGCTAAGGACGTAGCAAAAGGCGCTGCGCACAAGGCTGATAACAAAGCCGCGACTGAGGCAAAAGCTGCGGATAAAAAAGCAGCGGGCAAAGATGCTTCAAAAGATGCAGCGGCACCTGCAAAGAAAGCCCCGCTGGCTGCAAAAGTTGGCCCAACGCTCGAGGGTAACGCGAAAACTCCGCGCCTTCAGTTGGTGTATGACAAAGAAGTTGTGCCTGCCATGAAAGCCAAGTTCGGCTACAAAAACGTGATGGAAGTGCCGCGTCTTACCAAAATCGTCATCAATATGGGCGTGGGTGAAGCGGTGGCGGACCAAAAACAAATCACTTCGGCGGTGGAAGAAATGACGCTTATTTCAGGCCAAAAGCCCGTCATCACCAAAGCGAAAAAAGCGGAAGCAAGCTTCAAAATTCGTGCGGGCCTGCAAATTGGCTGCCGCGTGACATTGCGCAAGCAACGCATGTATGAGTTCCTCGACCGCTTCGTGACCATCGCCATGCCGCGCATCCGCGATTTCCGTGGCGTGAACCCAAAGAGCTTCGATGGCCGTGGCAACTACAACATGGGCCTCAAGGAACAATTGATTTTCCCAGAAATCAACTACGACCGCGTGAGCACCGTGCGTGGCATGGATATCACGATTGTGACCACCGCAAAAAATGACGTAGAAGCGCAAGCTTTGCTTGAGGCATTCAGCGTTCCTTTCCGTAAAGCATAGGAGTTAGATTATGGCAAAAGTATGCATGAGAGAGCGCAACGATAAGCGCAAAGGGTTGAATAAACAGAACCGCGCGCGCCGTGCGAAACTGAAAGCAACGGTGATGAACCGCGAGCTGCCAATTGAAGATCGCTTCGCCGCGACCCAAAAATTGGCGGAACTGCCACGCAACTCGGCGCTGGTGCGTCAACGTAACCGTTGCGAACTGACGGGCCGCCCGCGCGGTTACTACCGTAAATTTAAAATGTGCCGGAACCAACTGCGCGAGCTGGGCTCGTTTGGTATGATTCCTGGCCTCATCAAAGCAAGCTGGTAAGGGGTTTTTATGTCAAACGATCGCGTCGCCGATATGCTCTCGAGCATCCGCAATGCCTACAAAGCGCAGTTGCCGCTGGTTACCATGCCGTTTTCGGGCCTGTTGGTAAATATTTGCAGTGTGCTGGAAGAAGAGGGCTTCATCCGCACCCACCGCGTAACGGAAGATGGTGCAAAGAAAAACCTTGTTATTGAATTGAAATACATTGAAGGCGAGCCTGCGGTGCGCGAACTCAAGCGTATCTCGAAATCGGGTTTGCGTAAATATACGAAAGCCGATGCTATACCGAAACATTTCAATGGTCTCGGAATTTCCATTTTGTCCACCAGCAAAGGCGTGATGACTGATTTCTCAGCGCGCCAGCAGCAAGTGGGTGGCGAAATTCTTTGCACCGTATTCTAAGGGATTGAAGGAGTAAATTATGTCCCGCCTAGGTAAATTACCGGTAGCCATTCCGGATAAAGTGACGGTCAATGTTGGCGCGGCTGCCATCACCGTTAAAGGCCCCAAGGGTGAACTCTCGACTGTCGTTACGTCCGACGTGGTGGTGAGCATCACTGAAGGTAAAGTATGGATTAAACCCGCCAACGACTCGCAAGTTTCGCGGGCGATGTGGGGAACGGTGCGTGCAAACGTAAAGAACCTCGTGGAAGGTGTAACGAACGGCTACAAAAAGCAGCTCGACATCAACGGCGTGGGCTATCGCGCCGCTGCACAAGGCCAGATTCTGACGCTGGCACTGGGCTACAGCCACGAAATTAAATACATTATTCCTGCGGGCATTACGGTCACGGTGGATAAGCAAACAACGGTTCATCTTGCAGGTGCGGATAAACAGCGCTTGGGCCAAGTTGCTGCCGAGATTCGTGCGCTACGTCCGCCTGAGCCATACAAAGGCAAAGGGATTAAATACTCGACGGAAACCGTTCGTCGTAAAGAAGGTAAGAAGAAGTAAGCTTAATTTCTTCGTGGCGGTGTCATTGGTGGCGCTGTTCGTTGAAGAGGTTCGAGAAGTTTGGAGAAGTACAATGGCTAAAGTAGATAATTTCACACGGCGCAAAACGCGCGTTCGTTACCAGCTTCGCCAGAAGGCGGCGGGTCGCGTGCGTCTGTCGGTGTTCCGTTCGGGTCAGCATATTTATGCGCAACTGATTGATGATGCAAAAGGGGTAACGCTGGCTGCGGCATCGACTGCCGAGAAAGACCTAAAAGGCGCGCACAAAAATGGCGCGAACATAGAAGCGGCCAAAGCAGTGGGCGAACTGATTGCTAAGCGCGCTGCTGAGGCGAAGGTTGACCATATCGTGTTCGATCGCGGTGGTTACTTGTTCCACGGCCGTATTAAAGCACTCGCCGATGCAGCACGCGCTGCTGGCATGAAATTCTAGGATAGTAGGGGACACCATGGCATACGAATCAAACAACGAGCGTCAAGACCGCGAAAATGAAGGTCTCATTGACCGTCTCGTTTCCATCAACCGCGTCAGCAAAACCGTTAAAGGTGGTCGCCGTTTCGCATTCGCAGCCCTCGTGGTTGTGGGTGATGGTAAAGGTAAAATTGGCTACGGCACGGCGAAAGCAAAAGAAGTGCAAGACGCCGTGAAAAAAGCCACCGATGGCGCAAAAAAATCGATGATTCGCGTACCGCTGCGTGAGTCGCGCACGCTGCATCATGATATCAAAGGCCGCTTCGGCGCTGGCCGCGTAGTGATTCGTACGGCGCCTGCCGGTACGGGTATTATTGCCGGCGGCCCAATGCGCGCCATTTTCGAGGCACTGGGTGTGCATGATGTGGTCGCCAAATCGACCGGCACCAGCAACCCGCACAACATGGTGAAAGCCACCTTCTCGGCCCTACAAACGGTTACTAGCCCACGCTTGGTTGCCGCGCGCCGTTCGATGAAAGTGGGTGACGTGGTGGAGCGCCGCGAAGCCGGTGCGAAAGCCCAAGGCCAACATAACGAAGCAGAATAGTGGGATGCTAGGGGCTAGGGACTAGGGGCTGGATAAAAAAGCCCCAAGCCCCCAGCCACTTAGCCCCTAAAAATTAGGAGACTAAAGATGGCAACCGCTAAAAAGACAGTGACCGTTAAGCAAATCGCCAGCCCCTGTGGCCGCACGAAGGATCAGCGCGCGACGCTGGTGGGTTTGGGCCTTAACAAAATGAACCGCACATCGACATTGGAAGACACACCTTCCGTGCGCGGTATGATTAGAAAACTGCCGCATTTGGTGGCAGTGGTCGAAAGCAAATAATAATACCACGCGGTTTGCGTGAACGGAGAGAGACATGGAACTGAATCAACTGCAAAATAACCCAGGGGCAACCAAGCGCCGCATGCGCGTTGGCCGTGGCATTGGCTCGGGCAAAGGCAAAACCTGCGGCCGTGGCGGCAAGGGGCAAACCGCGCGTTCGGGCGTGGCCATCAAAGGCTTCGAGGGCGGCCAGATGCCGATCCACCGTCGCTTGCCTAAGCGCGGCTTCAACAACCACACCCGCGTCGAATTCGATGTGATTACGTTGCGCGATCTGCAAATACTGGTCGATAATGGCACGTTCAAAGCGGGCGAGACCATCACCACGCAAAGCTTGCGCGATAAAGGCATTGTACCAAAAACCAGCGAAGGCGTTAAGCTGCTGCTCAAAGGTGAACTGAAAGCGAAACTGAGCCTCGATATCGAACGCGCATCCAAAAATGCGACGGCCGCGATTGAAAAACTGGGTGGTAAAGTCACCGTGCAAGTCAAAGCCGCGAAACGCGAAAAAGTGAAAAAAGATCCGAAGACGGGTAAAGCGATTAAGGCTTAGTTCGTTTTTGTATCAGGAAATAAAAAGGCAACCTTCGGGTTGCCTTTTTTGTTGGTGGTATGAGTAAGGCGCTTGACACTTTCCGCCACCGCTTTAATGACAATCTTCGTTTCCAAATCACACTAGGATTATCCATGGCTTCCGCGACTGAACGTTTTGCTTCGAACATGAATTTTGGCCTGCTGGGCCGCGCGACGGAGCTCAAGCAGCGCTTGCTGTTTGTGTTGGGCGCGCTGATTGTGTATCGCCTTGGCACCTACATTCCCATCCCGGGCATTGACCCTCAAGTGCTGCAGGAAATTTATAAGCAACATGCGGGCGGTGTGCTCGGTGTGTTCAACATGTTTTCAGGCGGTGCGCTTAGCCGCATGACGATTTTTGCACTGGCGGTCATGCCGTATATTTCTGCCTCCATCATCATTCAGTTGATGAGTGTGGCGGTGCCAAAGCTGGCCGAACTGAAAAAAGAAGGCGAAGCGGGGCGGCGCAAAATCAATCAATACACGCGCTACGGCACGCTGTTGTTGGCTATTTTACAGGCTTACGGTATTTCAAACGGCTTGGTGGGCATGCAAGCGGGCGGCCAATCGGCGGTTATTAACCCGGGCCCGTTTTTCCACTTCTCAACCATTGTCACCCTCACCGGTGGCACCATGTTTTTGATGTGGCTGGGCGAGCAAATTACCCAGCGTGGCATTGGCCAAGGCATTTCGCTGATTATTTTTACCGGCATCATTGCCAACTTGCCCAGCGCTTTTGCCAGCACGTTTGAAATGGGCCGCAAAGGCGTGATTTCGACCGAAGTGATTCTGCTGATTTTGGTGTTGGTGTTGGCCCTCATTGCATTGATTGTGTTTGTCGAGCGCGCCCAGCGACGCATTCTGGTGCAATATCCCAAGCGCCAAGTGGGCAACCAGATCATGCAAGGGCAATCGACGCACCTGCCGCTTAAGCTCAATGCATCGGGTGTTATTCCGCCGATTTTCGCCTCATCGATTTTGCTGTTCCCGCTCACCATTGCGGGCTTTAATGCGGAAGGGGAATCGGGCATTTTGCGCACCATCGCCACTTACCTTGCGCACGGCCAGCCACTGTATATTGTAATGTATACGGCCATTATCGTATTCTTCGCGTTCTTCTATACCGCCATTGTGTTTAACCCGACCGAGACGGCGGATAATCTTCGTAAAAACGGCGGCTTTATTGCGGGCATTCGCCCCGGCAAAGCCACGGCGGATTACCTCGATTTTGTGCTGACACGGCTTACGGTTGTGGGTGCTGCCTACCTCGCGCTGGTGTGTGTCATTCCCGAATTGTTGATTGCGGAGTTCGCCGTGCCGTTTTACCTTGGCGGCACCAGCTTGCTGATTGTGGTGAACGTAGTGCTCGATTTCGTCGGCCAAGTGCAGTCGCATTTGTTCGCGCACCAATACGAAGGCCTGATTAAAAAGGCGCGGCTGAAGGGTAGAAAATAGTGACGGGTGATAGGTGACAAGTGACAAGTGTGCAGATTTCTGTCACCTGTCACTTGTCACCTGCCACCCCAAAAACGGAGTTTTTGGAATGAATATCATCCTCCTCGGCCCCCCGGGCGCTGGCAAAGGTACGCAGAGCGATTATTTGCGCGATACGTATAAACTCACCAAGCTGGCCACGGGCGACATGTTGCGCGCGGCAGTGGCGTCAGGTTCCGAGATTGGCCTGAAGGCAAAATCCATTATGGCGGTGGGCGGTTTGGTTTCGGATGATATTATGATCGGCATTATCCGCGATGCGATTTCGGATAGTAATTGCCCCAACGGCTTTATCCTCGATGGTTTCCCGCGCACCACGGCGCAAGCAGCGGCGCTCGATGGCATGCTGATGGAAGAGGGCAAAAAAATTGATTACGTGATTGAGCTGGCGGTGGACGATGCCGCACTTGTCGAGCGTATTGCGGGCCGTTTCAGTTGCAAACATTGCGGCGCGGGCTACCACGATAAATTCCGCCGCCGCATTCATGAAGGCACGTGCGATGTGTGCGGCTCCACCGAATTCATCCGCCGCGAGGATGACAAAGCCGAAACCGTCGCCAAGCGCCTAGAGCAATACCACGCCATGACCGCACCGCTATTGCCGCACTACAAAGGTGCCGGCAATTTACGTACGGTGGACGGCATGGCCGATATTGCGCAAGTGACGCTGGCGATTAATGGGATTGTGGGCAGGGCGTAAGCAATGCGCCTTAGCGCACTTGTGAATTGGTGGCTCGAATTTTAGCCATGATCATCATTCGCATGGCTGGGTCTTGCATGCTTGCTGCAAGAACTGAATCTACTAACTGCATTGAAACCATTTCACGTTGGGGCTTCTCAGGCTTTCTGGGTTCTTCTTCGACTGCAAGTTGTTTTTGTCGTTCGAGTGCAGCTTGTTTTTGTCGGCGGTCTTCTGCATTGATTCCCTTTTCACTTAGCGCCCACAGTGTCCCTTTACTTGACCAACCTTGCACCAGGGTGCCGCTTTTTATCATAGCGTCAATTGTCGAATCAAGTAGGGCTTTGTAATCCGTCATTTTATAGTGTTCATCCAAAACAAAATTGGATTTTAAGTCTCGCTCTAGCATTCGCCACGACCAATTTATATGTCTTCGCGGATCATCGGAGTTGATGTGGCTATACATCAACTCCGATGATCGCTCGCTTCATGTTTTCTGTCGTCAGTTCATTATTGGCAGGCATTTTTATATTCCATTGAACATTTGATTGGGTTACTATATCAAAAATAGTAGGTAGGCGTGCATGACAATTCCATGACAATTACCTCCACTACTTCCACCCCAAAAAACCGCCCACCACTATAACCCACCCCATCCAAACCAGTAACCCCCTGTAAAAAATAAAAAATGTTTCACGTGAAACATTTTTGGGGGGCATGTTCAAAAAACCGCCGATTCCCCATTGACACCCCGCATTTCGTCTGTATATTCCCCGCTCCCGTAAAACCGCTGTGGTTTTGGGGTGTTTATTCGCATTTAACTAGGAGTGTAGCATGGCTCGTATTGCCGGCGTCAATATTCCTTCTGCCAAACGTGTGGTGATTGCTCTCACCTACATCCATGGCATTGGAAACGCAAAAGCCCAAGAAATTATCGACAAAGCCGATATCACCGCCACGCGCCGCGTGGCCGATCTGACCGAGCTTGAAGTGTCGCGCCTGCGCGAAATTATCGACCAAGACTACCAAGTAGAAGGCGATTTGCGACGCGAGACCAGCATGAACATCAAGCGTTTGATGGATCTGGGCTGCTACCGTGGCCTGCGCCATCGTAAAAAGCTGCCCGTTCGCGGCCAGCGCACGCACACCAATGCGCGCACGCGTAAAGGTAAAGCCGTGGCGATTGCTGGTAAGAAAATGGTAACGAAATAAGGCGTGACTGGTGACAAGTGACCAGTGACAAGTGAAAAATTTTAAATAGGAGGAGTGAACTTGCGATACGTTGATTAAGGTGATTTTGTCACCTGTCACTTGTCACCTGTCACTAAATCAAATGGCGAAAGCACAAGCTAAAAAAGGAGCCGCGAACGAAGCGGTAAAGAAGAAGGATCGTAAGAACGTTCCGGTTGGCGTGGCGCATGTGAATGCAAGCTTCAACAACACGATTGTTACGATTACGGACCCATTTGGTAACGCCATCGCGTGGTCGTCCTCGGGTGCAAACGGTTTTAAAGGTTCGCGTAAATCGACCCCGTATGCAAGCCAAGTAGCAGCGGAAGTCGCGGCGAAAAAAGCCATGGAACACGGCATGAAAACGGTTGAAGTGCTCGTGAAAGGCCCCGGCGCTGGCCGTGAATCGGCCCTTCGCGCGCTTGCTGCGGTTGGCTTGGCGGTGACGTCGATTAAAGACATCACGCCGGTGCCACACAATGGCTGCCGCCCACCAAAACGCCGCCGCGTTTAAACACGCGTAGGCTTACTATTACAAAAACCATCACCAACGATTTGGGGAATTTGAATGAGCGCTCTACTCAACAAAAACTGGAAAGACCTGATTAAACCAAGCAAACTCGATGTGAAGCCCGTGACGGGTG
>Ga0163144_10019791_pt1 | contig 13510 bp, 9 predicted proteins | sample OliLak19BULKMAT1_FD_123175 | JGI IMG/M metagenome (GOLD analysis project Ga0163144, IMG submission 123175) | Freshwater microbial mat bacterial communities from Lake Vanda, McMurdo Dry Valleys, Antarctica - Oligotrophic Lake LV.19.BULKMAT1 | ecosystem: Environmental > Aquatic > Freshwater > Lake... | reverse complement strand
GGTACACACACGATCAGCGGCCAGCCCGAACCGTCGTGGTTGTACCTGGCACCGTACCGTCGATTCATGGGCCAGAGGCGGTCGGCGAACTTCCAAATCAGGACAATGGAAACGAAACAGCGCGCCTACCTGGATGGGCAGACGCGCTGTGTGTTTCGAGCAAACGCGCTCAGTGTCGCGTTGCGCGGTTCGCTTCAGGGCAGAATCGTGAGCCGCACCCAATCGCTCGTCAGTTGACGCGGATTGCTGAAGAAGCCTTGGAAGTACAAGGTCTGCCCGATCTGCGACGTACCGCCCGGCAGTGTGAACGACACGTTCGAGGTACCGTTTCCGTCGGTCATGGGCGCCGGCACGAGGTGCATCGCAGTGCGGTTGAGGTAGAGCGAACCGATGCCGTTGAAGACCTGCGGTGTCGCGAGCGCACTCGTCGACCACAGCAGTGTCGTCGGAGTGCTGGCTCCGTGGCCTTTCAGCTCGAATTGCACGGTCGCACCCGGACTCGGCACACCCGACGCGCGGATGTCCTGCGGTTCGAACGCGAAGTAGCGGATCGATCCGCCACCGGCGTACGTGTTCGCGTGCACGGCTTTCACCGCAGCAGCGACGCGTTCGCCGTCAGCGCTCATGTCGACGTCGAACACCGAACCCGAGAAGTTGTGGAGCGCGATCGGCGCGCTCTGATTGCTCTTGTAGAGGCGCAACTCGGGGCACACGTCGCCTTGATCGCCCCACAAGCCCACGGCGAAGCGCGACCCGTCGCGGCTCATCGACACGTCCGCAGCGACGTTCTGGTACGTGCCCGTACCGATGGCTTCGTCGCTCATCGTGAGGGTTTTCGTCGCGACATCCAGGCACTCGATGCGCACGTGGTTGTTGTTGTCGAAACCATTGAACGTGTAGGCGATTTTCGAGCCGTCGCCAGACACGTCGATGCGAGCACACACGTACGAACCGGGGATGTTGCGCGTGTACGTCTTCGAGTAGCTGCCCGTCGCGTTCCGCTCCCACACGTCCATGAAGTTGAAGCCGCCGTTCGCGATCACGCGCCCGTCACCCGACATCGAGTGCGCGGAATCGAGCGAAGTCATCAAGGCGAAAAGCGCCACATTCGTGTGCGTCGACGTGCTCCACACGGTCATCGCCGTGCCCGACGCGAGGTAGAGGAGCGAGCCGTCGCTCGTGAGATCGAACCCGCGAATACCCAACGCGAAATTATCGATCGTGCCGCTCCATTGCGGAGTCCCCGAACCCGGTCCGAACACCGCGAGGTCGAGCTTGCCGGTCAGCGTCTGGTACGACGCAGCGACGATGCGCGCACCGTCGTCCGACACGGCGACTTTCGCGTTGCCCGCCGTGATCGCCGGAAACGTGTACGTCCAGTCAGGAGTGCTCGAGCCCGAGTGGTACTTCGCCACCACGGTCTGCTTCGTGCTCTGACTTTGATTGAGGATGATCTGGTGGATCGAGACGTGGACGTCCGCCGCTTCGGCCGAATCCACTTGGGAGTAGGCCCCGTCGATCGGCGTTTGGTTCGACCACACCGGCGTCGGCGGATTTTGATCGAAGCCCGAAAGCAACTCGGCGTGATCCTGACCGAATTCGATCTCGGTGAAGACTTGTGTGCCTTGTGCTCCGAGCGAAACGCAGCGGCCGCTCCATCCGGCGCCGTTGTCGCTGCGCACCCACAATTGTCCCGTCGGGTTGGTTTGCGCTGCTGCCACATGCGCGATCGTCACGGCGATTGCGCCGCACAAAATGCCCTTCATTGCCTTTTGCATCATTCCCTCTCGTTCGATGTGTTCCGGAAGCCTGCCTTGCTTTGCCAACTTGGGATCGGTGCGGTGAGGGTGCGTTCCTGAGAACGAACGGGCGATTCTTCGAATTTGCAAATCGGGACCTCGGCTGGATCGCAGTGCGATCGGAAAAGAATGCCGGACAAAGGTCGCCCTTACTAGATCGATTTCCATCGATTCGAACCCGGCCAATGCGAGAAGATTCTGGCCCCACGCCATATGAAAAATGGGCCCGGAGGGCCTGGAAATCCCGTTCGGACAGCCGGCGAAACCCATCCGAGAAGCACATGCGTCAGAATCCGTCGCACCGGGCGCGCCCCGAACGCCGCTGCCCACGGGTACAGAGGGCCGTCACGGCAAGCCGTGGCGTCGCGCCCGGCCCCGGGCCTTTGGAACTTCATCCCGTCTCCCACTACGTCGCTGGAGCACCTCGACAACAGGCGTGGGCACACTCCAACACCGCGGCCGGCGAAGAGTTGCGCGTTCGCAACTCTTCGCCGGCCGCAGCCGGACACGCAAGCTCTGAGGTCTAGCGCGACTCGAGCCTCTTCAATTCGTCGCGCACATCCGTGATCCGCGCGCGAATCAGGATCATCAGCGACTTGTTCTCGTCGCTGTAGCCTTCCTGCTTGAAGAAGAATCCGATGATCGGAATCTTCGCGATCCACGGCACTTCGGCACGACGCTCGATGTTGCGGATGTTCGACAACCCGCCGAGCATGATCGAGCCACCGTCAGGAATGACGGCCGACGTGAACACCGACTGCACTTGCAGTTCGGGCAGCTGGAATTGGATCGGCGACGTGTTGCCGCCCAAGGTCGAACTGAAGTCGCGCAACGCCACGACCTTCGCCACCGTCGGCTGAATTTCGAGCGTGAGGTACTTGCGGTTGTGGTGGATCGTCGGACGCACGTCGAGCACTACCCCTTCGTTCAAGACGTTGATCTGCGGATCCGCGACGGCTTGGAACTGAGCGACTTCGACGTCGAAGTCTTGGATGTACGCGCGTTGGTTGATGACGGTCACGTACGCACGCTGCGTGTTGTGCACCGACAGCACTTGATCGTTCACGAGTTCGATCGACGAACTTTTCTCGACCGCGCGCAAGATCGCATTCAAGTTCAGTTGATCGAGGAACCCGATCTGGAACGTCGCACCACCGATGGTGGAGAGCGCGTTACCGAGCGCCGAACCGAAGAAGTTCTGCGTCGTGGCGCGGAAATCACCGTCTTGACCGTCGTCGTAGAAGATACCGGCCGAGGGGTGACCGGCCGCATTCTGTCCCGCCGTGCCCGTGCCACCGTTGTCGAGACCGCGCGAAGCTTGGTCCTCGAGACCGTTCGTCACGTCCGTGACGTCGATGTTGTCGAGACCACGGAAGTCGATGCCGATCTCTTGGATCCAGTTCGACGACACGGACAAGAACTTCGATTCGATCGTGACGAGGGACGAGCTGAAGCGACGCAAGTCGTTCAAGAAGTCGCGCACTTGCTGCTGAATCTCAGGCGTGTGGTTGATGAGGATGAAGCCTTCGCCAGCCTCGATCGACACACCCGAGTCCTGCCAAGTGCCGACGGCGACGTTCTCTTGGATGAGCGTCGAGAGGTCGGCCGGCTCGATGATCTTCGGCTTCTCGCCGATGCCGCCGAACGGACCGCCGCCGTCGTCGTCTTGCATCTGATCGATCAAGCGCAGACGGTCGATGCGCGGACCCATGAAGTCCGTCAGACCGAACACGAGGTCCTGCACGTCGTGGTTGTAGATGATCGGCTTGTCGCGCGCCTTTTCCTTGGTCGTGATCAGGACGGCGTCGTGACGCACGGTCCACGTGACCTTTTCGCCGGCCATCTTCGTGATCAGGTTGAGCACCTGCTCGGCCGTGAGGCGGTTGTCGAAGCTGAACGTGAACACCGTCGCCGATTCCTTGGCGGCGGCGTCCGCAGCCGGATCGACCACGAGGGGGAGACCCGACTGCACGCGCAGACCGTCGATCACCTTCGAGAGGCTCTCTTCGTCTTTCGACGAGACGTTCTGCACGGTCGTCGTCTTCAAGAGTTCGCGCAGCGCGCGTTCCGACTCCGATACCTTCTGGCTGAGGTCGATACCGCGACGCTTCGAGCGCATCTCGGTGATGCCGTTCCACTTCTCGGCCGACGGCAGCGTCAGCTCATTGGTCCACGGGATCTCCATCTCCTTCATCGACTCGCGCCAGCGGCGATACTGCTCGGTCTTCGTCTCGATGTAGCTGGCCTTGACTTGCTTGCGGCCGGCGCGGAACGACGCGTCCTTGATGTCGCGCGCTTGCTCGTTGCGCGGATCTTTGTCGAGCGCCTGCTGAGCGAAGTCCTCGGCCTCGTCGTAATCGCCCGCTTGGAACGCGGCGATCGCACGGTCGAGGATGCCGTTCACTTGCGCGACTTTGCGATCGCGCAGTTGGCCCTCTTGCTTGCGCAGTTCCTCGGTCGCCTTGCGACGTGAGGCTTCTTCACCGGCACGTTCGGCGTCGCTGCGCTGCGACTTGACGGTCGCGAGCATCGACTTGGCTTCTTGGTCGAGGCCTTCCCAGTTCACCGAGTAAGGGGCGAAACGCACCAGGTTGTTGGCGATCTCGAGCTCGGTCGTTGCGCCTTGGTAGTCGTTGCGAGCGACGAGCATGCGCGCTTTGGCGAGCGCGTCATGCACGTCGGCCTTCATCTGCTGGACTCGCAGCTGGTACTGCGCATCCATGTCCGCCGTGATCGTGCGCATCGTGCCCGGATCGCCGCCGCGCAGACGGATCGACTCGGCCCGCAGATCTTTGGCGCGCAAGTTCAGCGGCTCGAGCTTGAGCGCCGCTTCGGCCTCCAACTCGGCTTCCGCGAACTTGAGGCTCTTCATGTAGGCCTCGGCGTTTTGGATGTGCTGCTGGATCAGGAACTGCTTCTGTTGCTGGGCAACCGTCAACTTCGCGGCGTCATCCGCGAGTTGCGATCCCGGCGAAGTCACAGGCTGATCTTGCGGCGTCGCCTCGACCGTGAGGGCAGTGCCCGCGGCCTTGGCTTCCACGCTCTCAGGCGTTTCGAGCTGCGCGTCGCTGGTGCGGCACGCGGCGGTCGCGAAGAGAAAGCAGATGGACAGGGCAGTCCCTGACGTCACGTAGCGTTGGTTCGACATCGTGAGTGGCTCTTTTGTTTTCAGTGGGGGTCTGAGAGTCAGGGATCAGTAGTTCGTCGCCGACGCATTCGTCGTACGCGTCGTCGGAGCGAGTTGGGCCGGCGTCGGTTCGTGTTCTTGCGGGATCACGATCTCGGCCTTCAACAGGATCAAGAGCTTGCGGTTCGAGACGTACTGTCCCTTGCGCTCGAAGAAGAACGAGATGATCGGGATCTTGTTCAGGATCGGCACGCCGGACTTGTTGTCCTGCTTGTCCGAAACCTTCAAGCCGCCGAGCATCACCGTGCCGCCGTCGGGCATCGGGATCGAGGTGCGCACGCGCTGGATCTCGACCTCAGGCAGTTGGATCGTCACCGAGTTCTGCGAACCGAGCGTCGTCACGACCTCGCGGATCGGCCGGCGCAGGTTGGCGATCGTCGGGCGCAGCTCCAACGTGATGAAGCGGCGATCGGCCGAGACGACCGGGCGCACGTCGAGCACGACGCCGTCTTGGACCACGTTGACGACCGGGTTCGCGATCGAAGCCGCTTGCGCGATCTCGACGTCGAAGTCCTGCACGTACGCGACTTGGTTCAAGACAGACAAGTTGCCGCGCGCGGTGTTGTGCACCGTGATGCGCGGGCTCGTGACGAGCTCGACGCGTTCCGACTTCGACACAGCGCGCAGGATGAGCTGCAGTTGGAGATCGTTCAGGTACGTCCATTGGAAGGACACACCGCCCGAACCTTGCAGGACGTTCGAGTCACCGAGCGTCGAGTCGTACAGCTGTTCGACGCGCGCTTGGAGCTGTTCCTTGCCGCCGCGGTCGTAGAAGGCGCCGAGGTCGGTGTTCTGACCGATTTCGTTGCCGAGGTCTTGCTGCGTCGACGCGTCGCCGAAGTCGTTGAAGAACGCGTTCGTGCCGAGACCCGGTTGACCGAGGCCGCGGAAGTCGACGCCGATGTCCTCGAGGAAGTTGTCCTCGACCTTCAAGAAGCGCGCTTGGATGTCGACCATGATGCCGGTCGCTTCGCGCAAATCGTCGAGCAACTTGAGGATCTGATCGTGCACTTCCGGCGTCTGGTGGACGACCATCGTGCCGTTGCTGATGCGCAGGGAATTCTGCGGATCGTCGGCCCACGATTGCGGCGAGACGTTGTTGCGGATCAGGTTGTCGAGCGCCGCGTCGGTGATGACGTTCGATTCGCGCGCGGTTTTGTCTTCTTCGGCGAGTTGCACGCCGCCCGAGGGAGCGACGTTCATCTCACGACCGGGGAAGTCGGGGATCGGATGGATCAAGTCGCGGACTTCGTAGTTGCGCAGGACTTGGCCGCCCTTCGTCTCGTCTTTCGTGACGAACTTGACGACGCCGTCTTCGATCTTCCACTTCAGGTTCTCTTTGATCGTGGAGATGATGTCGAGCACGTTGCGCACCGAGCGATCGTTGAGATCGAGCTTGATCGTGCGCTGCTCGTCGTCGAGGTCGCTCTTGACCTTCGGGCTGACCATGAAGTTCACGCCCGTGAGCTGTTGCAAGAACGACGCGATGTCGTCGAGCGACGAACCGTTGCCATCCGCGCCCAAGAACTTCGGCACGAAGTGCACCGAATCGAGGCGGTCGAGCACGAGTTGCTTCTCGGCCGAGACGCCTTGGCTCAACGACGCGAACTCTTGCGCGCCGCGCACGCTGACTACCGCCCAGCGCTTCGGGTCGAAGTCGATGGCATTGATCTGGATCACGTTCATCGTGTCCAGCTCTTCGTAGGTGCGGATCCACTGCTCGCGGTAGTGGCGACGGTTCTCTTCGTCGGCCTTCGTGTGACGCGCTTCGCGAGCGATCGTGCGCAGTTCCATCGCGCTCTTGTTGTTCGGATCTTCGAGCAGGATCTGCGCGCACAGCTCTTCGCAGCGCACGTAGTTCTCCGACAGGAAGGCCGCGTTCGCGTCCGAGTAGAGCGTGCGCAGCTTGTTCTCGCGGTACTCGACTTCTTCGCGTTCCTTGGCGGCCTTCGCGGCCTTGGCTTGTTCCATCGAGCGCTGTTCGCCCGCGGCGCGCGCTTCGTCGGCCATCTTCTGCGCGGTCTCGAGCTCGCCCGCGGCGATCTTCTGGTCGAGCGCGTCCGTCGCGATGAGCGGGTTGTAGCGCAGGATCATCTCGGCCTGGCGGTACTGCTCGATCGCGCGGTCGTAATCGCCGGCGGCGAGCGCGAGTTTGCCCTTTTGACGCGCATCTTCCGCCGCCATGCGGGCCTGTGCGCGGCGCACCAGTTCTTGCTCGGTCGCGTCCTTCAAGAACGACGCGGCGCCGGCGTACTGGTTGCCCATCAGCGCCTCGACGCGGCGCAGTTTCTCGCGCGCGGCTTCGCTGGAGGTATCGAGCTCCAGCGCGGTCGAGTAGGCCTTGAGCGCACCCGGCAGGTCGGCTTGTTCCATCAAGCGATCGCCTTCCTTCAGGCTGGCCGCCGAGAGGAACGCACCTTGTTGTCTTTGGCGCTCGAGCCGGGCGGCGTCCGTGGTCAGGTCGCCCTGCGCGAGCGGGGAGGCCTGAGCAATCGGGGAGGCCTGAGCATTCGGGGTCACCGCTGCTGCGGCGGCCTCGACAGCTTCCTGGGCCAGATCTTCCGACTTGGGCTCTTGTTTCGCCTCGAGCTTGCCGCGGACGGTCGGCGCTGCCTTGGCATGCGCTACCTCGTGGGCGACGACGTGTTCTTGGGCGGTTTTGCAGGAGCTGGGAAGCGCCGCGAGAAGCGGCACGAGGATCAACCTCAACTGCATGGGATCACAGACCTTCCTGAGAGACGAAACGGAAGCGCGAGCAGGCTCCAACGCACGCGGGCCGAAGCTCCGCGTCGCCGATGACCGCACTCACACTGGATTTCGAAAGCACTGGGTTCGAAAGAAACGAAAGTGGAGTCGCGACGCCGGGCCCAATCGGGCGACGGACGGACAGCTGGATCGCTTGGAAGCGATCGACTCGGGGGGTGGGGGTCAACGGTGGGCGGGGGGGGACGCCGAAGTCCGTTTCCTGGGCTCTGCGGTTCTTGAACTGGGCAGCTTCGTGTGTCCTGCGGCGGTCCCGATTTCGAGTCATTCTCGAAACTGAGCCCGCGGCAGACAGCGCGAAGCGTTCGTCCATGAGACGCGCGCTTTCGGTTGCGGTGTCGGAGTGATGCGTGAAAAGAAGCAGAGCAGAGACGTGCGGTTCGTTCCGAGTTCGGGACGCTGCCTGTCGAAGTTCCGTGAGCGGGAATCCTGCGGCGCGCGCGGTCCCGGGCGAAGCTTCTCGAGTTGCGGCCCGACTTCGGGCGGACAGAACAGGGCGGGAGGATAGCGGGCAGTTCGGAGTGGGTCAACGCTCGGAAACGTCCGCGAAACATGCCGGTTGTCGCTCGCGACTCGCCTTGGGGAGCGTTCGCGAATGAGCAGGCGCGACCTACCCGGGGCGGTTTTCCCGGTAACGATCCGTCGCGTACTTTCGCACCACGATGAGCGCTTTCGTGCGCGGCTCGACGCGCCGGGCAGCGTGCTCAGGCTGTCCTTCCCAAAGCAGGCACCCGCGTGGCGCTCTGGAACAGCCCCGCTCCGACTCGGCACCCCGGTGCGAGGTCGCGCTCGCCGTTCCCGCGCAAGCGCCTGCGCGGGATGAAAAACCAGCGCCCACCGCCGCGCGAAAAATCAAAAACCCAACCGCGCCGCGCCGGCGAGCGAATTCTCAGCTCGACTTCGGCCCCTTCAGCCCTAGAACTCCCATCGCCAATTGGATGTCCTTCCAGCACTCCTTTTTCTCGCCCGGACTGCGCAACAAGTACGACGGATGGAAAGTGGGCACGATCTTGCGCCCGCCCTTCTCGTGAATCCGCTGGCGCATGGACCCCATGGTCGCATCCTCGGTCCCGAGCACGTGATTCGCCGAATGCCTGCCCAGAGGAATGATCACCTGTGGGTCGATGAGCTGAATCTGCCGATCGAGCCAGGGCGTGCAGATCAGCTTCTCCGCTGGCGTCGGATCCCGATTCTCCGGCGGCCGGCACTTGAGCACGTTCGCGATCGCGACTTCCCGGCGCTCGAGGCCCATGCCCTTCGTGATGATGTCCGTCAAAAGCTGCCCTGAGCGCCCGACGAAAGGCACACCGCTCTTGTCCTCTTCCGCGCCCGGCGCTTCACCGACGAAGAGCACGCCGCGCGAGGCGTCGCCATCCATGAAAACGGTCTGCGTGCGCGTCTTGTGGAGTGCACAGGCCTCGCACTGAGCGACGCGCGCGCGCAGTTGGGCGAGCGAATCGGACGCTGCCGCCTGTTCCGCGACATCCCGGGCCGAGCGCGCCGGAGGAACCGTGGCAGGGACGAGGTGCGGCTTGTGTGCGGCCGCGGCGAGCGCGCCGGCCTGGACACCGGCCGTTTGCGGGCGGTCGGAACCCCGCGTCGGCGTGGTCGCGTGCGCGGCATTCGCGTCCGTTTTTGCGTCCGTTTTTGCCACCGTTTTCGACGTTTCGAGCGGCGGAATCGCGCGCGCAGGTGCCTGCGTCTCACTGCGCGGGCGCCCGAACGGAACGGCCGCGTCCGCTGCCCTGGACTCGGCGGACGACAGCTTGGGAGCCTTTTCGACGGCCGGTTGGGCGGCCTTTTTGCGGCCCCCGAGAGTCTTCGTGCGCCGCGCGGTACGCGACAGCGCGTGGGCCAACTCCGTCAGTTCGTCCCGGTCCTCCTTCTCGCGTCGCGTCGCCATCGCGTCGGATCGTAGCCGGGAGTCGCGGCGCGCGGCTAGTGGGCTCTCGCCGGGTGACGGCAGTTGCCGACCGAGCCGAACGCGGTTCGAATGGCTCGCGTGAAACACGCACATCTGCTCGCCCTGTGCTGCCTGCTCGCACCGTCCTGTTCGGACAGCGAGCCCGTGACGAAGGCCGCGAGCGCGAATGTGCCAGCCGGGCTGAACTCGAGCGTCGCTGGCGAGCCGGCCGCCCCCGCCGTCGCCGCACGCGTGCACGTGCACACGCCGCGACTCGACCGCTTGCGGCGCGCGCTCACGTTCGGCGACACGTCGGAAGTCGCCGGCTTGCTCGACGCGTCGAACGACGCCGGCGTCGAAGCACCGCTCTTGCGCGCGCGCGCACTCGCGCTGGATGCGAAGGGCACGATCGAAGCGCTGCGCCTCGTGCAGACGGTGCGCGAGATCGCGCCGTCGAATCCCGAGGTCTACGCGACAGCCGCCGAAATCTACGCGTCGCGCAGTTCATTCGAATCCGGCTGGCAAGAGGTCGAGCGCGGTCTCGCGGCATGTGGCGAGTCCGCGGAGTTCTCTCGCGCACGCGGCGTGTTGTGGATTTCGCGCGAAAACGGCGCGAAAAAGGGCCTCGAGCACCTCGAGCGCGCGCGCACGATCGACGCCGATCTGCCGTTCATGGAGCGCGCGCTCGGACAAGCGCACTTGCTCGTCGCGAAGTTCGAAGCGCAAGCGGGCAGGAAAGAATCCGCGCTCGAGCACGCGCGCGCGTCGCTCTCGTTCGACCCAGACGATGTCGATGCCAAACGCTTCCTCTCCGACGCGTACGCCGACGCTCTCGACTTCCAAGCGGCGATCGCCGTCCTGTCTGGACTCGTGCAAGACGGGCGTCCGCTCGCGTCCGAACTCGCGTCGCTGCACAAGAAAGCCGGCATGAGTGCGCTCCTCGAACACGATCGCGGGCGCGCGCTCGACCACTTCGTCGCTGCGCGTGAACTCGGACTCGACGACACGGAACTCGCGAGCGGAGCGGCGCTCCTCGACCAAGAGGCGCGTCTCGAAACCGAAAAGGGTCTGGCGGCGCTCGAGAAGCGCGACCTCGCCGCCGCCGAAGTCGCTTTCCGCGCGGCGGTGCGTTACGAGCCCGGCATGCTCGCACCGCGCAATCATCTGGGCGTCGCGCTGTACGCTCGCGGACAGTTCGGCGAAGCCGCAGCGCTGTGGCGCAGCGTCTTGAAGGAAGCGCGTGCGGAAGGGTTGGTGTTGCCCGATCCGGTGCACATGAATTTGGCGCGCGCGCTGAAATCCGCGGGCGAAAGCGCTGCAGCACGCGCGGCGCTGGACGAGTACCTGGCGCTCGAGCCCGAAGGCGTTTGGCGCGCCGAGACGCTCGCCTTGCGGGAATCGCTCGAAACCGCGCGTTGAACGGCCGTGGTCGGAGGCATACCTTCCGACGACACCATGGCGAAGAAGCGACCGAGTCTCCTGAACGCGTTCAACGCGGCCAATCCGAAGCGCGTCGAACAGCCGCGCGCGGCCGGGACCGATGCTCAACGACCGCAGTCGACTTTCACGACGTCACCTCACGCCACGCCTCAACGCACGAATCCGCCGCGCGCGAACGAGCCGCGTTTCGAAGCGCGCGCCGACCACGCCGTCCCCGTGCGCGCTTCGTCGCCGTTGCCGATGTCTCCGCGCCGCGCAGGCACGCACTCCGATTTGCCTGCGCCGCCGCCGCCGTTTTCGCGCGCGCGTTTACTCTTGCTCTCGATCGTCGGCGCGAGCGTGCTCCTCGCCGTCGTGATCGCTCTGAAATTCGGCGGCAACAAAGAAACGAACGCGAACGTCGCGCTGGCGAACGGCCCGTCTGGCAGTGCATACGGCGGAGTTTCGACCGGCGCCGTTCCAGACAGCGCCGCGAAATCGCCCTCGAACTCGACGAAGACTCCGGCCGCGACGAGTGGCGCCGACGCTGCGAAAACCGGCCGCGCGACGCTCGATCCGGCGGCCGGCTCGACCGACGAGGACAAAGCGTTCGGCGACGCGCGCAACAAGTTCACGATCCGGCTGCTGCAGTACAACAACGACGCGAACGGTCTGAGGCTCGCGCGCGACATCTACCGGTACTTGCGCGGCGAAAACGTCCCCGTCGTTCAGCCGATCCAGAGCGGCGACGGCCAGCACATCTACGTCTGCGCCGACGCGAAGCCGAAGAAGGACGACGTCGCGGTGTTGCGCGATTATCTGAAGCGCATGCGCGGGCCGGACGGGAAGAGCTACCCGTTCCGCGACGCGTACATCGACAACATCGAGAACGTCGTCAGCCGCTGAAGGCGTCGCCGGGGGAGCGCCTCGAGCGGGGGCTGTCGCAGGACGCGGGGGCAAGAGCGCGGTCCCGATCTCAGGCGTGCCCGATCCAATCGCTTCGAAAAGTGGGGTTCCCGCGTGGGCCAGGCCTTTCCTCGTGTCCGGCTCGTTGTTAGTCTTTTCGGCCCTATGTCGATCCACTCCTCACTCCGCGGCGTCAACACCCTCACCGGCGAGCGCAGCGTGTTCACGCGCGTCGAGCGCATCGCCATCCTCAAGAAGGCCGGCAAGTTCAACGACGAGACCGCCAGCGTCTACGGACTCCAGAAGGTCCGCACGCGCTACAAGGTCGCGGGCGTCAAGAAGGAACCGAAGGCTGCCGCAGCACCCGCTGCCGGTGGAGCCGCCGGTGCCAAGGGCGCAGCGCCCGCCGCAGCCGACAAGAAGCCGGCCGCGAAGAAATGATTCAGTCCCGGAGTCTCGCGCTCGCATCGTGAGCACGGGACGACTCGCATGGGAACGTCCGCCGCGAACACTTCGAGGATCACTGCACCGATCCTCGAAGTGTTCGCTTCTATTCAGGGCGAAGGCAAGTTCGTCGGCGAGCCGCAGACTTTCGTGCGACTGCGCGGCTGTCCTCTGCGCTGTCGCTGGTGCGACACGCCGAATTCGTGGACGTTGTCGGCTACCGATCGCGCGCGAATCGCAGCTCATGCGACTCCGACGCGCCGCGAGGAGGCGTTCGCGACGCCGTTCCAAGTCGCGTGCTGGATCGGTGAAGTCGAACCCGGTGCACCGCGCACCGTGAGCTTGACCGGCGGTGAACCGCTCGTGTGGCCGGAGTTCGTCGTCGCGCTGAAGGGGATGATCGGCGATCGGCGGTTGCACCTCGAGACGGCGGGCGCGCATCCGAAAGCACTCGCAGCGGTGATCGATCGCTGTGATCACGTCAGTCTGGATTTGAAGCTCGATCTGGACTTGGACGAACCCGTCGAGATCACGCACGAGTCGGCGTCGAAAGAGAGTGCGCCGCGCTCACGCGCCGAATGGGCGAGCGTGCGCAAAGCCTGCCTCGCACTCGTCGAAGGTCGCGATGCGTGCGGCAAGGTCGTCGTCGCGGGCGGGCGCGAACCGGCTGTTTTTGCAGCGCTTTTCGACGAAGTGGAAGCGCACGCGCCCACGCTGCCCGTCTTTCTGCAGCCGGTGAGTCCAATGAACGGCGTCCAGCCGCCGACGATTCAAGAGCTCGAGATCGTGCTCGAGATGGCGCGCGATCGCGAGCTGAGTGTGAGGGTGGTGCCGCAGGTGCACAGGTTTATGGCGATGCCCTAGTGACGGCGAATTCGCCGTCACCAGCCAACGGAGGATTCCGTGCCGGTCCCTCGGTGCTGAGCAACTCCCTAATCGCCCGCTCCGGTCAAGGCCCACAAGCACGCTGCATGGGTGATTCTGCCCGCCAATTCACGTCGCGCCCCCCTGTCTCTCTCTCTCTCTCTCTCTCTCTCTCTCGCTCTCTCGCTCTCTCGCTCTCTCTCGCTCTCTCGCTCTCTCTCGCTC
>Ga0163144_10019790_pt1 | contig 13511 bp, 9 predicted proteins | sample OliLak19BULKMAT1_FD_123175 | JGI IMG/M metagenome (GOLD analysis project Ga0163144, IMG submission 123175) | Freshwater microbial mat bacterial communities from Lake Vanda, McMurdo Dry Valleys, Antarctica - Oligotrophic Lake LV.19.BULKMAT1 | ecosystem: Environmental > Aquatic > Freshwater > Lake... | reverse complement strand
TGCCGTTCAAGACCCGCCTGGTTTGTAGGGCGGGTCTTGCCGTTCAAGACCCGCCTGGTTTGTAGGGCGGGTCTTGCCGTTCAAGACCCGCCTGGTTTGTGGGGCGGGTCTTGCCGTTCAAGACCCGTTTGTAGGGCGGGTCTTGCCGTTCAAGACCCGCCTGGTGATCGTGCAAACACGGGGCCAGAGAGGCACAACACTTGCGAGAGTAGGGGTCATCAGGAGGAACCATGGTGACCACAGCGAGTCTGAGCCCGGCCCTTGCCATCATTTTCGGGGTACTGATCTTTGTTTTTCCGAAGCTTCTCAACTACCTGGTGGCCACCTACCTGGTGCTGTCCGGCCTGATCGGGCTGGGCGTGCTTACCCTGCGCATGTAGCGCTTCCGCGCGCGGGCGCGCAGACTGTTTTCAGATAAGACACCTTCAACGGGAGAGCTATGGCCAAACGTCCTTCAGGAAAGAAACCCTCCAACGCCCCGACGACCACTCACAGGCGCAGCACCACCGCGAAGGTCGATGCGCTGATACCGTTCACGGAGAACCCGGACGACACCACCCTGACGACGAACCAGGGCACGGCCATCAACGACAATCAGAACTCGTTGAAGGCCGGCGAGCGCGGCAGCACGCTGCTCGAAGATTTCATCCTCCGCGAAAAAATTACCCATTTCGATCACGAGCGGATTCCCGAGCGCATCGTCCATGCGCGCGGCGCGGGCGCGCACGGCGTGTTTCAGGTCTACGAGTCGATGGCCCCCTACACGCGGGCGCAGTTTCTGCAGGACCCGGCAGTGAAGACCCCGGTGTTCGTCCGATTCTCCACGGTCGCCGGATCGCGCGGATCGAGCGACCTGGCGCGCGACGCGCGCGGGTTCGCGGTGAAGTTCTACACGCAGGAAGGCGTCTTCGATCTGGTAGGCAACAACATCCCGGTCTTCTTCATCCAGGACGCGATGAAGTTTCCGGACCTGATCCACGCCGTCAAGCCGGAGCCGCACAACGAGATGCCGCAGGCCGCGTCCGCGCACGACACCTTCTGGGATTTCATCTCCCTGATGCCCGAGTCGATGCACATGATCATGTGGGTGATGTCCGATCGGGCCATTCCGCGGAGCTTCCGGATGATGGAAGGGTTCGGCGTGCATACGTTCCGTCTGGTGAACGAGAAGGGCCGGGTGCGCTTCGTCAAGTTCCACTGGAAGCCGCTTCTCGGCGTGCATTCGGTCGCGTGGGACGAGGCGAAGAAGATCTCGGGCAACGATCCGGACTTCCATCGCCGCGACCTGTGGGAAGCGATCGACACCGGGAACTTCCCCGAATACGAGTTCGGCGTCCAGATCGTCGACGAAAAGGACGAAGAGAAGCTCGGGTTCGACCTGCTGGATCCGACGAAGCTCATCCCCGAGGAGCTCGTGCCCGTGCGGCGGATCGGCAAGCTCACGCTGAACAGGAACCCGGACAACTTCTTTGCCGAAACGGAGCAGGTGGCGTTCCACCCCGGCCACATCGTCCCCGGGATCGACTTCACCGAGGATCCGCTGCTGCAGGGCCGGCTCTTTTCCTACACCGATACTCAGCTGCTGCGGCTTGGCGGACCGAACTTTCACGAGATTCCGATCAATCGATCGCTCGCGCCGGTGTCGAACAACCAGCGCGACGGCCACATGCGTCAGACGATCAACACCGGCCGCGTCTCGTATGAGCCGAATTCCCTCGGCGGCGGCTGCCCGTTTCAGGCGGGCGCGGCCAACGGCGGCTTCGTCACCCACTCGGCTCCGATCGCGGGGCCGAAAGTGCGGGCCCGCAGCCGGAGCTTCTTCGATCACTTCAGCCAGGCCACGCTGTTCTTCAACAGCCAGTCGCCCGCAGAGAAGAACCATCTGATCGGCGCGCTGCGCTTCGAGCTCGGCAAGGTCGAGGTGCCGGCGATTCGGAAGCGCATGGTCTACCTGCTCTCGCAGGTGAGCGGAGATCTGGCCAGGCAGGTCGCCGATCACCTCGGAATCGCCGTGCCGTCGCGGATCGACGGCCCGATCAATCGAAGCGTTCCGGCGGACGCCAACCCGAAGGATTTCCAGCCGACGACGAGCGCACCCGTGTCGGGGTTCAATCGCACAGTCGAGAAGTCGGCGGCGCTCAGCATGGCCGCCACGGTGAAAGACACCATCAAGACCCGCAAGATCGCGATCCTCGCAGCCGACGGATTCGATGATGACGCGTTGGACAGCGTCAAGAAAGCCCTGACGGGTGCGGGCGCCGTGGTGAAAATTGTGGCGCCGGCCCTCGGGACGATTGCGGGAGCGGGCGGTACGAAAGTCCCGGTCGATTTCAGCCTGCTGACGGCGGGGTCGGTCCTGTTCGATGCGGTCTATGTCGCCGGGGGCAAGAACAGCGCCGGCACGCTGGCAGCCGACGCCGATGCCATCCACTTCGTCAACGAAGCCTACAAACACTGCAAGGCGATCGCGGCCACAGGGGCTGGCCGCGATATGTTGCAGGAATCGGCGGTCGCGACAGCGCTGAAAACAAACGACGACCCGGCGGTCGTCATCGGGAGCGATCAGCAGGCGTCGCGGGTGGCGAAGGCGTTTATCGCCGCCATCGCGCAGCATCGCAACTGGGACCGCGAAAGCAAGGTGGCTGTTCCGGCATAAACACGGGGCGGGTCCCCCTGCCGTGACGACCCCCGCGACGGTCTGCCCCGCCATTCCATACACCTCTCCGGTATGCGCAAACCGCAGCCTGGTGCGGGCCTTTCTCCCACGGCTCTGGCTCGCGAACGGCTCCCATCGCACCACGTCGCCGGTCCGTCGATTGACCGCAGCGTCATGGCAGGTTCTAACGTGAGACTCGGTCTCAAGTTCATCAAACTCTATATCCGACCAAATTGGTCGGCTAAGCGAAAAGCTTAGCAACGGGGTGTGATCACGCGGCAATGGCCTGCTCCCGTGAAACGGAGCGTCGGGCTACGGCGTAAAGATGGATATACAATACCGGCCCTAGGAGTCAGCCACATGGATGCATGGAAAGTGTTCCGTCAGTTAGCTTTGACACTGTTTACGGTTTCGCTCGCGACCTCGGCGTTTGCGCAGGCGACGTCGACCCCCGCCAAGCCCGCCGAACAATTCGAGCCCCGCGTCGGCCAGCCGGGGAAAGACGTCGTCTGGGTTCCCACCCCGCAGGCGCTCGTCGACAAGATGCTCGACATGGCGAAAGTCACGCCGAGTGATTTCCTGATGGATCTCGGATCGGGTGACGGCCGCACCGTCATCACCGCCGCCAAGCGCGGCCTCAAGGCGATGGGCGTCGAGTACAACCCGGACATGGTCGAGCTGTCGCGGAAAGCGGCCACAAAGGAAGGCGTGACCGACCGCGCGACGTTCGTCCAGGCCGACCTGTTCAAGACCGACCTGTCGAAGGCCAGCGTCATCACGATGTTCCTGCTGCCGAGCATCAACATGCAGCTGCGGCCGTCGCTCCTCAACCTGAAGCCGGGCACCCGCATCGTGACGAATACGTTCACGATGGAGGACTGGCAGGCCGACGAAACGCAGTCGGTCACCGAGAACTGCTCGAGCTGGTGCACGGCGCTGCTCTGGATCGTCCCGGCCAAGGTGGCGACGGACGGGAAACCGGCCACGTGGAAGACCCCGCAGGGCGCCCTCACGCTGACGCAGGAATTTCAGATGGTCACGGGAAGTCTGAACGGCACGGCCATCAGCGGCGGCAAGATCAACGGGGATCAGATTTCGTTTACGGCAAGCGGCACGACCTACACGGGGCGCGTCAACGCGGCGGGCACCGGCATCGCGGGCGGCAACCTCACCGCCACGAAAGCGAATTAACCTTCGCAGGAGATCAGGAGATCAGGAGAAGAACAACTCTTGATCTTCTGATCTCTTGTTCAAGGTTTGACGGCAAGAATTTTCCTCGGTGGATTGAAAAAGGGCGTCTGCACCACCGTCGCACCGACCCGGTGACGGACGGCTTCGACGGTCACCTCCATCTCCACGCGCGTTCCGGCCCGGGCCGAGCCTGCCTCCACGGTCGCCAGCGCAATCATCTTTTTCAGCACCGGGGACCACGTCGTGGACGTGGCTTTTCCGGTTTGCGCGCCGCTGCGATAGACCGGCACCGGCGCGCGTGACGCGGCTGCCGGCACCTGTGGCGGCAGTTGCAGCACCTCATAGAGCGCCTCGATCTCCGGCCACGCGATCTCGAGACCGACGATCTGGCGCGGTGCCCCGCCCGCTTGTTCCTTCCGCAGCGCCGCCTGGCCGACGAAGGGTGCTTTCTCGAGCTGCACCAGCCGTCCCAGCCCCATCTCGAACGGCGAGTACTGCTGGCTGGGGATCAGCGCCTTGCGGCTGCTGAAAAAATCGACCTCGATCAGCAGAAGCCCCGCTTCGATTCGCGCGACGTCGAGCGCCAGCATGCCTGCGGGGCGCGCGTCGAACGGCGCGCCGCCCGCCATGACGGCATCCCACACGCGCGTCGCCGCGTCCCACGGCATCCAGATCTCATAGCCCAGGTCTCCCGTGTACCCGGTCCGCGAGATATCGACCGCAACCCCGGCAATCGATCCAGTGGTGACGCGGAAATATTTGAGGGCATCGACGTCGGCATCGGCGACGCGCCGCAACAGGGCCGCGGACGTCGGTCCCTGCACGGCCAGAGCCGCCACCGTTTCCGAGACGTCTTCGACGGAGACGTCGAGCCCGATGCCGTTCTGCATGAACCAGCGCAGGCTCGGATCGGCCGCCGTCCAGCGATAGCGCTGCTCCCCCAGCCGCGACACGGTCCCGTCGTCGATCACCTTGCCCTGCTCGTCACACCACGGCGTATAGATGACCTGCCCGACCGCAAGCTTCGTGGCGTCGCGCGTGATCAGTCGATCGACCAGCCGCGTCGCATCCCTGCCGGTAATGAGGTACTTGAACAGCGGCGACACGTCGATGAGCGCGGTGGCGTTGCGAATCGCGTTGTACTCGTGCTCGTGATGGGTCTCGTACGCGCTGACGGCGTAGTAGCCCGCCCAGTCGCGGTAGTTGAGGCTCTCGCAGAGCGGGAACGTTCGGTCGTGGAACGCCGATCCGATGGGCATGACTAGAAGCGGGACGCCCTGATCCAGGTATCCGATCGGGACCAGCTGGCCGCAAGGTCGGCGTCCACGTCGGGCGACCCCGTACCGCGGCCGGCCAGCGCCTGCTTGAGGCCGACGAGCGACCAGCCGTTGTGCGGATGATCCTCGAGCTCTTCACGATAGACGCGCTCGGCGTCCTGATACCGCTGCGCCTCGAGGAGCGCCGCCCCCAGCCAGTGCCGCGCGGCGAACGGCAGGGGCTCGGGCTCGTCGTACTGCATCGCGTCTTCGAGCGCGGCCGCGCGTTCGAAGGCCGCGATCGCCGCCGGCAGATTTTTTCCGGTGCGATGCATCTCACCTTCGAGAATGCCCGCCACCGTGCCGAGCAGGTTCTTCGCGGAGTGCATGCGGAACTCCCCTTTCGACGTCTCCGCGGCCCGCGTGACGCGCGCGAGGTAGGCCTGCGCGAAATCCACGTCGCCCTGCCGGAGGCGCGCGTACCCTTGCGCGAAATCCCACAGCCCGCCGCGTACGTCGTCTTCGGGGCGCTTCGTCACCAGCAGCACCTCGTCGAAGCGGCCGAACCGCACGAGCGTCAGCACATGATGGAACGTGTCGCCGTTGAGCTTGGCGAAATCCTTCGCGGCCTGCGTCGCGATGGCGCCCTGCCCGTCCATCGACGCGGCGAACAGGAGCATGTGCAGGTTGTGCTCGGGGTAGATGGCGAAGCCCTCGCCGATCGCCGCCTTCAGATCCGAGTGCCAGGCTTCGAGATTGGCGCGGACCGAATCGCCCCAGCGGCCGATTTCGTTCCACGTGTGCGACGGCATGTGATTGATGTGGCTCGCGCCCGGAATCGACTTGCCCAGAAACTCGGCGCAGGCGCTTGCACGGCCGGGCACGACCGTTGATTCGGTCGCGTGGACGTAGAGGTGGCAGGCGCCGGGATGGTGGACGTCCCTCGAGAGAATGCCTTCGAGCACGTGATGCAGGTGCTTCACCGTCGGGCTGTTGACGTCGCGCGTGCCGCGCCGCGGCTCGAGCAGGAAGAGGGCATCTGCGTAGAGGGTGGCGATCTCCAGGTCGTCCGGATATCTGTCGGCCAGACGCTGCATGGCCTGCGAGTAGACCTTGTCCTGCTCGACCCGCTTCTCCGCGTCGAATTTCTCGACGTAACGATGCGCCATCGCCTCGATGAGATCGCGCTCCTTGGGCGTGGCGTGCCGATCCTTCAGGCCCATCGCCTTCCTGATCGCGACGAATGCGTGCGGAGCCTCCTCGGCGCCCATCGGCCCATTGAGGTACGAGCCCCACGCCCACGCCTCTCCCCAGTAGCAGATGGCGCAGTCCGGATCGCGCGTCCAGGACTCCCGAAACGACCGGACAGCCTCGGGCTTGGCGAAGGCGTACATCATCTGGAAGCCCTGGTCGAAAAAGGCCTGCGCCTCCTTGTTGGGGGACGAAATGGGCCGCGTGAACGTGCCCAACCCTGTCTTGTAGAGCGTGATAGGCGCGGTGTAGCGCTCGAAGAGCGTCGGCGCCGGTTTGGCCTGGGCCCAGGCCACCGACGGCGAGGCTGCGGCCAGTGTCAGGCCGACGCAGAAACCAACGACCCGCGGTCTCTTCAACATGCCCGTGATTATAGAATGGCCGCTCGAAATGAAGTACGACGCGATCGTCATCGGAGGCGGACACAACGGGCTCGTGCACGCGGCCTACCTGGCGCGCGCGGGACGCCGCGTGCTCGTCCTGGAGCGGCGGCACCTGGTCGGGGGCGCCGCGGTGACCGAAGAAGTCTTCCCCGGCTTTCGCATCTCGGTCTGCTCGTACGTCGTCTCGCTGCTGCGCCCGCAGATCATCCGCGACCTGGATCTCCCCAGGCACGGATTCGAGGTCCTGCCGCTCGACGGCACCTTCTCGCCGATGCCGGACGGCAATTACCTCTGGCGTACCAACGACCACGGCCGCACGCGGCGGGAGATTCTGCGCCACTCCCGCCTCGACGCAGAAGCCTACGACGAGTACGGCAAGGCGATGATCGACATGGCGCGGTTCGCCAAGCCGACGCTCGACGTACGCGCCTCCGATCCATTGTCTTTCTCGCCGGTGGACATGCGTGAGCTGTATCGGCTCGGACGACGGTTTCAGCACCTCTCGTCCGACGCGCGCTACCGGCTGGTCCAGCTCATGACGATGAGCGCGGCCGACTTCCTCGATCAGTGGTTCGAGACCGACGTGCTCAAGGCGACGATGTCGGCGTCGGGGATCATCGGGACGTTCCTGGGCGTGCGGTCGCCGGGCACGGCCTACGTGCTGCTGCACCACTACATGGGAGAGATCGACGGCGCGTTTCGATCGTGGGGGTTCGTCAAGGGGGGCACCGGCGCCCTGTCCAACGCGATCGCCGCGGCGGCGCTGGAAGCGGGCGTCGAGATCCGCACGCAGGCGCCGGTCGCGAGAATTCTGATCCGCAACGGGCGCGCCGTCGGCGTCGTGCTCGAGAACGGAGAAGAAATCGAGGGCCGCATCGTGTCGTCCTCCGTGGATCCCCGGCTGACGTTCACGAAGTTCATCGAGGCACGGGACCTGCCGGCCGATTTTCTCGAGGAGGTGCGCCGCTACAAGTTCCGCGGCTCGTCCGGCAAGGTCAACCTCGCCCTCGACGGGCTGCCGGATTTTACGAGTCTGCCGGGCGCCGGCCGGCACCTGCGGGGCGCGATTTCCATCTCGCCGGGCGTCGAGTATATGGAGCGCGCGTACGACGACGCGAAGTACGGGCGCTACTCGAGCCGTCCCTACATCGATATCGTGATTCCCAGCCTGACCGATCCGTCGGTCGCCCCGCCCGGCAAGCACGTGATGTCGTGCTTCGTGCAGTACGCGCCGTACCACCTGAGCTCCGGCACGTGGGATGACGAGCGCGAGCGGTTCGGCGACACGGTCGTCGACACCATCGCCGAGTACGCGCCGAATTTCAAGTCGTTGATCCTGCATCGACAAGTCGTCACGCCGCTCGATCTCGAGCGCGAGTGGGGACTGAGCGAAGGCAACATCTTTCAGGGCGAGCTCGCGCTCGAGCAACTGCTGTTCCTCCGCCCGGTCCCGGGATGGGCGCAGTACCGCACGCCGATCGGCAACCTGTATATATGCGGGTCGGCGGCGCATCCCGGGGGCGGCATCATGGGTGCGCCGGGTCGCAACGCGGCTCTCGAAATTCTTCGGCAATGAGCGATTACGACGTCGTGTTCATCGGGGCCGGGCACAACGGTCTGGTTGCCGCGAGCCAGGTGGCACGGGCCGGCCTCACCACGCTCGTGCTCGAGGGGCGCGCGGTCGTCGGCGGCGCCGCCATCACGGATGAACTGCATCCGGGATTTCGCATTTCTACGCTGGCCGATACGGCGCAGCCGGCGCCGGCCGTGCTGCGGGAACTCCGCCTGTCCGATCACGGCCTCGAACTCATCGAACCCGATCCATATCTCTTCGCACCGCATGCCGACGGGCGCGGCCTGATGCTCGGCCGCGACGCCGCGGCGTCGGCGGCAAGCATCGCGCAGTTCTCCGCTCGGGACTCAGAGACCTACGCCGAGTTTCAGGCGACGGTCGGACGCATTGCGGCGTTCATCGCCGATGTGCTGCAACACCCGCCGCCGGAGATCGAGCACACGACGCGCGCCGATGTGTGGCCTCTTCTCAGCATGGGCCGGCGGTTCCGCGGCCTGGGCAGGAAGGACGCCTATCGCCTTCTCCGATGGGCGCCGATGTCGGTCGCCGACTTTGTCTCCGAATGGTTCGAGTCGGAGCCCCTTCGCGCCGCGTTGGCGGCTCCTGGAATTTTCGGCGCCGCCCTGGGGCCGCGATCAGCCGGCAGCACAGCCGTCCTGCTGCTGCACGCCGCGACGGGCGACGGACCGCCGACGCTGGTGCGAGGCGGCCTCGGCGCGCTGACGGCTGCGCTCGCGTCGGCCGCGCGCGCAGCCGGCGCGGAGATCCGGACAGCCGCCGAAGTGACACGGATCGACGTCCACAACGGCCACGTTGCCGGGGTGACGCTGACGTCGGGAGAGCAGCTGCGCGCGCGCACCGTCGTCTCGAACGCGGACCCGCGCCGCACGCTGCTGGGGCTGCTCGATCCGGTCGAGCTGGCGCCCGCATTCCTGGAGCGGATGCGGAATTACCGGTGCATGGGGAACGTGGCGAAGATCAACCTGGCGCTGAGCGGGCTGCCGCGGTTCACCTCGGCGGACGCGCGCGCGCTGGGAGGTCGCATTCACATCGGACCAGACCTCGACTACATGGAGCGCGCGTTCGACGCGTCCAAGTACGGCGCGTGCTCGGCACGCCCGTGCCTGGCCGTGACGATTCCGTCCCTCACCGATGCCTCCCTCGCGCCTTCGGGTGCCCACGTCATGTCGATCAGCGCGACCTTCGCGCCGTTTCGATTGCGCGGGACGGACTGGGCCGCCGCGGGCCCGGCGTTTGCGGACGCCGCGATCGACGCCCTCGCCCAGTACGCGCCGAACATCAGAAGCCTGATTCTTCGTCGGCAGGTCATCACACCGGCCGATCTCGAATTGCAGTACGGCTTGACCGGCGGCCACATCTTCCACGGCGAGCTCGCACTGGATCAGCTGTTCACGATGCGCCCCCTGCTGGGGTGGGCGCGATACCGCACGCCGATCGGCGGGCTGTATCTCTGCGGTGCGGGAACGCATCCCGGCTACGGCGTGTCCGGGCTGTCCGGTCTCAATGCGAGCCGGGAAATTCTCGGCGACCTCCGCAGATAAGCTACACTCCCATCACCCAATCGCCTATCGCCCAATCGCAATATGAAGGAGCCCCCTATGTCTGCCGATGTGACCCGCCGTGATGTGCTGCAGGGACTGTTCGCGGCGAGCGTGGCGCTCGAGTTCGGTGGACTGCCGGTGCTCGTGCTCGCGCAGGGCGAGGTCGTCGTCCCCTTCACCGACGTGCCGCCTCCGGCGCCTCCTGCGGCAGGTGCGCCGCCGCCGCCCGTGCGGTTCAACCCGACAAATCTGACGAACTTTGTCGTGTCGAACGATGAGTTTTTTGCCGTCTCGCATTACGGCGTGCCGACGGTCGATGCCGCCACATACACACTGCGTATTACCGGACTGGTCGAGCGGCCGCTCGAGCTCTCGCTGGCCGACCTGAAGAAGCGGCCACGCGTGGAGCGCGCGGTCGGATTCGAATGCTCGGGCAACAGCAACGCGCGCGGCAATCCGCTCGTGGGCAATGCGCGCTGGGCGGGCGCTGCGCTCGGACCGATCCTGAAGGAAGCGGGCCTCAAGGCCAACGCGCGGGAGGTCGTGTTCTTCTCCGCCGATCAGGGTCCCGAAGATGTGACGCACGGCCGCGGCAACATCAAGACCGAACAGCATTTCGCGCGCGGCATGGAGACCGACGCCGCGTTACGGCCCGACGTGCTCGTCGTCTACGAGATGAACGGCCAGCCGCTGCCGCTGAAGAACGGCGCGCCCGTGCGGTTGATCGCGCCAGGTTGGTACGGCGTCGCCAACGTCAAGTGGCTCGATCACATCCACGCGCAGGATTCGCGGTACATGGGGCGCTTCATGGGTCGCGACTACGTGACGTTGAAGAGCGACACTGTGGGCGGCGAGACGCTCTGGATGGAAACGTGGGTCGGCCGCACGCGCCTCAAGTCGGCGATTGCACGCCTGACGCGGACAGGCCACGGGCTGAAGGCCGTCGGCTTCGCGCTCACCGACGGCACGCCCCTGAAAGCCGTGGAGGTCAGCGTCGACGGCGGGCCCTGGAAGGCCGCGACGATGTGGAAGGACAATACGCCGCAGTCGTGGAAGCTGTTCACGTACGAGTGGGTGGGCGCGCAGCCGGGCGATCACACCATCGTCTCGCGGGCGATCGACGCGCGCGGCGACGTGCAGCCGGAGCAGGACCATCCCACCAAGCGATCGCAGTGGGAAAATAACGGACAGTTCATCAGGAAGTTCACCCTTTAAGGTCAACCCCATGCGGCGATTGAGTTATTCGGCGGTACTTGTGTGCCTCGGCGTGCTGAGCTGGCCGGCGGTTCTCCCGGCGCAGGAAGCCGCGCGCCCGGCCCTGACGGTCGGCACGTTGAAGGAGGGCACGGCGCCCACCATCGACGGCAAGGTCAACGACGAGATCTGGAACGGCGCGGTTCCCTACAGCACGTTCACGCAGCAGGAACCCGACGAAGGCCAGCCGGCGACGGAGCGCACCGAGTTGCGCTTCCTTGCCGACCAGACGAATCTCTACATCAGCGTGATCGCGTTCGACCGCGAGCCGGATCACATCATCGTCACCCAGAGCCGCCGGGACGGCGACCTGAACGACACCGACTCGATTCAGATCCTGCTCGATACGTTCAACGACGGCCAGAACGCGTTCGTGTTCGGCACCAACCCGTTTGCCATCGAGTACGACGGACAGGTGATGAACGAAGGACAGACCAGCGGATCGCTGGGCCGCTCGGGCTCGGGCGGATCGCAGCGCGGCCAGGTGAGCGGGTTCAACGCGAACTGGGATGCCGACTGGACCGTGCAGGCCGGCATCACGGAACGGGGATGGGAGGCGGAGTTTGCGATTCCGCTGAAGACGCTGCGCTACAAGGCCGGGTCGAACCAGACGTGGGGCGTGAACGCGATGCGGATCATCCGCCGCCGCAACGAGCAGGTGTTCCTCTCGCCGGTGCCGCGCGGCTACACGATCCATCGGGTCTCGGTCGCGGGCAAGCTGAACGGGCTGCAGCTGCCGACGCGGCGGCAGCTGCAGCTAATCCCGTTCGGCGTCAGCAGCGTCGTCGACAACAAGACGGTCCAGACCAAGCAGGTGACGAAAAACGCCGAGATCGGGATGGACCTGAAGTGGGGCGTCACCTCGACGCTGACGCTCGACGTGACGGCGAATACAGATTTCGCGCAGGTGGAGGCCGACCAGGAGCAGATCAACCTGACGCGCTTCGCGCTGTTCTTTCCCGAGAAGCGTCCCTTTTTTCTGGAAAACGCACAGACGTTTCAGTTCGGCCACTCTCAGGCCATCGACCTGTTCTTCTCGCGGCGCATCGGTATCGGCGCCAACGGCGTGCCTATCCCGATCATCGGCGGCGGCCGGTTGAGCGGCAAGGTGAACGGCTACAACATCGGCATCCTGAACATGCAGACCGAGTCCGAGGTCGATGAGAGGACCGGCGCCGTCGTGGCGCCGACCAACAACTTCTCGGTCCTGCGCGTGGTCCGCGAGGTGGGACGCTCCAGCTTCGGCGCGATGTTCACCAATCGCGTGGCCTCCGGGCAATACGCGCTGCCGGACGACTACAACCGCAGCTACGGCCTCGACATGTCCTTGCAGGCGACGCCCAACAGCAAGCTGTTCGCGTTCTTCGCGCGGACCGATTCGCCGCAACGAAAAGGTGGGTCGGATTACTCCGGGCGCGCCTTTTACAGCTACGCCAACCAGCTCGTTCAGAGCTCGCTCGGCTATTCAGAGGTCGGCGAACATTTCAATCCGGAGATGGGGTTCCTGGCGCGCCGGAATTACCGGCGTGTCGAAGGGCGAGCAGCGGTGAGCTACGACCCGGAACGGTGGGACTGGATTCGCCGTTTCTACCCGCACGCGAATTTCAACGCGTTCTGGAACAGGCAGGACGGCGGGCTGGAGACGTTCGACGGACACTGGCATCCCTTCGACATCATGCAAAGCAATGGCGGGCGGTTCGGCTACGCCGTCAACACGGCAATGGATCGGCTGCGAACCTCGTTTACCGCCTATTCCGACGCCGATGGCAAGAGGGTCATTATCCCTGCGGGCGAATACTCGTGGGCGCAGGGGTTCCTGGAGTACAGCACCAACCAGAGCGCGCCGTTCTATGTCGGCTTGCGGCAGTCCGTCGGGAAGTACTACGACGGCGACCTCCTCGGCTGGAACGCCACGCTGACTGCGCGCGCAGGCACGCGGTTGACCGCTTCGGTCGGCTGGAGCCGCGACAAGGTGTCGCTGCCCCAGGGGTCCTTCACGAATGATCTCCTGCCCGTGAGGGTGAACTACTCCTTCACGCGGTTCGCCAGCGTGGACGGATTGCTCCAGTACAACAGCCAGGCGGCGACGTTCTCGTCGAACATCCGCCTGGCGCTCCTGAGCCGCAGCGGCACCGGGTTCTTCGTGGTGTACAACAACCAGCAGGACACGTCGCTCCGCACGCCGGCCACGCTGCTGGGCCGGTCGTTCATCATCAAGATGAGTCGGCTGTTCGATCTGTAATCAGAACGGGGCGAGGGGTGAGGGGCAAGGGGCAAGGGCAACGGCTATGACGATCGGCCATGGCCTCGATCCGGAGACGATCTAGAGCAGTTTCCAGTTCCGTGTAGTACGTAGTGTCCGGCTTTAGCCGGACTTCACGCGGT
>Ga0163144_10019789_pt1 | contig 13511 bp, 10 predicted proteins | sample OliLak19BULKMAT1_FD_123175 | JGI IMG/M metagenome (GOLD analysis project Ga0163144, IMG submission 123175) | Freshwater microbial mat bacterial communities from Lake Vanda, McMurdo Dry Valleys, Antarctica - Oligotrophic Lake LV.19.BULKMAT1 | ecosystem: Environmental > Aquatic > Freshwater >... | reverse complement strand
TGGACCGTTGCTCGAACGGTTCTACGGCCCGGAACTGATGGCCGCGTTCGCAGAGGTGAAGCGCATCTTCGATCCGCTCGGCATTCTGAACCCCGGCATGATCGTCGGCGTCGGGCCGATCGAATCGATGACGCAGAACCTCCGCGCGCTGGCAGAGGTGGGGCACGATCACGATCACGATCACGCGAAGAACGGGCGGACATCGTCGCACCGTGCGATTGACACCTATTTCGATTACGGCGATCAGGACGACTTCGGTCACGCGGTCGACATGTGCAACGGTGCCGGCTTCTGCCGCAAGACCGCCGGTGGCACGATGTGCCCGAGCTATCGCGGCACGATGGACGAACGCCACAGCACGCGCGGCCGGGGCAACGCGCTGCGGCAGGCGATCCGCGTCGGGCTGGGAGACGGTGAACCGGTCTGGAACGACCCCGAGACGATGGAAACGCTGGACCTGTGTCTCAGTTGTAAGGCGTGCAAGACCGAGTGCCCCAGCAATGTCGACGTCGCGCGGTTAAAGGCGGAATACCTCGCCCAATCCTGGCGCGACCGTGGTGGGCCACCGTTGAAGGCGCGTGTGTTCGGTCACGTGCGGCGATTGAACCAACTGGGCGCGATCACGCCGGGCATTGCCAACTTCGTGTCGAACCTGCCACCGGTGCGCGCGATCATGAACCGCGTGCTGCACATCGCGCCCAAGCGATCACTGCCGGCGTTCGCGCCGAGCTTGTATGGGTGGTTCAGGAAGCATCGACGAGCGAACGGCACCGGCGCGGTGACGAGGCCCAAGGTGGTGTTCTACGCCGACTGTTTCGCGACCTACAACGAGCCGCACGTGGGCCAGGCCGCGGTGCGGGTGCTGGAGGCGTTGGGGTATGAAGTTGTCATGCCGAAGGTCGCCTGCTGTGGCCGGGCGATGATCTCGACCGGGCTGCTTGCCGATGCCATCACGTCCGCCGACCGCGCGCTGGAGACGTTGTCGGCGGCTATTGCGGACGAAAATGTGCGCGCGATCGTCGTGTGTGAACCATCATGCTTAAGCGCGATCACCGACGACTGGCTGCAACTGAAACTCCCGACCCCGATGGACGTGCGCCGACGCGTTGCGAGTAAAGCGATGCTAGTTGAGGATTTTGTCGATCGGTATTGGGACGCGCATCCGATTAAGCCGGTCGTGAAGACAAATGCCAATCCGATCGTCCTCCACGGCCACTGCCATCAGAAGGCCGTCGGTGGTGGTGAAGAGACGAGCGCCCGGTTGTTGCGACGATTATCAAACGGCAACCTGACGATCATCCCCAGTGGTTGTTGTGGCATGGCGGGCAGTTTCGGGTACGACGCAAGCAAGTACGAACTGTCGATGGCGATCGGTGAGTTGTCGCTTTTCCCACCGGTGCGTTCATCGCCGGTCGGTACGGCGATCTGCGCGCCGGGCACCAGTTGTCGGCACCAGATTCACGATGGGACCGGTCGCAGAGCAGTCCACCCGATCGAGCTGGCGGCGTCGTTGTTGACGAATTGATCGGGCAACATTTTCAGGAGACGTAAACGTGATTGTCGACCATCTGTCCCACGCTGCGCTGTACGCGGGCGTAACGAAGAATCTTTCGCTGGCGTTTGATTTTCTGCACCGCGCAGACCTGCAAACGCTCGCTGCGGGCCGCTACGAGTTGGCTGGTGACGACGCATTTGCGCTGGTGCAGGACTACACGACCAAGCCCGCGACCGACGCCAAGTGGGAGAGCCATCGGAAGTACCTCGACGTGCAGTTCATCGTCTCGGGCATCGAGAGCATGGGCTACGGTTACATCGACGGCTTTACGGTAACAAAGGATTACGACGAGGCGGCCGATTTTTTACTCTACGCGGGCAAGGGAAACGAACTGACCATGACGCCCGGCACATTCGCGATCCTGTATCCGCACGACGTGCACCGCCCGACGGTCGCGGTAGGCGAGCCGTCCGCGGTTCGCAAGGTGGTCGTCAAAGTGCGGGTGGGGTAATCGGCGAACTGGGCATGGGTGCGACGTTCATCGCGATTTCAGATGTCGGCGGAACTCGGTGGGGCTCAGGCCGATGATCTGCTTGAACCGACGCGAGAAGTGAAACGCGTCACAGAACCCACCGCGGTCGGCGATGTCGGCCAAGGTCATGTCAGGGTCGCGCAGCAGGTCGGCCATGCGGTCCATGAGTCGGCGGTCGGTGTAACGCGTGGGGGACATGCCGGTCAGGCGCGCAAACCGTTTGCGGAACGTCTCTGGGTTTAATCCCAACCGTCGCGCAACGGCGGGCGTGTCGACCGGCGTCGAGTGAACCGGGTCCAGCAGGGATTTGGCGCTCGCCAGGAACGAGCGGTCGTCATCATCGATCGACCGGTCGCGCCCATGTTCAACGATCTCACTGAGCAAGGTCTGCAACCGGCAGACCTGCGCCATCGCCTCGCCGGGCGTCTGCGGTGTGCCTTCTTCAACGACTGCGGCCAACCGCGGCAACCAATACTCGGTCGGCGCGAGCGTGACGACCGGACCGAGCCGCTCGATCAGTGGCCGCCACAGGTCGAACACCGGCCCGTCAAACACGATGTAGAACTCGTCCCAGCGACCGTCGGCGGTGGGTCCGTAGGTGTGGGCTCGTTCCGGGTAAACGAACACCAACTGGCCCGGCCGAACCGTCTGCCCGGCACCGGTCACGTCTGCATATCGCCCTTCCCCACCCACCAGATAGACGATCGCATACTTGCCCAGAACACGCATGGGCTTAACTGGAACGCCCTCGCTTCCCTTGATGAAACCAGCGAGCCAGACCGTTCCGACACTGTTCGGCGTACTGTTTTGGCAGATCAGACGTGTAGAGGAGGGTGTCAGCCTGATGGATTTCATAATACCAGATTATACATGCCATTAACCAGGACAACCATTCCATCCGAAGGAAAGCGCGGGAATACTAAGGGAGTCTGACCAACCGGAGACCGCGAATGTCCACCACGTTGACCACCGAGATGCCACCGCTGACCTACCGCGGTGAGGTGCTGGAAGCCGAGCACCTGGGCGTGATGACCGACTGCACCCCACTGCTGCACGATTTCGATCTTGTCCGCAGGCACATGCAGGAGAAAGGGTACGTTTACCTGCCCGGTTACCTGGGTCGGGATCGCGTGCGCGAGGCCCGTCGGCAGTTCATCGAGCAGTTCGTCGAGGCGGACGTGCTCGATCCAAAATTCGATCCAATGGACGGCGTGCTGCGCAAAGATACCGACCCGCCGGGCTTCGATGGTGGGCGGCTCGAACAGATGTTCACCAACCCGCGCCCGGTGCGGGACGTGCTGTACGCCGGGCCGATGATGGACTTCTTCCGCAGTTTCTTTAGCGCTCCGGTGCTGCATTACGACTTTACATGGAGCCGGCAGGTCGGGCCCGGGCCCGCGACGCCGATCCACAGCGACGTTGTCTACATGGGCCGTGGCACGCACGAACTGTTCACCGGGTGGACACCGATGGGCGACAACGGTTACGACCTCGGTGGGTTGATGGTGCTCGAAGGGTCAAACAACCACGCTGGCCTGGCCAAGGCCTATTGGCAGGACGACGTCGATGCGTTCTGCGAAAACAAGCCGGACCAGCGCGACGGTTGGGCCAAAGGCAACGGTGGCGCGCTGAACGGCACTGCCGCCCAACTGCGCCGCAGCCTCGGTTACGACCGCTGGTTGACGGCCGACTATCGCATGGGTGACGTCGTCCTGTTCAGCATTTACACCGTGCACGGCGGGACGGACAACACGTCCAACAAGGTCCGCCTCTCCACCGACACCCGCTATCAACGCGCCGGCGCCGCCGTCGACGAACGGTGGGTTGGTGAGGACCCACCGGCCCACGGACCGCGCGCGAAGAAGGGGTTGATCTGCTAGGGCATTTTCCCTTCAAACGCGAACCGTCTCGCAATCATGTCATCCAGAGGGAGCGTTAGGGACGCGAGGGATCTCGACTGGCCGATCGTCGATCCCAATTCGCGATCCCTCAGGTTGCTACTGCTCGCTTCGGGATGACACGCAACGGCGCAACACGCAAGCAGCATGCATAAGGCAGTCGACACGCATAAGATAAATGCATGATCGTCCGCGACCTGGGCCTGATGCCATACCGCGACGCGTGGGAGCTGCAGCAGCAGATTCACGCGAGCATCGTTGACGGCGCTGAAGAGCAGGTGTTGCTTGTCGAGCACCCGCCGGTCGTAACGCTTGGTCGTCGGCCGGAGATTTTCCGTAACCTCATCGCAACGCACGAACAATTGACCGAGCGTGGCGTGGAACTCGTCGAAACCGACCGTGGTGGGGATGTCACGTTTCACGGGCCCGGGCAGCTCGTCGCCTATCCGATCGTTCGGCTGATCGACCATGGCCTGTCGGTCGGTGGATACGTCCATCGTCTGGAAGACGCCATTGCAACGGCGCTGGCACCACTGGGATTGACGGCCGGTCGCGACGTGTGTGCTGTCGGGGTCTGGGTCGACCGTGGACCGACGCAGCAACCCGCAAAGATCGCTGCCATTGGTGTGCGGGTGCGCAAGGGGACGACGATGCACGGCTTGGCGCTGAACGTCTCGACGGACCTGTCCTACTTCGACCTCATTGTCCCGTGCGGCCTGAAAGGTCGGCCGGTCACGTCGCTTTCGCGCGAGCTATCGCGAGACATTTCGATGACCGAGGCAAAGGATCGCCTCTCTGCTGCGCTGATCGCGGCGTTCATGGGACGGCCGGCCTATGACACCCCGCGCTTCGCCACCACCACGTGCGAGCCGCGGGGCTTGGTGTGAGGTTTGCCGGGGAAGTTCGAAACCGGACCAAAGGTGATCCCGATGACGACGAGCGTTGCGAACAATCGAAAGTCCATCTCGCGGATCGTGCTGGCGTTGCTGTTCATCACCGCAGGGAGCGCGCATCTGGCGATGCCGGCGTTTTTCGAGTCGATCGTCCCACCCTATCTACCATGGCCGGGCACGCTGGTGTTCATCAGTGGCCTGGCCGAGCTTGGGCTGGGTTTGGCGTTGTTCGCGTCGGCGCCGGTGCGGCATTGGGCCGCGTGGGGATTGATTGCGCTGTTGATCGCCGTCTTCCCCGCCAACATCTACATGGCGATGCATACCGAGCGATTTCCCGACATCCCGTCGGCCGTGCAGTGGGCGCGATTGCCCTTGCAGGCCTTGCTGATCGCCTGGGTGTACTGGCATACGCGATAGCCGGACCGAACGGTCTTAGTTGGGCACGTAAGGCGTCTGCGTCGGGTAATACTTGGTAGCCGGGCGGGGCCAGTTTTCGCGTTCCCAATCCTTGGCGTTCTGCCACGCGGCGTGACCGTCGGCGTAGACGACGTTGCCGCCGGTCTTGGGGTGGTTGACGAACTTGTACTTATCCGCGCGGTTGAATTGGTATGCAGCGCCCGACAGGTCCCACGCCAGTGGCGCTTCCCCTTTGAGCTTGACGATCTTCGGGCCGTACTCCGGTTGCCACCAGATGCTGTAGAGGTCGTAACTGATGTGCGCCGTGTCGGTGGCCGGGTCACCGCTGGTGATGCCGGACAGGTACTGAAATGTGTTGATCGATGTCGGTGGGGCTTGGACGTCGCTGGGGCAGTTCCAGACCTTTGCGGACTTCACGAACGTCCGATGGAAGTCGATCAGCACGTCGTGCTCGTTGAACTTCGTCGAGGCGTTGCCGTTGGGCAGTTTGCCGCGCTGTTCGTTGGAATACATGACCAGCGATTGGCCGATCACGCGCAAGTTCGACAGGCAGGCAACCCGCCGGCTCTGCTCGCGGGCCTTGTTCAACGAGGGCAGCAGGATGGCGATCAACAGCGCGATGATTCCGATGACGACAAGGAGCTCGACCAGCGTAAACGCTGACGGAACGGTGGCTCGACGCATTTTCTTCCCTTCTTACCGACCGCCTGTTTTGACGTCGACCATGGACTGAGCCCAACGGCGCGAGCTCCGACTCGCGTCACCGGCAACGTCCACACCCAATCGACTGTCAAACACTCAAACCCACGGAAGGCGTATCAGCAACAATCAGAATACTCTTCGTCCAGCGGCGGGCAAGAATTAACTGCATTTTGCGTTTTGGTGTAATTGGCGTCGTCCGAATATCGCGCCGCCAACGACTGGGATGGTGTGAAAATCTGATCGGAAACGCCGTCACGCGTCTCAAAAGGGGTGTCGCTCCAGCACTTGCGACAATCGCGATTCGGTGCGGCTAAGCCACGTTGGGGGAGTGTGTGCAGTAACCCCGGGGTCGCTCCGGCTCATCTCAGAATAACTAGGGGTTCAGTCCAGGCCCTATTTCGCTTCCGCAGAACCTTCCAACCACCCCTGCTTGTGTTGCCCGAACTTAATCGGTCCCTTGGGCATGCTCGGCGAGGCCCATCGCACCGCGTTGCTGATGACGCGCAGGATCTGGGGATTGTGGTAGGTCGGGTAGGTCTCGTGACCCGGGCGGAAGTAGAAGATGCTGCCAAGCCCACGCTGGTAGGTTAATCCGCTGCGGAAGACTTCCCCACCGGTGAAGCTGCTGATGAAGATGGTTTCAAGGGGTTCGGGAACGTCGAAGAACTCGCCGTACATTTCTTCGTGTTCGAGGACGATGTGGTCTTCGATACCTTCGGTGATCGGGTGGCCCGGGCGGGTGATCCAGAGGATTTCCTTGTCACCGGATTCGCGCCATTTGAGGTCGCAACTGGTGCCCATCAGCTTGCGGAAGATCTTCGAAAAGTGCCCGCTGTGCAGGACGATGAGGCCCATGCCTTCGTGAACGCGTTTGTAGACTCGTTCGACGGTCAGGTCCGACACTTCCTGATGCGCGCCGTGACCCCACCAGGTAAGGACATCGGTGTTTTTCAGGATCTCGTCGGTCAAGCCGTTCTCGGGCTCGTCGAGCAGCGCGGTGCGCACTTCCATGTCCTTGAAGGTCCGCAGGTGGTCGGCGATCGCTTCGTGCATGCCCTTGGGATAGACCTTAGCGACATCGGGATTCTTCTTCTCGTGACGATGTTCGTGCCAGACGGTGACGCGGGTGGACATGCGAGGGGCTCCGATTGTGGAACGCGCACGATACGGAGAGAGAACGTGACGATCAAGGTGGGAAAAACCTGCGCGGCGTTCAGGCGTGCCGGTTAGACACCGTCGGACGGATCTCGCCAACCCCGTGCTGGCATCCCTAACCGGGCGATAGGGACGTGAGGGGGTCGGCGATGCGAAAAGACGGCCCATCTTGTCAAAATACTATGATCTCGAACGGGCGAACTCAGCGGTAAGTTCTCCCTGTTGGCCAAAGACTTCCAAGCCATGATGCCCCAATGACTTGCAGCCGCCGAACCCGGGGGGGCTGGTAAACGTAATAGTCTATGAATTAGACATTTACGAAAACGAAGAGGGCCTTGACGGATGGCGTGGAGGATGACTAGGGTGAGAACTGAAATGGCTCAACAAACGATGCGGGCAAACGCCCGCGAACCAAAGGAAGGTGCTTTATGCCGTTCTCGTTGTATGGACAATTTCTGCGCCGTTATCGGCCGGAGCTCTGCTCGGGGCCGGGACGCTCGGACGCCCTGAAGGCGACCGTCGCGGCCTCGGCCGGGTTGCTGCCCTCGTGCAGCGATCGACCGACGCCCCGAGGGTCTCTTTCCCAAGACGCTCCAGATTTACCTAACGCAGTTCATTCCGAAACCGTTCAGCAGAAGCGTGTAATCGTCGTCGGGGCTGGTTTTGCTGGTCTGTCGTGCGCCCACGAACTCAAGTCGATGGGGTATGACGTCGTCGTCGTCGAAGCGCGCGAGCGGTTGGGTGGGCGCGTTGTCAGCTACAAGGACTTCCTCGTCGGCAAGACCGCAGAGGGGGGTGGCGAGTACATCGGGCTCAATCATCCGCACTGGTGGGCATATAAGTCGTCGTTCAACCTCGATTACGTCGAAGTGGTGACGGACGACGCCGACACACCGATCGTGCTGGGTGGTCAACGTCTGGATAGCGCTGCCGCCGACGCGATCTGGGCCGAGATGGACACCGCGTTCAAACCCCTGATCGCCGATGCGGCACAAGTGAATGTCGAGCAACCCTGGTTGACCCCCGGTGCCAAGGAACTCGACTACCGCAGCACCGCCGACTGGCTGGACGGTTCCCCGGTCAGCCCGATCACCAAGCAGGCGATCGCCGCCGAGTTTGAAGGCAACAACGCGGTGCCGATGGACCGTCAGAGCTACCTGGGCAACCTTGTCCAGATCAAAGCTGGTGGCGGAGAACGGTACTTCACTGACACCGAAGTCTTCCGGTTGCGCGGAGGCAACCAACTGCTGGCCGAGTGCCTCGCCGATGCGATTGGTCGTCAGAACATTCTGATGAGCTTGGCGGTCAAATCGATCGCGCAGACGGAGATGGGCGTGATCGTCACGCTGAGCAATGGGAAAGTGTTGCTCGGTGATGACGTGGTTTTGACCGTTCCACCGAGCACCTGGCGGAAGATTCGCTTCACACCGTCCCTGCCACGGGCGCTGGCGCCGCAAATGGGCGTTAACGTGAAGTATTTGGCTGCAGTGAAGAACCGGTTCTGGAAGCAAGTGAACTTGTCACCCGAGGGCATGACCGACGGCGACATCAGCAGCACGTGGGAATCGACCGACGCTTCACCGGACGACGGTGGTGTCGCGCTGACCGCGTACAGTGGTGGCCCAGCCGCCGACAACGCCCGCTCGGCGTACGCGACCGACAAGGACGCCGCGTACGGGCCGTCCATCGACGCGATGTATCCCAATTTCTCGAAGAACCTCGTCCGCAGCCAGTTCATCGATTGGCCCGGCGACCCCTGGAGCAAGGGGGGCTACACGTTCCCGAGCCCCGGTCAGATCGTCCGCATTGGTCCGACCCTCTACAACGGCTTGGGCAAACTGCACTTCGCTGGTGAACACACGTGCTACAAGTTCGTCGGGTTCATGGAAGGTGCGCTGGAGTCGGGTGTGCGGGTCGCGAAACGGATGATAGCGCGGGATGGCGTGAAATAGCGCAGACGCTTTCGTTGGCACCGTATCATGGGCGTCTCGCCGTCACGCCCATGTTCCGCATGAAGCCATTGAACCACGAAGGCACGAAAATCACGAAGCACCGCTCGACGACGGGGCAGTGCTTCGTGAACTTCGTGCCTTCGTGGTTTATCTTCTTTAAGTCATGCGCAAGAATCGTATGTTACGGTGCGCGGGGACGCGACTTCGCCTGTTCGATCATTCCGACGATCAAATTCCGCATCATCGCGCGCGACCAATTCGGTGTGTAGCCTCTTAAATTCCAGACGTTTGAGCCCAGCAGCCCGGTCGTCAGATCGCGGTCGGCATAGATGATGTGCCCTTTGCCCACTGCGTACACCTGCGGCGCTGTTTCCACACCGTCAGGGCGACCACCGATCGACGCGCGGGTTTCTAGTTCACCAACCGTCGGCCAAGGTTCGGGCAGGGCCAGCAGGGGGTGCGAGCCCTTCAACAACGCTGCCGGAATGCCCGCGGTGATCTCGCTGATGGCGCTAATCGCGCTGACGGCGAACGTTTCCGAGCCACCGGTGCTGTCGATGAGCAGTGTGCCCCCTTCGGTCACGTATTTCCGTATCGCTGCGACCGTGTCGGCTGTGGGGGTGTACGTGGACGTGCCGGTCAGGTGGGCAACGGGTTGCTCGAACGCGTTGAGTTTGTCTGCGGTCGTGTCGATCGTGTAGATGCCGACGTCGGCGGTCTCACCGAGCCAGCGACCGAAGTTTTCCCACGCAGCGGGCTCGGGGTTCCAGCTACCGTCGTACGTCAACCGCGCGATCGGGAACGATCGTGGTTTGGGAAACGGTTTGCCCGGCTCGACATACGTCTGCAGGCGGTCACGAAACGGGGCCAGGCCGGTCGCGAAGACCGAGACGTTGATGCCAAATCCAAAGCCATCCGGATCAGACTTCTCGTTGCGTCGTTCCCAGCGACTCGCGACGTCGGTCGGGCTGTGCAGCCACAGAACGCGCGACCCGTTGGTCACCATGCGCAGAGGGGGGCGATCCTTCAAAATCGCTGCGACACTGTAGATCGGGTGGTCCGCAGGGACGTCCTGCATCGGGTAGTCCGGGAACAGCTTGGCAGCGGTCGCCTCGACCCACTCACTGAAGGGCCGACTGCCTTTGTCGGCGTGTGTGAAGAGCAGGTTGCCGTGGTTGATGAACCCGCGGATTTCCTGCAATCCGGAGGTGTCGTCGATGTTCGGTGCCGCGTCACTGGCGAGGAACGCGACGGGGCTGCCGGTCCAGTTCTCCCAGGACGACGCGACCGGCACGATCTGCCAGTTGAAACTACGCTCGAGGTTCCCACTGGCAAAGCGCGCCAGGTGGGTGAGGTCGTTGGGGCGCGTGTTCCAGTCGCCGTCAAACTGCAACTTGGTCATGAGGATGGGGAACGACCCGCGTGACAGGAACAACAGGTTGAATGCGGTTTCCCCGACGGGGCCGATCGTGCCCGGCCAGGCGCCTTTTTCGTCCTGACGTGCAATGACCTGCGGCGCCAGCGCCAGGAACCAGTCACGATCTCCCATGAAGCGGTAACCCGACGCCAGGCCAGCCCGCTCGATCCCATAAAGTGTGTAACCGGGATATGCGTCGGAGAACGCCTGTTCCAACCGACGACCTTCCCCGAACCATTCGACGGCGTTGCGCACCGCTTGGTTGCGTGCGACGAGCGCCTTGCCTCCACCGGCCGGGTTGCCGTACTGCAGCGCGATCGACAGGGACGTCAGCCCTGCTGCGGTCATCGGTGGAGTGGCGGTGTCTGTACTGCTCGTGTAGCCCCAACCCCCTTCCTCGGTCAGTCGACTGAGCCAGTAGTTCTGCACGTCGTTCCAGAACGTCGTCGAGACATTAAACCCCGCCTCGGCGGCGGCCCAGACACCGAGCGTGCCGTACTGGGAGTTGGAATTGTCACCACTTGGTGTGGCACCCTCTGCTGGCTTGCCGTACGTGAATCCACCCTTGTAGGTCGATTGAAGCAACCACCGCAGGTCATTCGCCATCGCAGGGCGGTCTTCGATGCGATTGGCCAGTCCCAGTGCCGACAGACGCAAACCGCGCCCATAGGTCGCCATGTTGTCTTCCATGGGCTTGGCTTTGAGTTCCTGCAGCAAACCGCGCATAAAACTGCCTTGGAGCGCCAACCGCTTGTCGTCGAGCGATTTCGAGGCGTAGATGAGTGACAGCGTCGCCAAGGCGTGCATGCCGTCGTCATGCTGACCGGTGTGTTCCTTCGTGAGTTTATTGTTCTCGAACTGCGCGTAAAGGTAGTCGACCCCACGCCGCATAGAGGCCTCGATGTCCCCTTCTTTGATGGGCTGGGCGGTACTGGGCTTCGACGCTACCGGTGCGAGCGCGGCGAATGCCGGTCTGGGCGTGACCGGCTCGACCTTTTGCGCTGGAGGTACAGGAGCAACCGGGGTCACTGGAGCCGCATTGGTGTCGACATTGGCATCGACGGCCGCGGGTGTTGGTGTTTCGACGACGCCGGGTGCAGGGACAATGGCTGGGTCCGGTATCGGGTCGACCACGGGTGGAGTGGGCGCCACACGGTTTGGTCGAACGACCGTCGGCGCGGTAGGTGCATTGGGGGTTGGCGGGGGGAAAATCAGGCCAGTCGGAGCGGTTGGGGGGGCTGCCGGACCCGTGGCGATCGGTGGAGCCGGCGGATTCATCAGAATCAGCAGGTAGGCCAAGCCCAACACGATCAACAGCAACAGTATAATCCCCACGGCGATCGAAAAGGTCCCCTTGTCGAACGAAATACGCTGATGGGGCACTGGGACGGGCGGTAATGCCGGACCGTCAGCGAGCTGTTCTAGATCGGCCAGGGTGGGGGCATTTCTATTAGCCCGACCCACCTCGACCGGCGCAACCTTCGGCCGTTTCGCCCCACAATATGGGCAATAACGGCTTGGATTGCCGCCTGGCAATCGCTTTCCACAAGCGGGGCATCGATGCGTATCACTCATGGCTCCACCATGCGGCTGGGACTGGAAACGTCGGGGATCCGATCGTAGCGAAAGAAGGAACCTGGAAGGAAAAAATTTCGGTCGCAACGTTAAATACAGGGCCTGACTGACGAACCAAACGTTGGTAAACACGTAAGGTTATGTACGTTCAAGGAGAATTGTTCACAGGCCCTTGACGAAACGCTAAAGGGTCGGCATAATCTCCCTTGTTGAGTTCACCCCCTGTCCGGCAGTAATTGGCCGCGGTGATTGAACTGCGGCGGTTAGACGGTTATTGTCGCCTGTTGCCTAAGCAACGAAAAAATTTCGATTCGTTTGACCGATGAAGTTTGTTCTCGGGTTCAAAGCCGAGAAGGAACGTTCGTCGGGTTTTACTGTCGATCCAGATGCCGTGAAGAGGCAGTAAAGAAATCTTCACGACTGGGATTGACAACCGAAAACGAAACGATATTATCCGCCTCCCCCTGACCGGGACGCAGATAAAACCTGAGACGCGAACGAGTCAAATCGCTCGCAAAATCAGGTGAAAACGATGAAAAGCCTTAGCGGGTTTTTTAGCGACTGTAGTAATGCTCTTTGACAAGTGAATAGTTGGAATGCCGCGAGGATGTGAGCTTAAGGACCATGTGTACATGGCCGCTTAAGCAAAATCCAAGTCGTTGGTCGGAGGTGGCGCCGCAAGGCAAGCCGAAGACCAGCGCAATGAGGATCTCAAACATTCTCGTGGTGCCACAAAGTGATCTTCCTTGATCAATTTTGAGAAAGTCCCCAAGTGTCACGCACTTGGGGCAGCCAGTTAGAGAATGTTTGAGCCTTTGCGAATTTCCAGTGATGCATGACTTTTATCGGTTGTGTGTCACTGGCTGACCTTATGTCCAGCCGACATAAGGCAGTAACAAACTGATCGGTTTGTCTTAAACCGATCGGGATGGATCAAACCGTTTCGAGGATAAACCCTTCACTGAAACCGTAAGTCGCTGCCAAGGCCTGATTCGCAAGAGTCGGGTCCCACACAGTGCTGGAGGAGGTCGAAGGGGCCAAGAAATTTAATTGAAGAGTTTGATTCTGGCTCAGCCTGAACGCTGGCGGCGTGGCTAAGACATGCAAGTCGTACGGTGTAGCAATACACAGTGGCGAACGGGAGAGTAATGAATCGCTAATGTGCCCCGGACTCTGAGATAGCCAGTCGAAAGATTGGGTAATATCAGATGACACCACCTTTCCGCATGGAAGGGTGTTCAAAGGTCCGCCGGTCTGGGAGCAGGCGATTTCGTATCAGCTAGTTGGTAGGGTAACGGCCTACCAAGGCGACGACGCGTAGCCGGACTGAGAGGTTGGCCGGCCTCATTGGGACTGAGACACTGCCCAGACTCCTACGGGGGGCTGCAGTAACGAATCTTCCGCAATGCACGAAAGTGTGACGGAGCGACGCCGCGTGTGGGACGAAGTTCTTCGGAATGTAAACCACTGTCAGG
>Ga0163144_10019788_pt1 | contig 13511 bp, 11 predicted proteins | sample OliLak19BULKMAT1_FD_123175 | JGI IMG/M metagenome (GOLD analysis project Ga0163144, IMG submission 123175) | Freshwater microbial mat bacterial communities from Lake Vanda, McMurdo Dry Valleys, Antarctica - Oligotrophic Lake LV.19.BULKMAT1 | ecosystem: Environmental > Aquatic > Freshwater >... | reverse complement strand
GCCCGTCGGTCCGGGCGATCAGTTGCGTCTGGAGGTCGAGGTGGTGCAGAACCGCGGCCGAACGATTCGCTTGCGGGGTCGCGCGCTGGTCGATGGCGAGGTCGCGACCGAAGCGGAGATGATGGCTCGCATCGTGGACCGCTGAGCGGTCCCGGGCATTCGATCGTCGTGGCGCGACGCGGCAGTCTGCATCGGTGGACGCGCTGGCTCTGGACGAGCCGGCGCCCCGAGGCGCGCCTCGTTCGCGGCTTGCTGGTACCGGCGTCGTGGGTGTGGCGCCGTGTCGCGCGGGTGCGGCGGGGTCTGGCGGCGGGGATGCGTGGTCCGGCGCCACAGGTTCCGGTACTTGGTGTCGACAATCTGACGTTGGGCGGGTCTGGTCAGACCGCCGTTCTGCGCTGGCTCGCTCGGTGCTGCGCCTCCCATGGCGCGGTGCCGGGCGTTCTGCTTTCCGCGGATGCCCGCCGCGATGCGGCGCTCGTCCGGCGCGTGGTACCGTCGGCGTTGGTGGCGGTCTCCGAGGCGCGGGATGCCGCGGCACTGCAGGCGGTCGCGCAGGGCGCCACGGTGCTGTTGGCGGATGAGGTGGAGCGTCGCGCCGATCTCGTGCCGACGAAGCTGTTGCTCGTGCTCTCGGCGGAGACCGGTGTCGCTGCGCCGTGGACGGTGCCGGCGGGTCCGTGGCGTGAGCCGCTCTCGTCCGTGTGCCGCGCGGATGCGGTGGTGATCACACGTCGGCGCGCGACGCCGGAGGCGGCCGCGGCGCTGGCGGACCGGGTGCGGGCGTTGGGCTACACCGGACCGATCGGTGTGGCATACCTTGGGCTGGTGACCCTCGAGGGCCTGGTGAGTGGTCGTCGTCAGCCCGCCTCGGTGCTGGCGGGCCATCGCGTCGTGGCGTGTGCGGGCCTCAGCGACCCGGACGCCTTCTCGGCGCAGGTCAAAGGAACGGGGGCGGCGGTGCAGGTGGCCGTCTGGCGCACGGCCGATGCGCCGCGCGACGAGGATGTCGCGTGGCTGGCCCATGCGGCGCGGAAGGCCGACTTCGTGGTCGTGCCGGAGCGCGTGGGCGTGCTGCTGCGTGATCGCTGGCCGGCGATGGTGCCGGAGCCGCTCGTGGCGCTGGCGGAGCCGACGTGGGAATCGGGCGAGGCGGCTGTGGCGGGCGCACTCCTTGCCGTGCTCGATGCAAGCGCAGCCGGCACCCGGCCGCTGCCATCTTCTGACGGAGCGTGACGCAGCGATGACCCCGGCGCACCCCAACTCGATCATTCGTCCCGACAAGGACACGTTTCTCGCCGAAGAGAATCCGTTCGAGGCGATGATGTCCCGCTTCGACTATGCGGCCCAGCGGCTGAACCTCGATCCCGGGCTCTACAAGATCCTGCGGAGCCCCGAGAAGCAGATCATCGTGAGCGTGCCGATCGTGCGCGACAACGGCGAGGTCGAGGTGTTCACCGGCTATCGCGTGCTCTACAACACGGCACGTGGTCCGGCGAAGGGTGGCATCCGGTTCGACCTGAACGTGACGCTCGACGAGGTGAAGGCGCTTGCGGCGTGGATGACGTGGAAGTGTGCGGTGGTGAATCTGCCGTTCGGTGGTTCCAAGGGTGGTGTGGTCTGCGATCCGTCGAACTTGTCGAACCTCGAACTCGAGCGCATCACCCGACGATATACGGCGGCGCTGATCGACATCCTCGGGCCCGAGTCGGACGTGCCGGCGCCGGACATGAACACCAACGAGCGCGTGATGGCGTGGATCATGGATACGTACTCCATGCACAAGCGCCACACCGTCACGGCGGTGGTCACCGGCAAGCCGGTGGAGATGGGCGGTTCACTTGGTCGGCGCGACGCGACGGGGCGCGGCTGCATGTTCGTGACGCGCGAGGCGCTCAAGCAGCTCGGGCTCTCGATGCGCGGGGCGCGCGTGGCGGTGCAGGGCTTCGGCAACGTCGGCTCGACGGCGGCGCGGCTGCTCGCGGAGCAGGGGGCCGTGATCGTGGCGGTGAGCGACAAGAATGGCGGGATCCATGATCCTGCCGGCATCGACATCGCCGCCGCGCTCGAGTGGGTGCGCGAACATCGCTTTCTCGACGGCTTTCCGGGGACTGAGCGGATCACGAACGAGGAGTTGCTCGCGGTGGACTGCGATGTGCTGATACCGGCGGCGCTCGAGAATGTGATCACGAGCAAGAACGCCGGCAGCATCCGCGCGAAGATCATCTGCGAGGGCGCCAACGGGCCCACCACGGCCAATGCCGACCGCATCCTCGACGAGAAGGGGATCTTCGTGATCCCCGACATTCTCGCGAATGCCGGTGGCGTGACGGTGAGCTACTTCGAGTGGGTACAGGATCGCGGCGGCTATTTCTGGGACGAGGAGACGGTCAATTCGCGGCTCGAGCGGATCATGGTCAACTCGTACGACGAGGTGAGCGCCATGGCCCAGAAGCATCAGGTCAACCTGCGGATCGGCGCCTACATGCTGGCGATCGAGCGCGTCTCCGCGGTGCACAGGCTCCGCGGCATCTATGCCTGATGCGGCTGACCCTCGCGGCGGTCGGCAAGTTGCGCCCGGTATTCCGCGAGGCGTGTGACGACTACGTCCTGCGCCTGGGGCGGTACGTCGACATGAGCGAGCACGAGGTCCGCGAGGCGGCGCGCGCCCCCACATCCGACAAGCAGCAGGCGCTCGAGGCCTCGGCGCTCCGGGAGAAGCTCCCGCCGGGCGGGATCGTGGTGGTGCTGGACCGGACGGGCCAGGCGTGGTCGAGCGAGGAACTCGCCAAGCGGATGCAGGCGTGGCAGCTCGCGGCGCGTCCGGTCAGCTTCGTCGTGGGCGGATCGACCGGACTTGCCGCCGACTTCGTGGCGGCGGCCGATGCGCGCTGGAGTCTCGGGGCGATCACGCTGCCGCATGAGCTGGCCCGGGTTGTCGTCGCCGAGCAACTGTATCGCGCATGGACGATCCTGCGCGGGGAGCCCTATCACAAGTGACCAGGCCGGCATGAGCGAGTGGTTCGCGCGGTGGTTCAACGAGGACTATCTCGCGCTTTATCCGCATCGCGACGAGGCGGACGCGGCGCGTGCCGTAGCGCTCGTGGAGCGGCTGGCGCCGGGCCCGGTGGGCCGGCGCGTCCTTGATGTCGGCTGCGGGCCGGGCCGTCATGCACGGCTGCTGCACGACGCGGGTTATCGTGTCGCGGGCCTGGACCTGTCGGCGCCGCTGCTGCGGACGGCACGGGCCGCCACCGCGGCGCCGCTCGTGCGGGGCGACATGCGGCGCCTGCCGGTACGCAGCGGCAGCATGGACCTCGTCGTCAATCTCTTCACCAGCTTCGGCTACTTCCCGGATGATGCCGAACATGCGGCGGTCATCGCGGAGATGGCGCGCACGCTGCGCCCGGGTGGCATGCTGGTGCTGGACTTCCTGAACGCCGCCCGCGTGCGCGCGGAACTCGCGGCGCCTGCCGAAGAGACCGAAGGGCCGCGCGGGTCGCGCAGCCGCAAGGCGCTCTCCGCCGACGATCGCTTCGTGGTCAAGCATATTCAGTTGGCGGACGGCACGCAGCACGAAGAGCGCGTGCGCTTGCTCGGCATGACGGCGTTGGCGGCGATGTTCGCCGCCGCAGGACTCGAGGTCACGGCGGAGGCGGGCGATTACGAGGGTGCCGCGCATCATGCCGCGTCGCCGCGCGCCATTCTCGCGGGACGTCGCCGATGACCCCGTCGCCGCATCCCCTCCTGCTCGGCGTCGTCGAGACCCCGCTGAGCACCCCACCACTCTGGCCGTGTCCGCGGCCGGGTGGATGGCCGTCGGCGCTCTCCGAGGCGCTGGTGCGGGTGCCCGGGACCGAGCCGGCACTCGCGCTGCTGGAGCACCCCGACGTGCTGGTGGTGACCACAGGACAGCAGCCCGCGCTCTTCACCGGGCCGCTCTATACGGTGTTCAAGGCGCTCTCCGCTGCCGCGCTGGCGCGCCGGCTGACCGCGGCGTGGCGTCGGCCGGTGGTGCCGATCTTCTGGTCGGCGGGCGATGACCACGATTTCGCCGAAGCGAATCATGCCAGCTGGCCGGTCGCCGATGGCAGCGTGCGCACGCAGGTGCTGCGCGAACGGGCGCCCGATGCGCCGCTGATGCCGCTCTGGCGTGAACCGCTCGGTGACGACGTACTGGCCGCGATCGCGCAGCTCGATGCCGACCTGCCGCCCTCGGAGCATCGCGACTTTGCGCTCGCGTGGATTCGTCGTCACTTCCGGCCCGATGCGACGATCGCCATGGCCGACCGTGAGGCGCTGGCCGAGTTGCTGGCACCGGCTGGCGTCCTCGTGTTCGACAGCACGCACCTCGCGGCCAAGCGGGCAGCGGCGCCGTGGCTGCTCCGGGCCGTGCGCGAACACCGGGCGCTGGAATCCGTCCTCGTTGCGCAGGCGGGCGCGCTCGAGGCGGCCGGCGCACCGGTGAGCGTGGCGGTCGGGGATGGGGCCACGCTGGTGATGCTCGAAGATGCCGGCGGGCGCGATCGCCTGGTGCGGGTGGCGGATGGCGTGCAGACGCGTCGCGGACGGCGCGCGGTCAGCATGGCCGAACTCGAGTCGATTGCCGCGACCGATCCGCAGCGTCTGTCGCCGAATGTGCTGCTGCGGCCTGTGGTCGAGAGCGCCATCATGCCGACGGTCGCCTACGTCGCCGGCCCCGGGGAGTTGCGCTACCTGAAGCTCGTGGAACCGCTCTACGCGGCGCTCGGTGTGCCGGCGCAGCGTCCGGTCCCGCGCTGGTCTGGCGTGCTGGTGGAGCCGCGCGTGGAGCGGGTGCTCCGGAAGTTCGGCATTCCGCTGGCGGACCTGCTGGAGCCGGCGGGCGCTCTGGAGGCGCGCGTGGTCCGGAGTCAGGTGCCGGAGCCGGTGCTTGAGGCGCTTGTGGAGCTGCGGGAAACGGTGGAGCGGATCTACGACGGTATCGAGCCGGCGGTCGTCACCATCGATCCGACCCTTGAGCGCCCGGTCCGATCGGCGCGTCAGGCGGCCGTCACTGGTGCGCTCGACGTCGAGAAGAAGCTGCTGCAGCACCTGAAGAAGCGTCAGGAGACCGAGCTGCAGCAGCTTGGGCGTGCCCGGGCCTCGGTCCTCCCCGGTGGCAAGCCGCAGGAGCGGACGCTCACCGTGGCGCCATTTCTGGCCCGTGAAGGTGCGGGGTTGGTGCCGGGTCTGCTCGCGACGATCGAGGCGTGGTATGCGGCACGTCTTGTAGGCGCTCCCGGCGTCCCCTAGGATTCCGGCATGCCTGTCGTCGCGCTGATCCTGCTGGTCGCCCTCTTCATCCCCATTCTTGGCATTGTCATCGATTCGCCGATCGGGCGGGCGATTGCGCGCCGTTTGGAAGGGGCCGACCAGATCCCCGCCGCGCTCGGCGAGCTGGCGAAGAAGGTCGATCTCCTCGAGTCCGAGATGGATGACCTGACGCGCACCGTCCAGAACCTGCAGGAGGAAAACCAATTCCTGCAGCGGCTCCTCGAGGACAGCGCCCAGCGCCCCACGCTGCCCCCGGGTCCCACCACCTGAGCAACGCCGTTCGCGTGGCTGCCGGCATCTTCGGCAGCCGCATCCTCGGACTCGTCCGGCAGCGCGTCTTCGGGCACTACTTCGGGACGTCGCCGCTTGCGGATGCCTTCACGGCGGCGTTCCGCATTCCCAATCTGCTGCAGAATCTGTTCGGTGAGGGCGGCCTGTCCGCGTCGTTCATTCCGGTCTACGCCTCACTGCTTGCGCGGGGCGAGGCCGATGCGGCGCGTCGGCTGGCGGGGGGCGTGGCTGCGCTGCTGGGGCTGGTGGTAGCGACGATCGTCGCGATCGGCGTGGCCGCGGCACCCTGGCTCGTGGATCTGATCGTCGGCGGCTTCAGCGGCAGCACGCGCGCGCTGACGATCACGCTGGTCCGGATTCTCTTCCCGGGGGCAGGCCTGCTGGTGCTCAGCGCCTGGTGTCTGGGGATGCTGAACAGCCACCGCCGGTTTTTTCTGGCGTATGCGGCGCCGATGGCGTGGAATCTGGCGATCATCGCATCGCTGGTGTTCTTTGGTCGGCGACTTGCGCCGGAGCGGTTGGTGCTGGCGGTGGCGTGGGGCTCCGTCGTGGGGAGCCTGCTGCAGCTGCTCGTGCAGTTGCCGGGCGTGCGCGCCGCGGCCGGGGCGGTGCCGTTGCGGCTGCAGCGCGCGGATCCCAATGTGCGGGCGGTGGTACGCGGCTTCGGTCCGGCGCTGGTGACGCGCGGCATCGTGCAGATCTCCGCCTTCGTGGACATCACGATCGCCTCCTTCCTGCCGGCTGGTGCCGTCGCGGCGTTTGGTGCGGCGCTCGTGGTGAACAACCTGCCGGTGTCCCTCTTCGGGATGGCGGTGACGGCGGCCGAGTTGCCGGAGATGTCGGCAGATGGCGCAGAGTCGGAGGAGGCGAAGGCCGCGCTGCGCACCCGGCTCGACCGCGCCTGTCGGCGTATTGCGCTTGGCGTGGTGCCCTCGTCTGCGGCCTTTGCGTTCCTCGGCGTCTTCGTCTCCGGCGCCCTGTTCGAAAGCGGACGATTTACGCGGGCTGACAGCGAGTACGTCTGGAGCATTCTGGCCGGGTCGGCCGTCGGGCTGCTCGCGGCGACGCTCGGGCGGCTGTACTCGAGTGCGCACTTTGCGTTGCGCGATACGGTGACGCCGTTCCGCATCGCGTTGCTGCGGGTGGTGCTGAGCATCTCCCTCGGTGCCTTTGCGGCGCTGCTGCTGCCGGGTCTGCTGGGAGTGTCGGCGCGCTGGGGCGCCGCCGGGTTGACGGCGTCCTCCGGACTCGTGGCCTGGTTCGAGTTCTATCTGCTGAAGCAGAGCATTGATCGGCGGATCGGGCGGACGCATGCCGCCGGCGCGATCGTGGCACCGCTGTGGGGCGCCGCGCTGCTTGGCGTCGGTGCAGCGTGGGGCGTGGCGACGATACTGCCACCGCTTGGCCCGCTGCCGACGTCGGCGCTGGTGCTCGGGACGTTCGCGGCCGTGTACAGCGTGGCGGCCGTAGGGTTGCGCGTGCCCGAAGCCGGCGACCTGATGGCGGCGGTCCAGCGTCGGCTCCGTGGCTGATGCTGGAGCCCACGCGTCGCTGCGTCTAGAATTGCCGGCATGACGGCCGTACCCGACGACCAGCTGCAGCGGAAGCTCGACACGCTGCCCGATGGCCCCGGCGTCTACCTCTGGAAGGACGCCGAGGGAGGCATTCTGTACGTCGGCAAGGCGAAGGTGCTGCGCTCTCGCGTACGCAGCTATCTGGCGCCGGACACCATCCACTCCGCCAAGAACCGCCTGCTGGTCCGCCTGATCCGTGATGTCGAGACGATCGTCACACCGGATGAGACCCAGTCGCTGCTCCTCGAGAACAACCTCATCAAGGAATATCGGCCGCGCTTCAACGTGCGGTTGAAGGACGACAAGTCCTATCCGTCGATCGTCGCGACGCTCGACGAGCCGTATCCGCGCGTCTTCGCGACGCGACGTCGCGATCACGTGGGCGCACGCTACTGGGGGCCCTACACCGACGTGGCGTTGCTGCGGAAATCGCTGGCGGTCATCCGGCGGCTGTACACCGTGCGCAGTTGCCACGACGACATTCCGCGGGAGCGTCGGGAGCGGCCGTGTCTCGACTATCACATCGGCAAGTGCAAGGCACCGTGCGTCGGCTGGCAGGCGCAGGACGAGTACCGCGGCATGGTGGACGAGGTGGTGGCATTCCTCGACGGCCGAACGGGTGACGTGCGCGCCCGTGTGCGCGACCTGATGCTCGGCGCGAGCGCGCGCCTCGATTTCGAGCGGGCCGGACAGTTGCGCGATGCACTCAAGTGGCTCGAGCGCATCGAGGCACCGTCGACGGTGGAAGTGATCGGCACCGGCGATGCCGACATCATCGGGTACGCGCGCGACGGCGACGATGCGGTCGGCGTGCTGCTCCGCGTGCGGGACGGCCGCGTGGTGGGCCGTGATCAGCGCTTTCTCGAGGGCGTGGAGGAGGTGCCGGACAGCGAGATTCTCGCCCAGTGGCTGGTGCAGCAGTATCGCTTCTTCGAGGGGCGGGTCAAGCGGCTGGTGCTGCCCTTTGTCCCTGAGGACGCGGTCGAGGTCGATCTGCTGCTCGGGACGGCGTCGCACGTGCCCTTGCGCGGCACGGCGTCCAGATGGCTGGAGCTGGCCGATCAGAATGCCCGCCATCTGCTCGAGTCGCTCCGCATCGAGAGCTTCGAGACGGATGAGCGCGCCGAGGATCCGGTCTATGCGCTCGGGCGCGATCTCGGTCTGACGTCGGTGCCGCGCAGCCTAGTGTGCATCGACATCTCGCACAATCAGGGTCGCGACATGGTGGGGTCGCTGGTCTGGTTCGAGGCGGGCCGCCCGAAGAAGGCCGAGTATCGCCGGTTCGTGATCAAGACACTCGAGCAGCAGGACGACTTCGCCGCGATCGCCGAGGTCATCACGCGGTACGTGACGCGACGGCGCGAGGAGCAGAAGCCGCTGCCGGATCTGTTCGTCATCGACGGCGGCAAGGGGCAGCTCTCGAGCGCCGTCGCGGCGGCAGAGGCGATCGATTTCCGTGATCGTCCCTTCATCTCGCTCGCCAAGCGGGAGGAAGAGGTGTATTTCCCCGGGCGCAGCGAGCCGCTGGTGTTGAGTCGGCGCAGCCCGTCGCTGAAGCTCCTGCAGCGCGCCCGCGACGAGGCCCATCGGTTTGGGCTTTCGCTGAACCGGAAGCGGCGCTCGGCGCGCACCATCACGAGTGAACTTCTCCAGATTCCGGGCGTGGGGCCCACCAAGCGCCGGCTGCTGCTGGAGCGCTTCGGCTCGCTGGCCGGCGTCCGCTCGGCGACGGCGGTCGAGATCGGGGTGCTCGAGGGGTTCTCGGAGGCGTTGGGGACCCGGATTCTCGAGATCCTTCGCAAGCAGCCGTGACGCCGCGCCCGGTGCGTTCGTCGGCTATATTTCTGCTCCATGACGACTGATCGGTTCGCCATTCTCGATCCTGCCGCGGGCATCTCCGGCGACATGCTGCTCGGCGCGCTGATCGCGGCCGGCGCGTCCGAGGCGTGGCTGCAGGGGTTGCCGGCCCGCCTAGGGCTGGAAGGCGTGGAGATCACGGTCCGGCGCGTCTCCCGGTGCGGCGTGGCGTCGGTGAAGGTCGATGTGCAGGTGCGCGGTGAGACGGAGGGACCGCATGGGGATGCCAGTGGGCATGGCCATGCGGCCGGGCTGGCGGAAGCGCCGGTTGCGTCGGCCACGCGCGAGGACCATGGTGCGGTGGACGACGACGGCCGCGCGCGCCTGCTTCGGGATGGGCCTGAGCATTCGCATCCGCACGCGCATGCGGATGCCGGTCACGACCATCATCACCCGCATGGGCACAGTCAGCCGCACACCCACGACCACGACGATTCGCACAGTTACGCGCACGCGCACTCGCACGGGCATCAGCACGGCCCGCATCGGCGAGTCGGCGACCTGATCGCCATCGTGCAGCGGGCGCCGCTGTCGGAGTGGGTCCGCGTGCGAGCGGTGGAAGCGCTGCGTCTGCTCGGCGATGCCGAGGGCCGCGTGCATGGATTGCCTGCGGAAGACGTGCCGCTGCATGAGGTGGGGGCGATGGATGCACTCGTGGATATCGTGGGCGGCATCGAGGGCTTCGAGCAGCTCGGCCTTCGACGCGTGTACACGGGGCCGGTCACCCTGGGCAACGGGTGGGTGCGATGCGCGCACGGCGTCATGCCGGTTCCGGCGCCGGCGACAGCGATGCTGATCGAGGGGCTCGAGATCGGTCCGAATGGCCCGGTCACCGGTGAGGCAACGACGCCCACCGGTGCGGTGCTGCTCCGCGTGCTGACTGACGGCCCGGCACCAGCGCGCTGGCGCCCGATCTCGGGCGATGCCTGGGGCGCCGGCGGGCGTGATCCCGGGGCATGGCCCAATGCGCTGCGGCTCTTCGTGGCGGAGAGCGCCATGGAGGCGAGCACCGTCGTGATCGTGGCCTCGGACCTCGACGACCTGAGCCCCGAATATCTCGAACCGTTACGCGACGCACTGATGCAGGCCGGTGCGCTGGACGTGCAGAGCTGGACCACGCTCGGCAAGAAGGGCCGCGCCGGCTTCCGGGTCGAGGCGCAGGTCCCGGCCGCACAGGCCGACGCGGTGGCCGAGGCCTTTCTCACGCACAGCAGCACGATTGGCGTGCGGCGTTGGACGGCAGAGCGCCGCACGTTGCCCAGGCGTACCATGGAAGTGTCCGTGGATGGCAGCACGATCCGCGTAAAGGTTGTGGATGCGCCGGGTGGCCCGCGGGCCAAGGCCGAGTATGATGACGTAACGGCCGCCGCACTCCGCAGCGGCCGGCCCGCACTGGACGTGGCGCGCGAGGCGCAGACACAGGCGCTCACGGCCTTGCAGGCGCGCAACTGAAGGTTGGCAGGAGAGCTGGATCGAAGTTCCCCCTGAGGTGTGATTCGACTTGCAAGACGGAGCGGTGATGATCAAGCGCAGCATGTTGGTGATGGCAACGGGGCTCGTGGTGGCAGCGCCGGCGGCAGCGCAAGACGTGCCCGGCGCTTCGCTGGTGCGCGACGCGATGGTGCAGTATGCCAACGGCAAGTTCCTGCCGGGCTTCTGCTCGATCACGAAGGGCGTCGACAACAAGACCAAGCAGGCGCAGGATCAGCTCAAGATCGCGGTCGAGGACAAGGACGCGACGAAGCGCGCCCGGGCCCTCGAATCGGCGTGGAAGCTCTCCGAGGAATCGGTGCGCGGTGCGCCGAAGATCGCGGGGCACTGGTACTACAACGGCCGCATCGCGTTCATGCGCGGTGATGTCGTGGCCGGCGATACGGCGTTTACCCGCACGGTGGAACTCTCGCCGGACTGCGACACCGACGTGAGCGCCATGCGCCAGAACGCCTGGGCACCGCTCACCAATGCGGCGATCGATGCGCTCAATGCGCAGAAGTCCGAGGAGGCAATCGGGCTCTTCCGTACCGCCAACATCGCGTTCCGCAAGCGTCCGGAGGCGATGACGCGCATTGCCGTGGCCTTCGCCAACGCCGAGCAGGTGGACAGCGCCATCGTCTGGTTCAGCAAGGCCATCGAGGTCTCGGGCACCGATTCGACGCTGGCAGCCGAGAAGGCGCAGGCACGTCTCAACCTTGGCGCCATGTATCAGCGCAAGCAGCGTCACACGGATGCCATTCCGGTCTTCGAGGCGCAGTTCAAGGAGACGCCGACCGATGTGCGCCTGATGCGGTCGCTGGCCCTCTCGTATCGGGCCGCCGGACGGATCGACGACGCGGCGAAGCTCGAGGAGCAGTCGCGCGACGTCGGCAGCAAGGGCGGAGAGGACGGCATCGGCGCCAGCGATCTCTTCAACGACGCCGTGACGATGTTCAACGAGAAGAAGTTCGCCGAATCGGCGGTCATGTTCGGCAAGGTGCTGGAACTCGAACCGTACAATCGCGATGCGCTCAGCAATCAGGCCAACGCCTACCTCGGCGGCGGCGATAGCAAGGGACTCGTGGCGGCCGCGCGGAAGCTGATCGAGCGCGATCCATTCGGTGAGGTCAACCACAAGCTGCTCATCCAGGGCCTGCGTGACCTCAGCGACCAGGATGCGATGATGAAGGCGGCTGAGGTCTTCCTGCCGCTGCCCATCAATCTCGAGGCCCGCGCCGTCAACAACGGCGAGAGCGGCATGAGCGTGACCGTGACGATCACCGGTCGCGAAGCGAAGGACCTGACCGGCAAGGTGCTCGCGCCGGCGCCGATGTCGATCCGCTTCTCGTTCGTCGACAACACCGGTGCGACGGCGTCGACCGCCGACATCGACGTCCCCGCGCTGAAGGCGGGGGAGACGAAGGAGTTCAAGATCGACAGCCAGGGCAAGCCGGTCGTCGGCTTTACCTACGCCCGCAAGTGACCACCTGACGGCCGGCGCTCCGCACAGGGGCGCCGGTCGTCGGCCAAGGAGGGCTGCATGAGCGTACCGATCGGGCTGACCACCACCAAGTCGCCGTTCATCGAGGCGGCGCAGGCGGACGGGCAACTGTACATCGCCCAGCCGTACGAGCTCTACTCGGCGGACAACCATGCGGCATGGCGCCAGCTGTTTGCGCGGATGCAGCCGCGGTGGGACAAGTACGCGAATGCCCGCTTTCGCGAGGGCCTCACGAATCTCTGCCTCGATCCGCATCATGTGCCGCGTCTCGACGACGTCAACAAGTTCCTGCACCCGCTGACCGGCTTTTCGGCCAAGCCGGTGAGCGGCTACGTGCCGGCCTTTCTCTTTTTCGATTGCCTGCGCAACCGTGCGTTCCCGACGACGATCACCGTGCGCGACAGCTCGTCGCTCGACTACCTGCCCGAACCGGACATCTTCCACGACATCGCCGGCCACGTCCCCATGCATACGGACAAGGCATTCGCGGACACGCTGGTCCGGTTCGGCGACTGCGCGCACACGGCGGCCGAACTGGTGGGCGAGATCGCGGATCCGCAGGAGCGGTTGCGTCGTCTGACGAGCATCATCAAGGCGATGGCGCGCTTCTTCTGGTTCACGATCGAGTTCGGCCTGATGCGCGAGGGCAACGGCGTGAAGGCGTACGGCTCCGGTCTGCTCAGCTCATACGGCGAGCTGGAACACGCCGTCGAGTCGTCGCTGGTGCAACGCTATCCCATGCAGCTCGAGTGGGTGGTCAACCAGTACTTCGAGATCGACTCGTATCAGCCGCTGCTCTTCGTGGTCGACTCGTTCGACCATCTGTTCGAACTCGTCGGCGAACTCGAGGCGTGGATGAAGGCCGGCAAGCTGGACAATGTGGCAGGTGGCGAACCGGCCGTCTCCGAAGCCGATCTGCAGAGCTTCCTCGAGGCGTCGAAACTGCAGACCGCGTAGCTGCCCGGCGGCAGACCTGCGAAACGGGCGACCTCGTTGCGAGAGGCCGCCCGTTCTGCATGCGGAATCGGCTGCCTACAGCCGGAAGAGATAGCTCAGCTTCGTGAAGAAGCCATCGTTGGTGCGGCGCAGTGACGGCTCACGCAGGGCGTCCGGCGCCTCGAGCGACTGCCCGTAGCCGAGAAAGAAGACGGTGCCCGGATTGGGCTGCAGCGAGAAGAGCACGTCGGTGCGCAGCGACTGATCCCGGCGGGCGACGGCGCGGGTGAAGCTCGAGCCGGAGCGGATCAGGATCGGCGCATCGGTCCGCGAGTCATCGCGCAGGGCATCGACATCGTTGAACACGTACTGGCTCACGACGCGCAGGAAGGCGAAGCGCGCCGCCTGATACTCGAGTTTGACGCGGGGAATGTGGTTCACGGCGACGCGCGTGCCGTCGGTCTTCCGCCAGTAGTATTGGCCGACGTAGGTGAGGTTGACGCGGAGCTTGTCGGTGGGCCGCACCGACATGCCCAGGTCCATGACGCCGATCGTGGCAGACGACCACTCGAAGAAGTTCTCGT
>Ga0163144_10019787_pt1 | contig 13512 bp, 9 predicted proteins | sample OliLak19BULKMAT1_FD_123175 | JGI IMG/M metagenome (GOLD analysis project Ga0163144, IMG submission 123175) | Freshwater microbial mat bacterial communities from Lake Vanda, McMurdo Dry Valleys, Antarctica - Oligotrophic Lake LV.19.BULKMAT1 | ecosystem: Environmental > Aquatic > Freshwater > Lake... | reverse complement strand
TTGTGGATCAAAAAAGAAAGAAAATTGCTGCAATGAAGCGATTAATTACTAAATTTGAAATCACAACTGACGATCTTAACTTGCAATTGTAAATCAACGAGTTAGAAAAACGTTAGTCATAAGCGTAAAGACCGACACAACAACCATTAAACTGACTGACAATTATCGAAACGACAGGACGACATATAAACTTAACAGCGGACTTTTTTCCGACACGACAGCCCAACGCTTCGTGGTTTAATTTTTTTGCCCCCGCTCAAAATATTTTGAAATTCTATGGCAGCCCACAAACGGCACATTTGCTTTTGCCCCAACCACACAAGCCGACCCTTCAGGCAAAAGCAAAAGAGCCGTTTTTCGCCAACGCTTTGACAAACTCTCTGCAACGAAACATATTTTTGCAGATATTTAAACCATATTTTGCGGACAATTAATTATATGACACAAGAGCAAATACAACAATTAGAAAAAGAACTTTGGGATGCAGCCGACCAGTTGAGAGCAAGCAGCAAGTTGACAGCAGCCGAATATAAAGACCCTGTTTTGGGTTTGGTGTTGCTACGCTTTGCACAAAACAGATATGAAGAAGCGAAACCGATTGTAGAAAAAAATCTTCCTGTAAATCCACGGACAGGGAAAAAACGGGAAGCAACCAATGACGACTTTTTAGCAGTTGGAGCAATGAAACTTCCCGAAGAAGCCAAATATCAATACTTAGCCGACCTTCCAACTAAAAAAGACATTGCAAAGGAAATTAACAACGCAATGAAATTGATTGAGGCAGAGTATCCCGACTTGCAAGGTATTCTACCGAAAAATTATCAAGAGTTTGAAAAGGAGTTGCTGATAAATTTGATTCGTGTGTTTAACAAGGATGCAGTTAAGAACGCAACAGGCGATGTGTTCGGAAGAATTTACGAATACTTCTTAATGAAATTTTCTATGCAGGGTGCAGGTGCACAGGAAGGCGGAGAATTTTTTACACCGCCAAGTTTGGTGCAGATGATTGTGAATTTTATTGAACCCATTCAAGGCATCATACATGACCCTGCCTGCGGCAGTGCAGGTATGTTTGTGCAGACAGGTTACTTTGTGCGTAGCCACACGAACAAAGAAGTGAACGAAGCAATTAAATGTTATGGCACAGAACAAAAAACCAACAACACTAAGTTGGCGAAAATGAATTTGGCAATTCATGGCATTGAAGGAAAAATAATTGAGAGCAATAGTTTTTACAGCGACCCACATAATCTTTTTGGCAAGTGCGATTTTGTAATGGCTAATCCGCCATTCAATGTTAGCAAGGTTGACAAAGGAAAAGATTTTGTAAAAACAGATAAGCGTTTGCCTTTCGGTTTGCCGAAAACTGACAATGGAAATTATTTATGGATTCAGTATTTCTATTCTTACTTAAACAAAACCGGCAGAGCCGGTTTTGTTATGGCAAGTTCGGCTACTGATGCAGGACACAGCGAAGCCGCCATTCGTGAAAAACTGATTACAACAAATCATGTTGATTGTGTTGTTGCCATTAGCAACAATTTCTTTTACACCCGTTCATTGCCTTGTCATCTTTGGTTTTTTGATAAAGGAAAAAGCAAAGCCATCGCAAATAAAATTTTGATGATTGATGCAAGGAATGTTTACCGAAAAGTAACAACCACCATTAATGATTTTTCTGTTGGACAGTTGTTGAACCTTACCACGATTATGAAATTGTATCGTGGCGAAAAGAACGCTTACAAAAATTCTTTTGCAGAACATCAGCAAATGCTGAATAATTTGCTTGGAAAAATCCGTTGGCATTATACAACACTTGCAGTTGGCTTGAATGAAGCTGCAACAGAATTAAAAATTGAACTAAAAGCAAAAACGGAAATCAAGATTAACAAACCTACCAAACACGAAGAAGCAGAAAACACTTTTAAGCAATTCCATTTACCGATTGAAGCAGCAGCAGTTTTCATAACTAAGTGGCAAGAAGAAATTGTAACAATAGAAAAGAAAATTGCAGACAAACAAATTGAAGAGAAAGACGGCAAAAACAAATACAAAATTTTGCGAAGCAAAATCACTTCGCTAAACAAACCGATTACGAATTATACAAACGAAACAAAAGAATATTACGAACAGACAAAGCAAGCAATAGGCGATTGGAAATATTTTATGCAATGGTTTCCAAATGGAAACTATCAAGACATTGAAGGACTTTGTAAAATTATTTCTTTGGCTGATGCCAAAGAAAATGATTACAGTTTATCACCTGCAAGATATGTTGGAGTTGGGTTAGAACTTGATAATGATTTTGACTTCAAAGGAAGGTTAGCGGAAATCAATGACGAACTAAAAACTTTAAACGCATCCGCTTTAGACCTTTCAAAAACAATATCAAAAAATCTAAGTGCGGTAATATGAAAGGATGGAGTAAAATAAAAATACAGGACTTAGGAACGGTTGTTACAGGTAACACACCGCCAAGAAAGAACCCCGAACTATACGGAACTCATACCCTATTTATAAAACCAACTGATGTTTCAGAAGATGTTCGCTACACTCTTAATCCCGAAGAATGTTATTCAGATTTAGGTTTTAAAAAGTATCGTAAAAGTTTAATTCCAAAAGATGCTACTTGTGTTGTAACGATTGGCAGCATTGGAAAAAAAATCACTCAAGCACATTGCGACTGTTTTATAAACCAAGCGATGAATGCAGTAATACCAAACGAATCATACGACCCAAACTTTGTTTACTATTTACTCAAACATAATTTGAACAGTGTAAAAGCAATTGATTCAGGAACTGCATCAGGACGAGAAAATGTTTCTAAATCTTCTTTCTCAAATATTGAAGTTGCGGTTCCTAAAGAGAAAGACACACAAGTTAAAATTGGAGAAATACTTACAGCGTATGATGATTTGATTGACAATAATTCAAGACGAATAAAACTACTTGAAGAGATTACACAACTAACATTTGAAGAATGGATGTTGCGATTTAAACCTGACGAAAGAAAATTGAAAGTAAATAAGGAAACAGGGTTGCCCGCAAAATGGGAAAGAAAAAAATTAAATGATTTGGTTGAAATAGTTTCGGGTTTTGCTTTTAAAAGTTCCGACTATGTTTCAGATGGAGAACATAAAGTTGTTACGATTAAGAATGTTCAAGATGGATATTTTGTTCCAGTAGTTACCGACACTCTTAATTCGTTACCATCAAAAATAAAAGAGAAACACAAATTAAAAACGGGTGATATTTTATTGTCATTGACAGGTAATGTTGGTAGGGTGTGTTTGGTGTTTGGGCAAAACTATTTGCTAAACCAAAGAGTCGCTAAAATAGAACCCAAGAGTAAAATAAACTTTGGTTTTATCTATACTTTTCTGCGAAACAAGAACACGATATTGAATTTGGAAAATCTTTCAAATGGTGCAGCACAACAAAATTTAAGTCCAGTTGATATGGGTAACATGGAAATAATTGTTCCGCCTGAAAATATTTTAGAATCATTTTCAAAAGTAGTTAACCCTTCGCTTGAACTTGTTTGCAATCTTTACAATCAAAACAGTTTTCTTAAGGAATCTATTTCTGTTTTCCTTCCTCAATTAATGAATGGAAAAATTAAAGTTTAAAAAATGGAATCAATTAACGAAAATAAGAAGATGCCAATTAAAATTGAAATTTCAGATAGGCCTTCTGAAATATCCACAAAAGGAATTGAAATAAATCAAGGGGAATGTTTCATAAACTCTTGGCGTGTTGCTAACAAAAATGAATCCGTTGAAATTGTGGAAGGAATAATCCTTCCAGTTGATGAGTCCAATGGCTCACAGCCATTAGCCCACATTTGGAATAAGAAAGGAGAAATTCATTTTGATGTAACGAGAGAAAATATTTGGGAAGGAAAAGAAGAAATGAAAGAAACAAAAGAGATAAGGTATTTGATGGTGAAAAGTTATCCTCATACTACATATAGTAATGGTGATTTGTTTGAGTTCTCTGACGATACGATAAAATTCGTTGAAGAAATAAAAATTGTTTTTGAAGAGAAAAGTAAAAATAAATGAGCTACGAATATTCAGAAGACGGATTGGTTGAAACAGCCACACAACAAGTTTTAGAAGAACTTGGTTGGAAGGTTGTGTATGCTTGGAAGAATGAAACTTTTGGAGAAATCGGTTTGCTTGGCAGAGAAAATAAAGGCGAAGTTATTTTAAGCAGATACTTATTAGCAGCACTCAAAAAATACAATGAAGGTTTGCCAGAGATTGCATACACACAGGCAATAGAACAGATTGAACAAAAAGTTGCAGACCAAACTTTAGGAAGAATAAACAAAGAAAAATATCGCTTACTTACTGATGGAGTTGATGTAAGTTTTACAAACGCAAACGGAGAATTAGAAAAACAAACACTTCGTGTTTTTGATTTTGATGATTACACCAATAACGATTTTTTAGCGGTGCGACAGTTGGAAGTTACAGGAGAGTTGGGTAACAAACGCACCGACATAATTTGTTTTGTAAATGGAATTCCATTGGTGTTTTTAGAATTGAAAGCACATTACCGAGATACACGACATGCGTATGATGGAAACCTTTCTGATTACAAAGACACGATTCCACATTTATTTCATTGCAATTCTTTCATCATTCTTAGCAACGGAACAGATGCAAAAGTTGGAACGATAACAAGTCCATATAAATTTTTCTTAGAGTGGAAACGCATTGAAGAAAACGAAGAAGGCGTTGTGAGTTTAGACACCATGATTAGGGGAACTTGTGCAAAAGAAAAGTTGATGGACATTTTTGAAAACTTCCTTTTGTTTGATGATAGCGGAGGCGATGTCGTGAAACTAATGGCGAAGAATCATCAATACATTGGTGTAAACAAAGTATTGGAGCAAGTTGAAACGATAGAAGATTTGAAAGGAAAGTTGGGAGTGTTTTGGCATACACAAGGAAGCGGTAAAAGTTATTCAATGGTTTTCATTTGCCAAAAAATTCACAGAAGATTTGGCGGCTCTTATACTTTTCTTTTGGTTGCAGACCGCAGCGAATTAGAAACACAGTTGTATGATACATTCACAGGAGTTGGAGCAGTAACCGACAAGAATGTAATTGCAGGTTCAAAAAAAGGAATGACAGGCAGAGAACATCTTCGTGAATTGCTTTCGGAAAATCACAAGTATGTTTTCACTCTCATTCATAAATTTTCCATTGACCCGAAAACAGAAAATGAATATCCGTTAATCACCGACAGAAAAAATATCATTGTCATTTCGGACGAAGCACACCGAACACAGTCAGGCACATTTGCCCGTAACATGCGATTCAATGGAATTCCCAACGCATCATATTTAGGTTTTACAGGAACACCAATTATTAAAGAGGAAGAAGAACTCACAAAAAATATTTTCGGTGAGTATGTTTCAGTTTATGATTTTAAAACGGCTATCAAAGACGGAGCAACACTCAAACTTTTATACAACAACAGAGGAGAAAAATTAGGCATTAAAAATCCGCAGTTAGATGAAAAGATGATTGAGGTTTTGAACAATGAAGAATTGGACGAAGACCAAAAACGAAAACTCACTTATCTGTTTCAGAGAGATTATGTGGTGCTTACAGCAGAGCCACGATTAGATGCAATCACAAAAGATTTGGTTTGGCATTTCAATGAAAGAGGTTATCAGGGCAAAGCAATGTTTGTAACACTTGACAAACCAACAGCAGTGCGAATGTTTGATTTGATAACGAAACATTGGCAACCCTACATTGAAGATTTGAAAAAACGAATTGCGAAAGCTGCCGATGTAGAAGAAGAATTGCAATTGAAACGCAAACTTAAAAAAGTTGAGGAAACAGAAATTTGTGTTGTGGTAAGTCAGGAGCAAGATGAAATTTCTAAGTTCAGAAAAATGAATTTGGATATTGAACCGCACCGCAGAAAAATGGCGGACACAACAAGAGATTTAGAAAAAGATTTTAAAAATCCCGAACATCCTTTTCGTTTGACAATAGTTTGTGCGATGTGGATTACAGGTTTTGATGTGCCTTGCGTTTCTACAATTTATTTGGACAAACCAATTCACGGACACACACTCATGCAAACAATAGCCCGTGCAAACCGTGTATATGATGATGAAAAAGAAAACGGTTTGATTGTGGACTATGGAAATGTTTACACACAATTGGAGAAAGCATATAGTGTTTATGGTGATGGAACAGGCGGAGGAAAAACAGGAGGCGGAGGCGAAGGAGGAAATGGAAAAGGAAAACCAGTTGAACTTCTTGAACAACTTGCAGAGGAATTGAAAGAATCAATCCGACAAGTGAAAGGTTATTTGCATGAATTAAGTTTTGACTTGAATGAGTTGAGTAATGTTGATGTGAAGCCAATGGACAAGTTGGGTAAAATAAAAAAGGCGGCTGATTGTGTTTGCTTAAATGAAACTACACGGACAAGGTTTGAAGTAATGACAAGAGAAGTTTTCAAAAAGTATCATGCACTTTATCCCGAAGAAAATGTAAAACCTTTTATCAGACAGTTTAATGCTATTGAAGCAATTTACAACCAACTGAACCAACAAGTAAAAGAAGCTGATGTAATAGGCATCATCATGCAGTTGCAGCAAATAGTAAATGAAAGTGTTTCTGTAAATCCAAATAAAGTAAGTGAGCCAGACGGTGTTTATGTTGACTTAGCAAATCTTGACCTTGATAAACTTCGTGCTGCATTTGCAAAGACACCACGGAAAAACACAGTCGTGTTTGACTTGCAACAAGCAGTTGAAAAAAAGTTGGAGCAAATGATGAAAGAAAATCCTTTGCGGTTTGAGTTTTATGAACGCTACAAAGAAATTATTGACGAATACAACAAAGGAAAAAGTTTGGAGGACACAGTAAAAGCGTTCAATGACCTTGGTGCTTACATTCAGGACTTGAATGTTGAGGACAGCAGAGCAATGAGGGAAAATTTGACAGAAGAAACTTTGGCGATTTATGATTTGCTAAGAGAAGGAAAAGAACTTTCAAAAGATGAAATGAAGCAAGTAAAAAAAGTTGCCGTAGAAACTTTAGAGAAACTGAAAGAAGAAAAATTGAAAATAGAAAGATGGAGAGAGAGCAGACAAATTTCATCGCAGGTAAAGCAAATGATTAACGATTACTTTTTGAATTTGCCAATGCAGGTTTACACCGATGAAGATGTAAACACAAAAACAATTGCTGTATTTCAACATATTTATTCAAACTATCCAGGAGGAAATAAAAGTGCATACACAAGAGCAACGGCATAGCCAACGCAGCAGCCACACACATTTGCAAGCCGCTACAAGCCATCGCACAGACCAAAGCTTGCAAAAGAGTGTGTCTGTCCAGCCCAAGAAAGAATTTCAAAATATTTTTTCCAACGCTTCAAAAAAAATAAAACACCCGACACACAGCCCGACAAACAAGCACTCGAAAAATGACACAAACGGACGACATAAAAATGGTTGTACTCACGACAGACAAGAACGCCAGCCTATAACAGCACCTACAAGAAATTGGCGGTTCAGTGCTTCGTATGACAGTTTTGTGGTGATACAAACATTGGTTCTTCGTATGAACATTTTGGGTAATAATCGCCAACTTCTTGTAGCTGCAAACCGTTACAAGCAAGCCTAACAAACGACACAACACCGACCAAACAGACGACTTTAAACATAATATGAAATGCTAATTTTGACAGTTGCCCAACGACATACTGACCATAATGCAACTGGACAGCAATTAAGCCGACACTCATTGCGGACCCTTCTGTATTTTTTATTTTCCCCACCACACATTTTTTTTAATTCAATTTATCCAGCCGCACATTTCACACATTTGCTTTTGCCTGCCAACGCACAAACCCAATGCAAAGGCAAAATCAAAAGAGTGCAATTTCCCAATACTCAACTACATTTGTCGAATATTATCATTTAAGTAAATGCCGAATCAAAAAGACCTTTTAGGTTCACACCCTATAGCCCCAGATATATTTTCAACATGGTTGGAGTGTAATGATATTGCCGTTACAGCAACTAAAACTCACAGGTCGTTGACACCATTAATTGCAACCTCTGACAACGCTTTGATAGAATGGTTAGGAACGAAAATCTTCGAACATCATCATAGCGAATACAGAATAAAAAAACTTAAGGAAAATTTTGGAACTCTGGGTTTTAAAAAATATGCCGAACAAAACAGAAAACTTCCAGTTGCTGACAGAACCAAAAAGGGCAATGCTACTGAAATACTTTTATCTGAATACATTGAAGGTAGTTTAGGGAAAAAACTCGTAAAGGTTTTTAAATTAAAATACAATCCTAACGCAGACCAAGCTATGAAAGGTGATGACACACTCATGGTAGATGTTGTCACTGATAAAAAAAACACAAAGGTTAGACTATACTTAGGTGAAGCAAAATTCAGAAAGACACCGACTAGTGCTGTCGTAAAAACTATTTCCAAATCACTCTCAAAAGATAAGAAGCCATTATCTTATTCCTTCATCGTTGACGAACTTGGTAGAAGTGATGCAACAAAACTACTCGCTGATTTATTGGATACCTTTCTTATAGATGAAATCAAGGGTAAAGGGGATTTAATATATACAGGTTTTCTCTTGAGTAACACTGACACCTTTAAGGTAGTTGAGGCAAATCTCAATTCAGATAATCCATTCTTTGTTTTAGTTTCTGTTGGAATTGAAGACCCCGAAGGTTTAATCACAAAAGCTTTTGAAAAAGCAGAGTATCTATTTAATAATCCTGCTTGAATATGAATATTGAACAAAACATAGAACGATTAAAAAAAGTTAATGATGACAAAGTCATTCAAGGTTTAATCGCACAAGCCGATGCAAGATATATTCTATTCAACACGTCAGAGGAAAGAGAAAATTTTCCTGCATACACAATTAACGATGGCAACCTAAATATTCTTGCTTTATACTATTTGGAAATCGGTTGTTCATTTGCTGAAAACCAAAATTTGGAAAATTCGAGAGAACCAATGGAAAGAGGAGCTTCCATTTTAGAATTTGTTCACGGTTCAGAAGTAAATAAAATTAGCTTGAGTAATTACTATTGCTTAATCTCTGCCTTAGCTTATTACGTAAGTTTTCAGTATTCAAAGTCATTTATTCTTATTAAAAAGATTAAAACCAATACAGTAATTTCAAATTTGGTCTCACTGTTTCTTGAGAGAAATTTTAATCAATTAAATGAAGAAATTGAAAAAATAATACTCGATGTAACATACTCTGATGAATTTATTTCTAATAATTATATCGAAAATAATGAAGATGGTGAGCAAAAGATTTATGAAATTACAATCGCAAAATCTCTTAATGGTTTTATAAAATATTTTCAAACAGGCAACGAATTTTATTTGAATTCTGCAAAAACAAACTTGAATTGTTTAAAAGAAATTGCAGAAGTAAATTCAGAACCAAGCATTTGGTGGGTTGTTAGGCTCTTATTATTAATTGCGGAGGGGTTCAATGAAGCTTCATTATGGAACTCATTGGGGAAGCACTTTGATACTGAAGCGACAATCATTAAAAAATATATACAATCGCTAGTATATCTCAATCCGAGAGGTATCCACGAATTATTTATCACTCAAAGAAAATCGCTTACTAAAGTATTAAATAAAGAAGGCAATGGGTGTGTTGTTACAATACCAACAAGTAGCGGGAAAACAAGAATTGCAGAAATTGCAATTCTTGACTGTATCAATAAAAATGCTGCAAATAAAATACTTTACATTGCTCCTTTCAGGTCTTTAGCTTTTGAAATTGAAAATTCATTAGAAAGAATATTTACTAATGTTGGAATTTCACTATCACATTTATATGGTGGAAGTTTATATAGCAGACTTGATGAAAAAATTGTTGAGGAATCAGATTTAATAATTGCAACACCTGAAAAAGCGAAGGCTATAGTAAGAGGCAACAGAGAAATTGGCAGCCAATTTAAACTCATAATAATTGACGAAGGACATTTATTGGGACCCAACAAAAGATTGATAGTAAATGAAATATTTTATGAAGAGTTGAGATTTTTTGCAGAAAATAATGGTGGAAGATTTCTTGTCTTATCTGCTGTTCTTCCTAACGCAGAGGATTTAGCATTATGGTTGACAAAGTCAACGGAAACAATTTATAAAGATACTTGGCGACCTTCTGATGAAAGATTGGGAATTTTAGATTGGACAGGAACGCAAGTAAATTTAAATTGGATGAATAATGATGAAGACAGACCTTCATTCAACAATAAATTTATCATAAGCGAACAACAGCCATTAAAGCCAGGTCAAAGGAAAATTAGATTTTTTCCAAGCAATAAAAATGAAGCAATTGCTTCTACAACTTACAAGTTAAGAAGTTTTGGTACTGCTTTAATTTTTGTTGGTATAAAAGATTCGGTTTTCACAATGGCAGGTGCTTATCTTAAATGCTTAGGCAACGACCCTGACGACTATAAATGGTCAAATAAATTTGACTGGAAAGCATTTGAGTTGGCATGCATCGAGACGTACGGAGAAAACAACAATTGGCTTATGTTTGCTAAAAAAGGGATCCTTTGTCATCATGGTGGCCTACAATCTGATGTTAGGTTGCCATTAGAACGACTTATGAGAAATGATAAACCACTTGTAATCATTTCTACTTCTACATTAGGTCAAGGCGTTAATTTAGGAGTTTCATCGGTGATTTTCTCTACAATCTATCAAGCTGGTACTTTAATAACCGCAAGAGATTTTTGGAATATTGCAGGCAGAGCGGGTAGAGCATTCGTTGATCATGAAGGAAAAATACTTGTTGCAAGAGATATTTCCGATACATTTACTTCAAGAGCCCGAGATAAAATCAAATGGTATGAAACAACTATCAAGGGCTATTTCAATAAAGAAGAAATAGACATCGCTTCAAGTGGAATTTTAGCATTAGTCAGAGCATTGTATAGAGTGACTGCGGAAGGAGGAATTGAATTGGAAACTTTATTACAACTAATTACTGAAAACAAAATAGAAGACATTGGTGAAAATGCAAAGGAACTCGACAACATTCTTGATTGGATTGACGATACATTACTTGCATTGCAAGACCTAAATAATAAGACAGACAATACTATTGATTTTGCTTGGATTGAAACTTTTTTCAGAAACTCATTAGCATATATTCAAGCTAAAGGCCAAAAAGATATATCAGAAGAAAATTTAATCAGATTTTTTCAAGCAAGAATTAAAGGAATTATCAAGAAAGTTGGTGAAGACAAAACAAAATGGAAGGCAATAATAAATTCAGGGATTCCTCTAAATAGTGACTTGTTTTTAGAAAGCAAAATGTTTGACATCATGCTTGCACTTCTTGCTTTTAGTAAATCAGAAAAAGAAATTGACGACAAAATTCTATTAACGAACACAATCATTAAGACGATTGATAAAATGCCTGTTTTGATAGAAGACAACAATTCGATTGAAAATGTGGATTTGTCAATGATTACAACCAAATGGCTCAAAGCAGAAGCGTTAAGTTCATTTACTGCATATGTAGGAGTAGAAGGAATTATAACCGACTTATTTACCTTCAAACTGCCCTGGGTTTTTAATGGTATCGCGAAAAAACTAAGAGCAAAAGAAATGGAAGATGATGCAGAAATTATGGAAGAACTTTCAATGTTAATTGAGATTGGAGTTCCGAATTTGAAAGCTTTAAAAATATATCAAGCAGGAATAAGGTCGAGAGTTTCTGCAAACGAATTTTCTAATCTATTTGAAGACGAACTTTGGGATAAAAGTATTAGAGATTACAAGACCGACATTGTATTAAATAAGGAACATTATAAATCATTGGTATCAGCAACTTGCAAGGAATGGATAGAATTATTATTTCACTTGACAAATACAAAAGTTCAAACAGTTGACGATATTTCAAATTTTGAATTCAAAGGTGTTCATAAATTCACGGAAACACTTATAGCCAAAGAAATAAACGGCAAACAACATTTAGTTAGTCCTGACTTCTCATACATCAAAGAAATTAAAGATTCGGATGTTGACTTTTCTTCGGTTAATAAGGTTTCAGGTATATTTTTTCAATATGATAACGAAGATAATTTATGGAAAATGGTAATTGAAAATCCGTATGTTAAAAAAAACTAAAAGCCGTCACACAGGTGTAAGCACATTTGCAAGCCGCACAAGCCCAAGCACAGACCAAAGCTTGCAAAAGAGCTTCCACCTTTTCCACGCAGACAAAATTGAATTAAAAAAAATCTCCTCTCCTTCTGAAAATAAAAAATACGCAACCGCACAACCCATCGACAGACAAAAATCAGTTGCAATGCAGAGACCAAAACCATTGACAGGACAGCGTTTCAACTGCTCGGTGGACAGAAGGCCAGCTTGTAACACGGGTTTGGCAAAAGTGGCGGTTCAGTGCTCCGCAGGTAGTTTTGTGGTTAATCAAAGTTGGTTCTCCGCATCAACATTTGTGGTGAAAATCGCCACCTTCGCCAAGCCCGAAACCGTTACCGGTCATTGTAAAACGACACCCTACAAACATTTAACAGACAAAGTAAAAATGATACCCACTTTTTTTGCAACTCAATCAGAATTTAGAAAATGGTTAGAAAAAAACCATAAAAACGAAACTGAACTATTAGTTGGTTTTTACAAAGTGGGCAAGGACAAACCTACAATGACTTGGCCGCAATCAGTTGACGAAGCACTTTGCTTTGGTTGGATAGACGGAGTAAGAAAATCAATTGACAATGAAAGTTATTGTATTCGTTTTACACCAAGAAAAAGCACAAGTATTTGGAGTGCTGTAAATATTAAGAAAGTGGAAGAACTTAACAAGGCAGGACTTATGACAGCCGAAGGACAAAAAGCGTTTATTTTACGAACCGAAAACAAATCAAAAATTTATGCTTACGAAAAAGAACCTGTATCACTCGATTCAAAATTTGAAAACCAATTTAAAAAGAATAAATTAGCTTGGGACTTTTTTGAGAAGCAAGCTCCTTCTTATAAAAATGTTATGATACATTGGATTATGAATGCAAAACAAGAAGAAACTAAACTATCACGACTTGACAAAACAATAAATGAAAGTGAACAACAAAGACGAATGAAATAAGAGATTAATAACGAGCCTCTAACAGCTTTCATTGTAAACCGACCCGACATCAAACGTTCAATCAATTAAAAACACTAAAATGACAACAAAAGAAATTCTTGATTTTTATTACAAAGGATTTGCAGAAAAAGCAAATTGGGAAAACGTAATTGCTGATGACTTTGAATACAGTGGTGGCGATATGACGAACGCAAACCCAATCGTTGGAAAAGAAGAATACATTGAAGTTATCAAACGCTTTTCAAGAGTTTTTGAAACGATGACCGTTAAAGAAATGATTATTCAAGACGACAAAGCTTGTGTAGTTGGAAACTACAATTTCCAGTTTCCAAACGGACA
>Ga0163144_10019785_pt1 | contig 13513 bp, 12 predicted proteins | sample OliLak19BULKMAT1_FD_123175 | JGI IMG/M metagenome (GOLD analysis project Ga0163144, IMG submission 123175) | Freshwater microbial mat bacterial communities from Lake Vanda, McMurdo Dry Valleys, Antarctica - Oligotrophic Lake LV.19.BULKMAT1 | ecosystem: Environmental > Aquatic > Freshwater >... | reverse complement strand
TCGCGCTGGGACGGCTGGACGGCGTGCGCAGCGTCGCGCCCGACACCTCGCTCTTCCTCTACATGTATGTGCGCAAGGAAGCGCTGCTCTCGTCCCAGATCGAAGGGACAGACGCAGTCCTCGCTGTCGGATTTGCTGCTGTATGAAGACGAGGCCGTGCCCGGCGTACCGCTGGACGATGTCGAGGAAGTCTCGACCTATGTCGCCGCGCTGACGCACGGTCTCGAGCGGATCCGGGGCGGGTTTCCGCTATCGCTCCGCCTGCTGAAGGAAATGCACGCCATCCTCCTGTCGTCCGGCAGGGGCAGCACAAAGCAGCCCGGCGAGTTCCGCCGTTCGCAGAACTGGATTGGCGGCACCCGGCCGGGAAATGCGCTGTTCGTGCCGCCGCCGCCTCAGCACGTGCTGGATCTCATGAGCGATCTGGAAGCCTTCCTGCATGAGACGGACTCCGGCTTACCTCCGCTTATCAAGGCAGGCCTTGCGCATGTTCAGTTCGAGACGATCCACCCGTTCCTGGACGGCAATGGCCGGCTCGGCCGGCTGCTGATTACGCTGTACCTGTGCGAGCAGGGAATCCTCGATGAGCCGCTCCTTTATCTCAGCCTGTACCTCAAGACGCACCGGGCGACTTACTACGCCTTGCTCCAGGAAGTGCGCGAGCATGGCCGGTGGGAGACCTGGCTCGAATTCTTCCTCACGGGCGTCAGGGACGTTGCCAAGCAGGCCCATGAAGCCGCGCGGGCGATCTCGGCGATCTTTGCCGAAGATGCTGAAAAAATTGCCGGGCTCGGGCGCGGAGCGCCGGCGGCGCAGGCGCTGCATGCGATCCTTCAGAAACGTCCGCTGCTGACGATTGGGACAGCAGCTGAGCTGTCGGGTGTTACGTTTCCGACGGCGACGGCGGCGCTTGAACGCCTCCAAGCGCTTGGCATTGTCCAGGAAATCACAGGTAAGGCGCGGGGGCGGGTATTTGTGTATCGGCGATACCTGAGCCTGTTGGACGTCGGAACAGTTCCTCTGTGATATTGATTGTCTGCAGCATCACGCAAGCAGGCGCTCCAGCCTGTTCTTGCGCTTCTCCCAGTCAGGCATGACTTTCAAAAGCTGTTTGAAGAAGGCTGGTCCATGATGGGGCTGCAGCCGGTGACAGAGTTCGTGTGTGATGACATAGTCAATTGCTTCAACAGGCGCTTCAATCAGCTTCGCGTTGAGTACGAGCCGACCGGTCGGGGACATGGACCCCCAGCGCTGGCTAAGCTTGCGAACGATCAGGGCTTCAGGTGCGATAGAGTTGGGCTTGGAAAATCGCTCAAGACAAACTCCAATGCGTTCCTGAAATTTCTGCTTTCCCCGGCTGCGATACCACTCTCCCACTAAGTCTCTGATGTGTGATTCGGTCTTGGGACGGATTGTTTCGATATCAAGATATCCGCGATACAGCCTTACCCGGTCGACCAGCCCAGGTCTCACCTTGAGACGGTACTGCCGTCCAAGATAGAGATGAGCCGCGCCGCTTACGAATTGGCGCTCCGGCGCTCTTGGCAGATACTGGCGAAAGAATGCCTGCTGCTTGAGAATCCATGCCGCGCGTTTCCTGACCTTTGCATCAATATCGTGCAAGCTTGAATTCATTGGCGCCGCGATCGTGACGCTGAGGTCAGGCTCAACACCAATCTCAAGTGTCGCCCGTTCCCGCCGATATACGATGAACGAAATCTTACTGGAGCCAAATGAGATCTGGCGGTGTTCGGACTTCATCCGGGAAACCGGGCCCGCGCCAGCTTCATCAGGTCCTGTTCCAGCGCGTCGAGTTCTGCGACGTCAAGTGACACGCCCTTCTGATCGCGCAGAACATCGAAGAAGTAGTCATCGATAGCATTGCGCATCTCGTTCTGAGCGACCTCATTCGACCAGATATCGACGATGTGCCGCGCTTTGACGATCTCGATGAGGTCGAGAGCGATGTCGGCCGTTTCTCCTTCGCTTAGCGCCGCGCCGCCTTTGGTGACCAATTTAGCCTGCAATAACCCGTAGAAGGCCTGGCCGTCGTCATTGCCTTTGAGGCGTTCCGGTGTGTTGCGGCCCCGGTCCTTTGAGGCAACTTTGCGGGCAAGGTCCATGACGCCGGTTAGGTAATCGCGTTCGGAGAGGCGCCTTGCCCGGTAATCGCGGATCGTTTCTTCGAGTAGCGCAGAGAACTTCGCATAGAAACTCGGGTCCTCATCCATTCGCTCGGTGAGGGTACGCCGCGTTGCGCTTGCGATACGGTCCGCCTTTGACGCGTCTGTGATGCCGGCTTCTTCGATGACGGCTTGGAGGGCTTTGGGGTCGTTTATATTGACGATGTCGATGATCACCTGAGCAGGCAGGGCGACGACATGATCGTCGAGCAGCTTCTGGATCTTCGGCTCAAATTCTTTGACATCGACGACTTCCTGGTAGCGCAGCTGCACCGACCTCTTCAGTTCGGAAAAGCGCTTCCAGTCCTGCTTCATCTTCTCCAGGGTCTCGGGCGCAAAGACGTCCAGTGCCTTATCAGAAGAGAGGGTGATGTGCAGACAGCGCCCGAATGTCCGGAACCGCTCATAGAATTCATGGCGTATCGCATCATCGGCGAGGAATTGCTCGAACGCTTCCATATCCTTCTTGTTGGTAACCGGCTTGAACAGGTCCCAGAGCTGATCATGCAGCTGGGGCAAGCGGCGTATTTCTTCCTTGATATCGTGAACCGTTCCGATGAGGTCAGCGTCCTCGAATCCTTCGAACGCAGTATAGGTGGTCAGTGCCTTGTCGAGTTCGCCGAGCAGCCCCTCATAGTCGATGATGAACCCGAACTGCTTTTCGGTGTCACCTTCTTCAAACAAGCGGTTCACGCGCGCGATTGCCTGGAGCAGGTTATGCTCACGCAGCGGCTTGCAGACATAGAGGACGGTATTGCGAGGCGCGTCGAACCCGGTGAGCAGTTTCGAGACGACGATGAGGATTTCCGGCTCACCCGATCCTTTGAAGTTTTCGATGAGCTCGCGGTTATAGGTCTCCTCGGTCTTGTACTTCGCCATCATCTTCGACCAGAACCGGCGGACCAGGTCCTTCGACTCGGTATCGATATCGTCATTGCCCTCGTTTTCGTCAGGCGGAGAGATGACAATCTCACTGGTAACGTGTCCGATTTCGTCGAGCACTTCCTTGAACCGAACCGCCGCCGCCTTTGACGGAGCTACGAGCTGGGCCTTGAACCCGGTATCCTGCCAGTGCTGGCGGTAATGCTCGGAGATGTCGAACGCTTTCGCGCGGATGGCCTGGCCCGTCTTCGATAACGCGTCCATGCGCGAAAATTTGCGTTTGAGGTCGGCCTTCTGCTGATGTGTGAGCCCTTCAGAGATCTTGTCGAACCATGCGTCGATCACCCCGCCGGTGATCTGCTGGTCCACCAGCCGGCCTTCATAGAGCAGGGGGACCACCGCGCCGTCGGCAACGGCCTCGTCAATCTTGTAGTGATGGATGAGCCCGCCAAAAGTCGTGAATGTGTTGCGCTTGTCATTCTTGAGGAGCGGGGTTCCCGTGAACCCGAGATAACAGGCTTGCGGGAGGAGCCGGCGCATCTTGACGGCGAGTTGGCCGTACCCGCCATGCGTGCCGGTCTGCGAGCGGTGGCTTTCATCGATCAGGACAAACAAGTTGGGGTCTTCGTCAGGATCTTCACCGTGGCGAAGCGCTGTGTCAAATTTGTTGATGATAGTCGTGATCAATGGCGTCTTCGCACGGATCATGGACAGAAGGTGCGACCCGCTGGTGGCGCGGACCGGGTCCATGTCGCAGGAACGGAAAGTGCCCTTGATCTGCTTGTCGAGATCGTCGCGGTCAGTGACGATGATGATGCGCGGATTGGGAATTGCTTTGTCGAGTGCGAGCGCGCGGCCGAGCATCACCATGGTCAGCGATTTACCAGACCCTTGCGTATGCCAGATCACGCCGCCTTTGCGCACGCGGGCAAGGTCGAACTGTTTCACACGGTCGACAGCGAGCTTGATTCCGAAAAACTGCTGGTGGCGCGCAATCTTGCGAACGCCGCCGTCGAACACCGTGAATCGACGAACCAGATCAAGGAGCCGCTCCGGCCGGCAGAGGGCAAAAAGTGCGCGGTCCTGTTCAGTGACAGCCCGCTCGCCGCCGCCTTGCAGGTCGTCGAAAAACCGGCGCGCGCTGGAGAACGCGCCTGAGAACACGGCGCCGGCTTCTGCTTTGGTCAGAGGGCGGTTGGCGGCCCGCGAAATCTCATCTTCTGTGTCTTCCTCGTCGCGCCAGGCGTGCCAGAATTTGCGGGGCGTACCGACCGTTGCATAGAGCGCCTCGGTCCGGCTCGTCACCAGAAGCAACTGGGCAAAATGGAAGAGCTGGGGGATGCCGTCTTCGCTCTGATATCCGATCAGCTGGCTGCCGGCCTTCTTGAGCCCCTCGGTCGGGCGCTTGTTCTCGATCACGATGAACGGAATGCCATTCACATATGCGACAATATCGCAGCGCTTGGTTGCGATGCTGCCTGTCCGCTCAACCGAAACTTCGGCTGCAACGTGGAACTTATTGTTGGCGTAGTTTTCCCAGTCGATGAAGCGGAAGCTGTAGCTCTTGGAGTCGCCGTCGATCGTCTTGGTAATGGTCGTGCCAAGGATCAGCGTGTCATAGACTTCCTGGTTGGTCGCCTTGAGGCCTTTGATCCGGTCGGGTGTGGGTTTGAGCCGGCGGACCGCTTCATGCGCGTCTTCCAGATCGAACGGGTAGGCCTTGCCGCGATACTCGAAAGTGTTGAGCTTCAGGAGTTGTTCCACAAGGATGTCGTCGAGCACTACATTGCGGAGGCGGCCGCCGCTCTGGCGGACGATCTCGGATTCCGGAAGCGGGATAAAACCGAGTGCGACCAGCATCTGCAGGGCAGGGATCTGGGACTGGTGTTTTTCGGCGGGGTTGAAGGCGTCGGTCATTTACGGCTGCGCAGCGAATTGTTTATGGTTGCGACCAGCTGTTCGACAAATCTGTCCGGGTCTGTTTCCGTCCACATAACAGTCGTGCAATGATTGACGTCGAAATGAGGCCGCCGACTTGTATCGTCCCAAACGGCTTGCTCGCAAAGATAGATAACGGGTTTGCCAAGACCTTCAGCATAGCCGGCCTCCCAGTACGCTCCATTGTTCCCGTGACTAAGCTCTACGAGAACGAAGGCCGCGTCGGCGATCGCTTCGCGCATGATGTTGTCGATGACGCCTGCTTTCGTAACACCCGGACTGTCTACACGATGAATAGAAACTCCGAGCTCTTGGGCCGCGCGGCCATTCACATTCGCGGCGATGAATGCGTCGAGTCGCTCGTCACCAAACTGCATGGCAATAAACCCATCAACCGTGGCCGTGGTCCCTTCGCGAAGGCTCTCCCAGTATCGCCACCCCTTCAACGTCATCCGGACATCACCAAGTATCGAAATACCAGGATGACGTTTCGGGGGTGACAAATCGAGATAACCTTCGTCCTGAAGGTCATAGGCGAGGTCAGTTAGTTCTTCATTTGACGTCGTCCCCACAGTAGCCCGCAGTTCGTCCAAATTTGGTTTGATCCTGGGTCCAGACGACCGCGACTGCTCGCCCGTCCATCTGACAAAGTTCCTAACCTGCTCACTTGGTACGGGCAAATTTAGCCCAGCTTTAGCAAGGCGTTCCAATGCCGGCTTGTCCACCAAAGGCAAGCCTGTGCCTGAGTGAATTTCGAGATCCCGCCGTGTCCGGATCAAATGTGAAAGCGCAGCGCGGCTCGCGATTGACCAGTCGATACCGCTAGCAGCTTCGCCTTTAATCATATGTGCAGCCATACTGAAGATGACGAACTCTCCGCACGCTTTGCAGGCGATCTTTCGGCTTTCGGGGGCGGACAGGAATTCAGCACCCTGAAGTTTGCAGACTGGACAATTGCCTGTGGTGAAGCCTGAGGTCATGCGGTTCCCTCTTCCGAGAGTTCGTTCACCCGCCATTCTCCCGTAAGTAGTTTTTGCATCAGGCCGCGTTTCTGGCGGGCGAGGGCTTCGATTTCGGTGGTCAGGGCATCAAGGTCGGCCTTCGCCGTGCGCAACACCTCTGTGATAGCCTTCTGTTCGGGCAGCGACGGAACCGGGAAAGGCAGCTTCGAAAACTCGCTCCAGCGCAGACTGCCGCGCCTGTCCACAGAAGCGCTGGTGCTGACTTCGAATATATGCCGGTAGAGACCGGTCTTGAGCACGGCAAAGGCGTAGTCGGCATCGACCTCTTCAGGGGCGAACCGGAACACGGTGTAGATCGGACTGACCAAGCCGATGTCGGTCAGGTTCTGAAGGCCGATTGAGCCTTCTTCGACGTGATTGCTGGGAAAGCCGAAGTCACCGCGCCAGATTCTCTTGTAGCCTGACAGATCTGCGCTGAAGACCTGCTTCTTGAAATATTCGAGCGACCTGACGAAACCTTCGTGTTTAGAGCAGGACAGAACTTCGTGTGGGTTTGCATCGCCATTCCGCTCTGAAATCTCGCGCGCCAGTTTGCCAATAGCTTTGCTGCCCCAGGATGCGGGAAGGGTGAACCAGCGATGCGGCGTCACTTCGTCCGTGGTGCGGAACCTGTCCAGTTGCCGCGTCCCGAAGACCAGGGAGTGGGTCAACGCGCGATGTCTCTTTTGCTTCGCTTCGCGCAGCGCGTTCAATTTTCCGATGGCCTCGTCCCATGTCCGCAGGATTTCGGTGATCTTCTGTTGCTCGTTCAGAGGAGGCAGATGAACCGGAAATTGATTTAACTGGCCTGCATTGAGCGTGGAAAGCCCAGTAGAGCTTTTTGCACAGGAAAGAAGGTAGTTTCGCCCCCTGCGGGACTGGAGCTGAAGCATCAAGAAGTCAGGCAATATCTCAGCATTTTTCAACTTCCTTACCGCAAACACATGGTTTTGGTGAACGCATTCAGGAATTTCCCCTCTCCATATGCAGCCGCGACCAAGATTTTCGGGATTGCCATTGCCTTCGATGAGGAGAATGTCGCCTTGCATCAATGTGAAGCGGGCAACCTGATTTATAGGGACATCAATTTCCTGTACTTCGGAAAGGTCGATAAAGCCGTCTTGTACGTTAGCCACTCGCATGTATGGCTTTTTGACACTCTGCCCTCCACGGTTCGAACTCTTTGAGAGGCCCGAGCGAACATCGGCAACTCCGTGCAGCAAAACGCTGTGCCAATTTGTAGGGATTTTCATATACCGCCCCCCTTCTTCCGCCCATTCGCGCCGTCTGCGATGCGCTTCAACTCCTCAAGATCGTCGGTTCCAAGCGCAGCAAGCGCCTGCGCGGCCCTTCGCTTCCCGTCGAACGCGGCGTAGCGGTCATGGGCGATGCGTTCGGCCTGTTTGGCGGAGACGGATCCTGCGCTTTTTAGGCGGGGAAGTTCGTTGCTGGTCAGGAATGTGTCGAGCACGGTTTCCCAGTCGGCGAGCCGCATTGTCTGGCGGCGGCTCGCGCGTAGTTCGGCGGTGTTCAGGAAGGTTTCGACGATCAGGTTCAGTTCCTTGATCTCGGCCTCACCCAGATAGTTTTTGGCGGTGGCCACATCCGTCTTGCGCAAGGCGCGGCCTTTGCCGGCGTCCTTCCAGGTGGTCAGGCCCATATTGGGTTTGTCAGCATCGGCCCGCGCGGTGATCAGCTCACCTGCGGTGTGGCTCGTGACCGCGTAGAGCATCTTGTTCTGGATGGTTGCGTAGAAGGTTGGGACGGCTGGCGACTGCGCGTCGTAGTCTTCACTGAGGGCCAGTATGTCCCGGACCTTCTGGTAGAACCGCGCCTCGGACGCACGGATGTCGCGGATGCGTTCCAGAAGCTCGTCAAAGTAATCCCACTTGGGATCCTTCAAGCGCTCGTCGTTCATGACGAAGCCCTTGATAAGGTATTCCTTAAGGGCTGAGGTCGCCCAGCGGCGGAACTGCACGCCCCGCGGGCTGCGCACTCTGTAACCAACAGCAAGTATCAATTCGAGCCGGTAGTGATCGACCTGATAGATTTTTCCATCCGCGGCAGTTGTTGCATAACGTGCAACAACTGAATCGGGCGAGAGTTCAGCGTCATCAAAGATAGCCTTGATGTGGCGCGAGATGACGGACTTGTCGCGGCCAAACAGGTCAGCAATCTGGTTCAGTGACAGCCACACGGTCCCGTCCACCGCGCGAAGCTGGATTTCGGCGGCGCCGTCTTCGGTGCTGTAGAGGATGATCTCGCCATCAGACATCGACGCCGAGTTCCTTCAGGTAGCCCGCCATCTTCGCCCGCACTTCAATCAGCTCGGCTTCGATTGTGTTGATTTCCCGCTGCACGGCGGCGACGTCGATTTCTTCCTCTGGCTCGAACGTGTCGACATAGCGCGGGATATTGAGGTTGTAGTCGTTCTCCGTGATCTCTGCCGGCGTTGCCACATGCGCGAACTTGTCGATCGCTTTGCGGGCCCGGTAGGCGGCAAGCACCTTCTCGATGTGGACATCGTCCATGACGCTCTGCGTCTTGCTCGCGGTGAACTCCTTGCTCGCATCAATGAAGAGCACATCCTTGCGCTTCTCGTTCTTGCCGCCCTCTTCGCGAGAGCGGTCAAACACGAGGATCGCGACCGGGATGCCGGTCGTTGTGAAAAGGTTCGCGGGCAGGCCGATCACGGCGTCGAGGAGGTTCTCCTCGATCAGTGCCTGGCGGATCTTTCCCTCGGCGCCGCCGCGGAACAGAACGCCGTGCGGGACGATAATGGCAACCCGGCCGGAATGGCGCTTCGCGATCTCGATCATATGGGAGATGAAGCCATAGTCGCCTTTCGACTTCGGCGGCACGCCGCGCCAGAAACGCTTGAACGTGTCGGTCTCGGCATTTTCCGAGCCCCACTTGTCAAGCGAGAAGGGAGGGTTGGCGACCACAACGTCAAACTTGATCAGGTGATCGCCCTCGACGAGCGACGGGCTGTTCAGCGTGTCGCACCATTCGATCCGGGCGGCGTCCTTTGCATGCAGGAACATGTTCATGCGGGCGAGTGCCCAGGTCGCGCCGTTCACTTCCTGACCATAGAGCGCGAAATTGTCTGAACCGACTTCTTCAGCAGCCCGGATGAGGAGCGAGCCCGAGCCGCAAGCCGGATCGCAGATCGTGTTGCCGGGCTTCGGCGCTGCAAGCTTTGCAAGCAGACGCGAGACGGGCGCCGGAGTGAAGAATTCTCCAGCCTTCTTGCCCGCGTCGGAGGCGAACCGCGAAATCAGGTAGATATAGCATTCTCCGATGATATCTTCGCTGACGCGGTTGGGGCTGAGGTCAAGCTCAGGTTTTGCAAAGTCCTCTAGCATGTTCTTGAGGCGCCGGTTGCGGTCCTTTGGGCGGCCGAGGTTGGCTTCGGAGTTGAAGTCGATGTTCCGAAAGACGCCTTCCAGCTTGGACCGGTTCGTGTCCTCGATTTTCTCCAGCGCGATGTTTATCAATTCTCCGATGTTGGGCTCGCTGCGCTGCTCGTAGAGGTCGTAGAAGCTCGCGCCCTCGGGAAGGACGAAGCGTTCGCGCTCAAGGCGACGGCGGATACGGGTCTCGTCATTGGCATATTGCTTGCGATACTCGTTCATGTGGTCCGCCCAGAGGTCGGAAATATACTTCAGGAACAGCATCACAAGGATATAATCCTTGTACTGAGCAGGATCGACCGCGCCCCGGAATGTATCGCAAGCCGCCCAGGCCGCTTGGTTGATTTTCTGCTGGGTGATCTGGTCGCTCATGCGCGGGCTTCCTTGTGTGTGTTAGAAATGGCCTGCTTTGCAGCGCCGAGAAGCTGCAAACCCGTTAGCCTGTAGCGAAGCTCGGCGGCGCGTGTTTCCAGATTCCGGCTTCGGTCTGCGAGTTTTGCCGCAGCGAGGATTGCGTCCTGCTCGGCGAGTCCTGGCAAATCCAGTTGGAGTTCGCCAAGCGCCTGTCTTGGCACCATCCGGAGGGCTGTGCCCTGAATGCTCTTTTCCAGGTAGCGCTGCGCTTCGGGTGTGTTGATCGACCAGGCCAGAAAGGCAGGCCGGATGATGCGCTCATCGGGCTTCAGCAACATCAGCGGCAGGATAACCGCCGCAAGGTGTGGCCAGTCGGATGGTATCACGGTCGCTGTATTGTTCGTCCCGCGGGATCTGAACAGGACGTCGCCGGGGCCCGCAAAATAGCGGTGTCTGATCTCACCAAGCTCAAATCGGCCCGGTTCGACCCGGTCCCAGTCCTCGGCCTCGTTCAGATCGCGAAGCTGCAGGGCTGGAATACCGCCCGGACTCTCGTCAAGCTTCCCCCGAGCCGTATAGCCGGACTGAATTTCGCAGACTTCGTCCAGGCGCATCAAAATTCTCTTTCATCGTGCAACAGCAGATAGGGTGTCATTCTACCCAGGTCAATGGATAATATGCTGTAGCACGCTGTACAGTCCAATTTAGCATCTCCGCCTCTGTATTCAAGGCCCTCGCAGCCGGGGTGGGCGGACGGCGCGTGTGCCGGAGCGCGGTCCCCGCGCAAGGGGGCGGGTCCGTAGACTGAGCCAGTCGACGTCAGGCCTCATACCTACAGCAACCCCTTGCGCGGCGCCCTTGTGCGCTCCGGCCATGCGCCTTCTCGCCGCCCACCCTCGTCAGCCGAGGGACAAATGCAGGTGCGGCGAGAGGAGACTGACATGACTGACCAACCCACTACCGTTGCACCCCTTGGAACTGCTGGTGCACCCACCCCTCAGGACCGGCCCCGCATCTACGTTGCCTGCCTTGCCGCCTATAACGCAGGCTGCCTGCACGGGCGCTGGATCGATGCCACAACGCCTGACGAGATCTGGCGCGACGTGTCGGCGATGCTGCGCGCAAGCCCGGAGCCCTATGCCGAGGAATGGGCCATCCACGATTACGAAGGCTTCGAAGGCGCGAGCCTGTCTGAATACGCCTCGTTCGACACCGTGTGCGACCTTGCCGACTTTATCGGAGAGCATGGCCAGCTTGGCGCCCGCATCTACCAGCATTGCGGCAATGACACCGAGCAGGCGCGCGCCGCCTTCGAAGACTATTGCGGCGAGTATCGCAGCGCGGCGGACTTTGCCGAAGAGCTTCACAATGATCTCGGCACGCAGGTCCCCGAGAGCCTCAGCTATTACATCGACTGGCAGGCGCTTGCCCGCGACATGGCGCTGAACGGCGAGATCATGGTCTTCCAGATGGGCTTCGACGAAGTTCACATCTTCTGGTCGCGGTGAGGGCGCGATCATGACACCCGAAACCACACGCTACCGGTTCACCGTGGAAGAGCTTGAACAGGCGGACGACTGGTCCGAAGGCTTCTGCCTTGCCTGCCGGAGCCCACGCGAGTGCTGCGAACCGGATGCGCGCGCTTACAAGTGCGATGAGTGCGGCGAACACGCCGTGTACGGCCCCCACTGGATCGCGATCTGCGGCCTGATGTCGGAGGCCGGGCAATGAGCTTCACGCAGCGCTTCCAGCCCTTTGTCTGCGCAGGCGACAGTATCACCTGTGAGGCCGGGCCATTCACCGTCTTGGCGCAGATTGTGCCGGACGATTGTCCGGACGCCCCAGATCAGCGCCAGGACGGTTTCTGGCCATCGCTCTACAAGGATGCGCCCGGGTTCATCGGCCCGGGGCCAAACCATCGCCAGCGCTTTGCCGAGGCTCAGGCCAAGGCCGAAGCCGTCATGGACGGCTGGCGGAAGGGTGACTGGTTCTATTGCGGAATCGTGCTGTCGGTTTCGCTGGAGGACGTCGATCTTGCGGCTCAAGTGAGCCTCTGGGGAATCGAGGCCAACTATCCGGACACGGACAACAGTCATCTGTCCGACGTCGCGAATGAACTCCTGCCGGAGGCCATCGCCGCCGCCCGCGAAAAGCTCGCCATACTCGCCGCGCATGCCGGTGCTATGGAGGGCGCGGGATGACGGACATCTTCGAACGCCTGCTTGGGCCGCGCCCTTCGCTGACGATCGACATCGAGCAGGGCTTTGTCATGGCCATCTGGGTAGAAGGCCGCTGCCCGAATGTGACGATCCGGGATTTCGATCTCGGCGCGTCCGATCCCGACGCGGCCCGCGACATTTTCGGCGCGCCGTTCGTGCTGATCAACTGGCACCTGCCGCCGTGGCGGCTCGGCCTTGCGCTTGCCCCACCCCACCTGTTTCCATTCTGAGGTTTTATCCCATGTCACAACCAGACCTGATCCATATCAAGCTGAGCCAGCTCGGCATTTCGAAACTCAACATGCGCCATGGCCGCAAGGCGCCGGATGTCTCCGACATCCTACCGTCGATCCGGTCGAGCGGCGTCCGCCAGACCCTGCTCGTTCGGCGCGAGGGCGAGGGCTTCGGCGTGGTCGCCGGACGCCGCCGGTTCTTCGCGCTTCAGCAGATTGCCCGGGAGACCGGTACCGATCCGCTGGTGCCCTGCGCGGTGATGACCGAAGGCGATGCCGCCTCTGCCATCGAAGCTTCGATCATCGAGAACGTCGCGCGGCTGCCAGCCACTGAGATGGAGCAGTACACTGCATTCCGGAAACTCCACGACGAAGGCCGGAGCGTCGAGGAGATCGCCGCCTTCTTCGGCGTGACGGAACTGAACGTGCGCCGGGTGCTGGCGCTTGCTGCGCTCAGCGCCCCGATCCGGAAACTCTATGCCGAGGAAGAGATCGACCGCGAGACCGTCCGGGCACTCACGCTGGCAACCTCCGCCCAGCAGCTGGACTGGCTGAAGCTCTGGAATAGCGAAACCGAGCGCGCCCCGATGGGGCGGGCCTGCAGGGCTTGGGTGACCGGCGGCGCGGCGATCACCACCGACAAGGCGCTGTTCGACCTTGCCTTGTATACCGGCGCAGTGACAGCAGACCTGTTCGGCGAGGCGGCAGTGTTTGCCGATGCGGCCGCGTTCTGGGTGGCGCAGGGCGAGGTCATTGCGGCGAAGGTCGAAGGCTATCGGCATCGCGGCTGGGCGGATGTCATCGTCCTTGAACGCGGCGCATATTTCCAGCGCTGGGACTTCGTCCAGACAACGAAGAAGCAGGGTGGCAAGGTGATCGTCGAGCAGCGCCATGATGGCACGGTGACGTTCCATGAAGGCTGGCTGAAAGCTGGAGAAGCGCGGAAGGCCAAAGCGACAAAAGCGGACGGCGAAGCCGCGCCTGCCACCGACACCCGCCCGGAAATGTCCGGCCCGCTGGCAGAGTATCTTCTACTGCACCGGCACGGCGCGGCGCAGGCAAGCCTTGCGGGCCAGCCTGCCATAGCGCTGCGCCTGATGGTGGCCCATGCCATGACCGGCAGCGCGCTCTGGAACATCCGGCCCCATGCCTGCACCAGCCGCAAGGACGACACGCGGGCGAGCCTTGAGACGTCGAAAGCCGCCGCCGAACTCGAAGAAAAGCGCGCCCGCACCGCGTCCCTGTTCGAGGCCCTCAGCGTGCGCGGCGAGGCGCGGCGCAGCGGCGATG
>Ga0163144_10019784_pt1 | contig 13514 bp, 12 predicted proteins | sample OliLak19BULKMAT1_FD_123175 | JGI IMG/M metagenome (GOLD analysis project Ga0163144, IMG submission 123175) | Freshwater microbial mat bacterial communities from Lake Vanda, McMurdo Dry Valleys, Antarctica - Oligotrophic Lake LV.19.BULKMAT1 | ecosystem: Environmental > Aquatic > Freshwater >... | reverse complement strand
TGCCCTGCTGAATCAGGTAGGCCTTGCAGGTCTCGTAGATGATCGCCGAGACGTCGGCCATCGACTTGTGGACCGGCAGGTTCTTCACCGCGGTGTAGGTCCACAGGCCGAAGAGCAGGCCGAGGACACAGACGACCAGGCCCGACAGCAGGATCTGGTGGCCGGTCATGCCGAGGAAGTCGCCCTGGTTGAGGTCGGGCAACTGGATGTTGACCTCGCCGCCGGGGCGATGGTGCGCGGCCTCCGCCGCCGTTTCCGGCTGCGCCGCCAGCAACACCGGCGTCGTCAGCACCGTCATCCCCACGACCAACGACACCGCACCAACGAGCCGGCCGACTCTATCGAGAAGTCTCATCACCATCGTTTCCTGTCCTCGTACTGATCTGCGGGGGCAGCGCCATGCCGCCCGTTAGGAAAATCCGCACGCCATCTTCAACCGACAAGTCTGGAAAAGAGACCTGGCTGCGCGGGCAGACGACCACATCACCGAGATAGAGGTGATTGGTCGGCACGTACACCGCCACTAACGCTTCCGGCCCCTTGCCCCGATCCAGCGTGAACTCACGCGTCAGGAAGCCCAGCACCAGGCCGCGACGCGGGTCATCCACGATGACCACTTTCTTGAAGCCCGTCTCGCTGTCGGGCGAAAACGCCGCCACCAACTGCTTGACGGGCGCATACACGGTCTTGAACAGCGGCACGTTCAGCAGCCACTGCTCGCCGCGCCGCAGGATGCGCCGCCCCAGCACGTTGGTCGCGAGCGCCCCGGCCAGCAGGATCACCGCCGTGGTGATCAACACGCCCAACCCCGGCACTTCGCGACCGATCAGGTTCGTCGAGAGCGGCGTCGCCACCCCATCGATGAACCGGAACAACCAGACCAGCGCGACGACCGTGATGAACAACGGTACCGTCACGACCAGACCGGCCAGAAAACTACGTCGGAGCCAGCTCATATTTCGTAGCGGCGAGTCTTTAGACTGGCCTGCGCAGGCGGGACTGAAGTCCCGCCTCTACGCCTCACCGAACTAACAACCACAACACCGTGACCGCCGCCAGCGCAAACCGGTAATACGCAAATCCCGCCAACGAGTGCCCTGCAAGATACCGCAGAAAGTACTTCACCGTGACGTAGCCGACGACCGCCGATACGATTAGGCCAACTGCCATCAGCGTGACCGGCACACCAGCCATGCCGACCTTCGAGAGTTCGTAGGTTTCCTTGACGGCCACCGCAAACACTGCCGGCAGGCTCATCAGGAACACGAACCGGGCTGCGGTATCGCGCCGCAAGCCCTGGAACATGCTCACAATCAGCGTCGAGCCCGATCGCGACAGGCCCGGGGCCAGCGCGGCGGCCTGCGCGACACCAATCGCCAGCGCCTCGCCGTAACCAAGGGAGTTGGCATCGCGGGTCTGGCGCCCGATCCGCTCCACCCAGATCAACCCGATGCCGCCGATGACCAGGTTGATGGCCACGATCAGCGGCGTGCGAATCTGTGCTTCGATCTGGTCGCCGAACAATCCGCCGACAATCACCACCGGGATGGTGCCGACGATGATCAGCCGGCCAAGCCGTTCCCACTCACCGTCGCGGCCGGACAAGGCGCCGGGCGCGGCCGCAATCAGCCGCATGACGTCGGCGCGGAAATACGCCAACACCGCCAGGAGCGTGCCGACGTGACAGGCGGCATCGAACGGAATACCGAACCGCCCGGGATCCCATCCGAAAAATGCCCGCGCCAGGATCAAGTGGCCCGAACTGGACACCGGCAGGAACTCCGTGAGTCCCTGAACAACGCCCAACACCGCGGCTGAGAACAGATCCACGCGGGCTGCTACTACGCCTTACGCGAGCCCGGTGTGCGGCCCACAGCCTGCTTGCCGCCCAGGACGGTCGCGATCGCAGCGGCAATGAAAATGGTCGAATAGGTGCCGCTGATGATACCGACGAGCATCGTGAACGCGAAACCTTCCAGCACTTCGCCACCGAACAGATACAGCGACAGCACCGCCAGGAACGTGGTGCCGGCCGTGATGACCGTGCGACTCAGGGTCTGGTTGACGCTCGCGTTGACCACGCTGTCGAGCGAGTCACGGCGCTTGTTCTTCAAATTCTCGCGCACGCGGTCGAAGATCACGATGGTGTCGTTCACCGAGTAGCCGGTAATCGCCAGGATCGCCGCCACCACGTTGAGCGACAGGTCGTAGCCGAAGAAGAACAGGAACGCCAGCGTCACCAGCACGTCGTGCAGGGTCGCCGCAATCGCGCCCAGCGCGAACGCGAATCGAAACCTCAAGCCGATGTAAATGGTGATGCCGATCAGCGACGCCAGCGTGGCGTAGATGCCCTTGCGCTGCAGGTCGGCGCCAATCACCGGACCGACGATCTCCTGGCTGCGCACCTCGAACTTGCCGAGGTTGGCCTTGGTCACGGAGTCGACGATGGCTCGCGCGTTTTGTTCGAGGGCGGCGCCCTCTTCCGCCACCAGCTGCGGCACGCGGATCAGGATCTCGTTGTTCGCCGCGTCACCGTAGCTCTGGATGACATTCTCACCCGACATGCCGGCGGCCAGTGCCGATCGCACCTGGTCGACGGTCGTGGACTGCTCGAACTTGACCACCACGATGGTGCCGCCCGAGAAATCAATGCCGAGCGGAACGCCCTTCGCAATGCCGTAGCCGATGCCGGCCACGATGACGAGCGCCGACAGCGTCATCGCGTGCCAGCGCCACTTGATGAAGTCGTAGTTTGGGTTTTCGAAGATGGCCATATAACTAAATCGAAAGCTTCGCGACCTTCGAGTTGCGTGACAGGGTCAGCTCGAACAGGGTGCGCGACACGAAGTATGCGGTGAACACGTTGGACAAGAGGCCGATGGTCAGCGTCATCGCAAACCCGCGGATCGGACCGGTACCGAACTGGAAGAGGAAGGCCGCCGAAATCAACGACGCCACGTGCGTGTCGAGAATGGTCAGCAGCACGCGGTCGAAGCCCGCGGCCACCGCCTGCTTGACGCCCTTGCCGGCGCTGAGCTCTTCCTTGATGCGCTCAAAGATCAGCACGTTCGAATCGACGCCCATGCCGATGGTCAGAATGAAGCCGGCAATACCAGGCAACGTCATGGTGGCGCCAACATAGGCCATCAGGCCCAGCAGCAGGATCAGGTTGATGGCGATCGACACCAGCGCGTTGAAGCCAGCCAGCCTGTAATAAAACAGCATGAACAGCGTGACCATCAGCAGGCCGCCCGAGGCCGCCGTCACGCCGGCGCGAACCGAGTCGGCGCCGAGCGACGGACCAACGGTGCGCTCTTCCAGGTAGGTCAGCGACGCCGGCAGCGCGCCCGAGCGCAGCACCAGCGACAGGTCCTGCGCTTCCTGGTTGGTGAAGGTGCCGGTGATGCGGCCCTCATCGTCAATGCGCGACTGAATCTGCGGCGCCGAGACCACGCGGCTGTCCATCACGATGGCCAACTGCTTGCCGATGTTGGCCTGGGTGAACAGGCCGAACTTGCGCGCGCCCTCGTTGTTCAGCGAGAAGCTGACCGCGGGACGGTTGTTCTCGTCGAGCGTCGGCCGCGCCGTGCGCAGGTCACGGCCGGTCACGGCGGCGACGCGACGGACGGCGTAGTAGCCGGTGCTGGCCGGCTGACCCGGGGCGCCTTCCATGGTGCCGGGAAGGATCTCGATGTCGGGCGGGACGTTGCCGCCATACGCCTGCCGGGCCGAGCTGTCATCTGGGAACGGACCCTGATCGACCTGCTTCAATTCCAGCAGCGCCGTCGAGCGGATGATTTCCTTCGCGCGGTTGACGTCGGTGACGCCCGGCAACTGGACGAGAATCTGGTCGGCCGCGCTGTGGCGCGCGATGATCGGCTCGGCCACGCCCAACTCGTTGACGCGGCGCTCGATGGTCTGCAACGCCTGGTTCACGGTGTCTTCGCGCAACTGGACGGCGATGTTGGGCTTGAGCGTGAAGGTGTAGCCGCCGGCGCCCGAGGCGCGGTCGTAGTTCACTTCCACTTCGGTGAGCGCCGCGCGGAACGCGGCGTCCTGCTCGGCCGGCACGCCGGTCACGCTGAACGAGGTCGGCCCGGCCACCGAGATCCCGCCGGTCGGAATATTCGCGGTCTTCAGCTGCTCGGACAGGCGATCGGCGGTGGTCTGCGTCTCAATACGCAGCGCATCGTCGGTCTGCACGCGCATGACCAGGTGAACGCCACCCTTCAGGTCCAATCCAAGCCGGATCTTCTGGTCAGGCGGATAGAACGAGTAGATCGACAGCGCGGTGACGCCGAGAATAACAAGGACTTTCCAACGAAGGTTCTTCGACATGGCTTATGTATTCGGTGCTTCGACGACGGGGGCCTGGCCCTGGTAGCCGACGATGGCGGCTTTGGAGATGTCAACGCGGACGTTCGGCGCGACCTGGAGCTGCACGATCTGGTCGCTGATCTTGGCAATCGAGCCGAAGAGCCCGCCGGTCGTCACGACCTTGTCGCCCACCTTCAGGGCGTCCAGGAACGCCTGGACTTTCTTCTGCTTCTTTTGCATCGGAAGCAGGATCACAAAGTAGAAAATCGCGAGTACGAGCGCGAAGGGAATGAGCTGGATCAGCGGACTGACCTGTTGGCCAGGCGATGACGCCAGCGCGAAGAGCGTTCCGAAAAGGGGATCCGTCGTGGTCATGGAATCAACGCGCGGCGGGTAAAAGTCCGATGGAAACCTTGCCTGAAATCTTCGAACCTGCCGAACGCTATAGCCTCCCTAATCCGCCGCATGGTGTCAAGGTAAAAGCTCAGGTTATGCAACGTGTTAAGGGTGCCTCCGGTCATCTCGCCCGCCATGAAGAGGTGCCGTAAATAGGCCCGCGAAAAGCGCCGGCAAGTGTAACAACCGCACGCCGGATCCACCGGCCCATCGTCCTCCGCAAACTGCGCGTTCTTGATGTTTAGCGGCCCTTCGCTAGTGAAGAGTTGGCCATTCCGGGCGTTGCGAGTCGGCATGACGCAGTCGAACATGTCGATTCCCCGCGCGACCGCTTCGACCAAATCAATGGGCGTCCCGACCCCCATTAAGTAGCGAGCCTGGTTGACCGGAAGAAAGGGGACGGTCTGCTCGACCACTTGGTACATGGTCTCGTTGGGCTCTCCGACGCTCAGGCCGCCGATGGCGTAGCCATCAAACCCAATAGATACAGTAAGTTCCGCGCTTTTTCGCCTCAGCTCTGGAAACGTGCCGCCCTGGACAATCCCGAATTGGGCCTGAGAAAAGGGGCCGGGGCCCGCCTCTCTCAGCTCGAGGAACCGGTTGCGACAGCGGCGTGCCCACCTGGCGGTCAACTCGAGCGAGGTGTCAATAATCTCCACGGTCGAGGGAAGCGCTGGGCACTCGTCGAGCACCATCGCGATGTCGGCGCCGAGATTGGCCTGGATCTCGACCGCTTTCTCCGGGGTGAGCAGGTGCGGGCTGCCGTCATGATGCGAGCGAAAGTGCACCCCCTGCTCCTCGACCTTCCGTCGATCTGACAGGCTGAAGACCTGGTAGCCGCCACTATCGGTCAGCATGGGGCGCGACCAGCCAATGAACTTGTGGAGGCCGCCGCGCCGCGCGATCAGCTCATCCCCAGGCCGAAGGTAGAGGTGATAGGTGTTGCCGAGAATGATCTCGGCGCCGACGTCCTCCAAGTGCTGCGCGGTCAGTGCCTTGACGGCCCCCTGGGTGCCCACGGGCATGAACGCCGGGGTCTGAATCACGCCGTGCGCGGTCGTGAGGTAGCCGCGGCGCGCTGAACCGTCTGTGTGAGTGAGGGTGAACATGGTCCGGGATCCGGGGCCCGGGGTCCGGGATCCGGGCACACGCGGTAATGCGCGGATCCCGGATCCCGGATCCCGGGCCCCGAACCTCGTATTATTCCAGTAATGAAGAAGTTGCGCGTGGGTGTCATCTACGGCGGGCGGTCTGGCGAACATGAGGTGTCGGTCACCTCGGCGGCCTCCATCTTCAAGTCCATCGATCGCACCCGTTACGAGCCGGTGCCGATCCGGATTGAAAAGGACGGCCGGTGGACCCTGGCGGACCGGCCGCCCACGGCGCTGTCGGCGGCCGAGGTCATCCAGCAGGCCCGGGTCTCGCAGGCACGGCCGCTGCGTGCCGGTCGTGACTCGCTGTTTGCCCCGTATCCATCGAGCGACACGCTGATCACGGTCGAGCGCCGCAGTTCGTCGGACGGCAGCACGCCAGCGGACGTGGAACGCGCAGTGGTGACGGGCCTGGGCCTGGACGTGGTGTTTCCCGTGCTGCATGGCCCCTACGGCGAAGACGGCACGGTGCAGGGTCTGCTCGAATTGGCCAACGTGCCCTACGTCGGTCCGGGCGTACTCGCCTCGGCGGCTGGCATGGACAAGGCCGTGATGAAGGTGTTGTTCGCCGCGGCGGGCCTGCCGATCGTCGACTCGCGCTCGTTCGTGCGCGCCGAGTGGACGCGCAATCGCGCCGGCGTGCTGGCCGGCATCGCGGCGCTTGGCTTTCCGCTGTTCGTCAAGCCCGCCAACCTCGGCTCGAGCGTTGGTATCTCCAAGGTCAAGGCCCAGGCCGAACTCGTCCCGGCGATCGAGTCAGCGCTCGAGTTCGACCGCAAGGTCATCGTCGAGGCCGGCGTCGTCAATGCCCGGGAGATCGAGTGCGCCGTGCTGGGCAACGACGATCCGGAGACGTCGGTGCCCGGCGAGATTGTGCCGGCGCGCGAATTCTACGACTACGAAGCCAAGTACCTCGATGAGGGCTCGCAGAGCTTGATCCCGGCCGACCTGCCGGCGGCCACGGTGGCCGAGGTCCAGCGGTTGACGGTGGCGGCGTTCCGCGCCATTGACGCCGCCGGCCTGGCCCGCGTCGACTTCCTGCTGTCGCGCGACAGCGGCGCGATCTACGTCAACGAGATCAACACCATGCCGGGCTTCACCAACATCAGCATGTATTCGAAGATGTGGGAAGCCAGCGGCGTGGACTACCCGACGCTGGTCGATCGGCTGATCCAGTTCGCGCTGGCGCGTCACGCCGAAAAGCAGAGGCTCAAGACGAGCGCGTTGTGAAGGCTTGCGGCTTGCGGCTTGCGGCTTGCGGCCTGGCCCTGGCGTGGTGCAGCGCCGGTGCACAGGGTGTGCCCAGGACCGGCATCACGGCCGCACCGATCGTCGCCAACGCCTACGACCTCATCCTCAACGCCGACTTCGAGAAACTGCGCGCGGCGCTGCCGGCCACCTGTGGTCCGGCGCCGCGGGTCGCCTGCCTCGGCCTGGACGCGCTCAACCTGTGGTGGCAGATTCAGCTGGATCCCGAGAGCCGCGCGCTCGACCCGGCGTTTCAGGCCAAGGCCAACGAAGCGATTGTCGAGGCCGAGCGAATGACCATCGCCGAACCCAACCGCGCGGAGGCCTGGTTCTATCTCGGCGCGGCCTACGGCGTGCGCGCACAGTGGCGGGTGCTCCGCGGCGAGCGAATGCCGGCGGCCCGCGACGGGAAGCGGATCAAGGAATCGCTGGAGCACGCGCTGGCACTCGACCCGGCCATGCACGATGCCGAGTTCGGGGTCGGCATGTACCGCTACTACGCCGACGTCGCCCCCGCCGTCCTGCGCTGGTTGCGCTGGCTGCTGCTCCTGCCCGGCGGCAACCGGGTGGAAGGCCTTCAGCAACTGGAGCGCGCGGCCACCCTGGGCTTGCTGGTCCGCGGCGAAGCCCAGTTCCAGATCCACATCCTATATCTCTGGTACGAGAACAAGTTTCGCGACGCCCTCGAGCTGGTCCGCACGCTCCAGGTCCGCTATCCGCGCAACCCGCTCTTCTATCAAATCGAGGCGGAGATCCTCGACGGCTACCTTCACGATCCCGCCGGAAGCCTCCGCGCGTCAGAGCAACTGCTGGCGCTGGCACGTCGCGGCGCCGTGAACCAGCCGTCGCTCGCCGAGACGGTCGCGCGCCTCAACATGGCTCGTCAACTGCGCGCACTGACGCGCACCGCCGCGGCCATCGAGCAACTGGATGCGCTGATCGCGTCACAGCCGACGGCACCCGCAGGCGCGCTGACGCGCGCGCAGCGGATGCGGCGCGAGATCAAATAGGCAACCCCACGAAGGGATTGCCGCCATCGTCATGCGGCGCGAGCTCCGGTCACGCGCCTACAGATCTGTTCGCCACGATCCGACACGTGGATCGGGAAGGCGCGATCGGGTCGGCAAAAAAGTCGGGTTGTTTGACAATCACAAACGCTTTGTGCTTGACAAGGTGAATTTCTCATCCATAATCTACATCTGGTATGAGGGAGTAAGGCTCAGGCCACTGATTGTGAAGACGTAAAAACAATCAGCGGTCGCCATCAGGCAAGAGTCACCCCCCATCAGGAGAGCACCAAATGGCGAAGAAGGCAAAGAAGGCGGCGAAGAAGAAGGCCAAGAAGCGCTAGGCCGCTACCGGGGCGGTTCTCACCAACTGCCCCACCTTTTCACCAAGACCGCGCGCGTGAATAACTCACGTCGCGTAACGAAGCGAAGAACGCCGGCATAGACAGGCCGAGTGCCAGGCGGCAGAGGCAAGTCGTGCAGCGGCTAGGTTCTTACGCATAACCCAACCTGAAGGGGGGGATTACAAATGGCAAAGAAAGCAGCTAAGAAGAAGGCAGCGAAGAAGGCGAAGAAGCGCTAGTCGCTTCGTCAGCCAGAAGATCGAGGGAGGCGCAGTCGCCTCCCTTTTTTCTTGTCCTACTGGCCGATCCAGGCCACGCCATCCCAGATCCGAATCCGTTCGATCGTGTCCCACTGCTGCAGGCGATCGACAACGTCCATGCCGGAAATGACCTGGCCGAACACCGTGTAGCGCCCGTCGAGGTGCGGCTGCGGTGAGTGGGTGATGAAGAACTGGCTGCCACCGGTGTCGGCCCAGTCGAGCGCCATGCCCACCGTGCCCCTTAAATACGGCCGCTGATTGATCTCGTCGCGGATGGTGTAGCCGGGCCCACCCTCGCCGTCGCCGCGCGGGTCGCCATCCTGCACCACGAAATCGGGCACCACGCGGTGCAGCTGGACGCCGCGGAAGTAGTTCTTGCTCGCCAGGGCGATGAAGTTGGCAACTGTGCGAGGCGCATCGATCACTGCCAGCTCGAACTGGATGGTGCCCTTGCTGGTGTCGATGTACGCCGACGGCGAGTAGCGCGGCGCCATCAGCGTGTCGATCGCGATGAGCTCGGGCACGATCGGCGCGGGTGCCGGCCGCATGCTCGACACCTCAGCGGACGGATCGAGCTGACGCAGTTGCTCAGCCGCTCGCAGGCGTACCGCCCAATCCTTGTCGGCGAGGCCGGCCACCAGCAGCGGGCGGGCCGCGGCAGGGTCGAGCGCGACCAGCGCCTCGAGCGTTGCGGCTCTTGCCACGTAGAGCCCGTCGCGCTGCGACAGCGACAGCGCTTCGGTCAGCGCGGCCGTCGCGCCCGGCGCTTTCAGCGTCGCCAGCGCACGCGCGGCCGCGGCTCGCACCACCTGATCATCGACCTTCAGCCGCGCCACCAGTTCAGGAATGGCAGCGGTGGCGCCAACTTTCCCGAGCGCGTTGATCACCGAGGGGATCACCCGCTGGTCGGCTTCCCGCATCATCGCCGTCAGCGGCGCCTCGCCGCGCTCCTTGCCCAGATCGCCAAGCGTGGTGGCCAGGGCGGCGCGCACCGACCAGTGCGGGTCGGGGTCGAGCGCAGAAATCGCGCTGATGAAGGTGTCGGGTTCGGTCCGGGCCAGCGCCTGTAGCGCCGCCGCGCGTACCGACGGCCACGCCGCGGAAACCAGGTCAATCAGCAGGTCAACCGCGCCGGCGTGGCGGAGCTGCCCGAGCGCCACGATCGATTCGAGCTGCAGGTTCTGATCAACCTTCGGCGATGCGATCAGCCGCATCAGCACCGGGGCGCCACGGGCGTCGCCCAGCAAGGCCAGCGCGCGAACCGCCTGGATGCGCACCGCCATGGGCTCGCTGGTGTTCTCGGCCATCGCCAGCAGCGACGTCGCGGCGCGCTGATCCTTCAGCGCGCCCAGGCCACGGACGGCAAACGCGCGCGAGAGCTGGCCCTCGCCGGACAACAGGGTCAACAAGGCCGGCACCGCGCGGGCGTCGTTGATGCGCTGCAGCGCGAAGGCCACGGGCCACCAGCGGCTGCGTGGCTGGCCGCTGCCGTCAAGTACTGCCGCCGCCAGCGCGTCGTATGACGACAGACGCACCAGCGCATAAATTCCCAGGCGCACGGCTTCCACCGGCGGCGCCTTGGGCGTGCCCATGTCGTCGGCGACCACGCCGTTCAAGGCTCCGGCGGCAACATGCGCGGTGACCATGGCGCCAATCGCCGGCGCCGCAGCGTGATGCCCAATCAGCCCGAGCGCTTCGGCGGCACGGCCCTGGATGTTGGGATCGCTATCGGTGAGGGCGGCAGTCAGCGCCGGTGCCGCCGACGCATCGCCAATCAACCCCATCGCGAAGGCGGCCATCTGCCGCACTTCGAAATCCTTGTCGCCTTGTAGCAGCGCCGCGAGGCCCGGCACCGCTTCGGGCATTCGCACCCGGCCACTCGCCAGGGCGGCGCGCCGGCGGACGCGCGCCTCGGGATCCTGCAGCAGGGCCAGCAAGTCTCCACCACCGCCCTTGAGCTGCCGCTCGTCTTCGAGCTGCAGGATCCACCGCACCTTCTGGTCGTAGGCGGTGACCGGCGGCGGAGCGGTGACTTGCGGCGCCACCGTGGGCCTGCACGCGCTGGCGGCGAGCAACACGACGAGCGCGGCGAGCGCGCGTGGAGACAGCGATCGGGTCATAGGGAAATATGCCGTAGTGTGGCCTCGTCAATTCGCTCGCGCACGATGTTCACGCCAATGCCGGCCCCAGTGGGCACCGCAATGGTGCCGTCGGCGCTGATCTCAATGGCCGGCTCGATCAGGTCGGGCTGGTAGTACCGCTTGCTGGCCGCAATGTCGCCGGGCAGCGTGAAGTTGGGCAGGCTGGCCAGGTGGATGTTGTGGGCGCGGCCAATGCCGCTCTCGAGCATGCCGCCGTGCCAGACCGGAATGCCGTGGGCGGCGCACAGATCGTGCAGTTCGATCGAGGCCCGGTGCCCCCCAACGCGGCCGGGCTTGATGTTGATAATCCGGCACGCCTTGGCGTCGATGGCGTCGCGGGCAATGCGGACGGTGTGAATCGACTCGTCCAGGCACACCGGCGTCTTGAGGCGCCTCTGCAACACCGCGTGATCCATCACATCGTCATAGTCGAGCGGCTGCTCGATCAGTAGCAGGTCGAACGGATCGAGGCGGGCCAGCAGGTCGGTGTCGTCCAGTGAGTAGGCCGCGTTGGCATCAACCTGCAGGGGGATGTGGCCGAACCGGGCGCGGATGCGCTCGACCGCCTCGATGTCCCAGCCCGGCTTGATCTTGATCTTGATGCGCTGGTACCCGGCCGCCAACTCGCGCTCGACCTTCTCGAGCAACTGGTCGTAGGAATCCTGGATGCCGATCGAGACGCCCGAGGCAATCCGGTCCTGGGTGCCGCCCAGCACCTTGGCAAGCGGCTGGTTCATCGAGCGCGCGTAGAGGTCCCATGCCGCCATCTCGACGCCGGCCTTCGCCATGTTGTGGCCGCGAATGCGGCGCAGCGCCGGGAACACCTCGCGCGGGTGTTCAAAGGATTGGCCTAGCACCAGCGGAGCAATGAACCCTGTGATGATGTGCCAGACCGTGTCGGTGGTCTCGCTGCTGTAGTAGGGATTGGCCTCGGCGACCGACTCGCCCCAGCCCTCGTGCCCGTCGCCTTCAACGCGAACGAGCACAAAGGTGCGATCGTAGGATCGCCCGAAGCTGGTCTCGAAGAAATGGACCAGCGGCAGGCGGCACAGGAACAACTCAAGCTTCTCGATCTTCACGCCTACAAACTATACTCGCCAGCGGAGTGGCCTTTCACTATCTCGCCATCGAAGGCCCGATCGGGGTGGGTAAGACGCGGCTGGCCGAACGACTGGCGTCCCGGCTCGAGGCCACGACCATTCTCGAAGACACCGAGAACCCGTTTCTCGGCGACTTCTACGCCGACCGGCCCGGCTCGGCGCTGCAGGCTCAGCTGTTCTACCTGCTCAACCGTCACCGCCAGCTCACCGGCAAGCGCCAGGCCGATCTGTTCCTGCAGACCATCGTCTGCGACTACGTCTTCGACAAGGACAAGATCTTCGCGTATCTGAACCTTGACGATAACGAGCTGTTCATCTACCAGCGCCTGTTCGATCTGCTGGCGAAGGACGTGCCTCCCCCCGACCTCGTCGTGTATCTTCAGGCGCCGACCGAGTTGCTGATGACGCGGCTGCGGGCGCAGGAGGTGGACCCGGACCGCGAGGCCCTGCCGCTGCCGGACGAGAACTACCTGCGCGAGCTGAACGAGGCCTACCAGCATTTCTTCTTCCACTACTCGGCCACGCCGCTTCTGGTCGTGGAAACCTCGGAGTTCGACCCCGAATCTGACGATGCGGCGCTCGACGAGTTGGTAAAGCAGATTAAGGGCATGGGCAAGGGCACGCGCTACTACGTGGCCCGCAAGTAGCGACCAACCTTCGGGTGGGTCGTCTTTTTGGTAAGCTGGTCGGATATGGCGTGGTTCAAGAAGGCGCGCAAGCCCATAGCCACGCCCGAGAAGTCCAGCCGCGTTCCCGAAGGCCTGTGGGTGAAGTGTCCGGAATGCGACACCATTATCTACACCAAGGATCTGGTCAAGAACCTGCATGTCTGCGGCAAGTGCGCGCACCACTTCCGGCTGACCGCCACCGAGCGTCTCAAGACGCTGTTTGACGATGAGCGGTGGGAAGAGCTGGCGCCGAACCTGACCTCGAACGACCCGCTCACGTTCACTGACACCAAGCCGTACAAGTCGCGCCTGGCCAACACCCAGAAAGCGACCGGCCAGAAGGATGCCGTGATTGTCGGCGTCGGCCGCATCAATGGCATGGAGGCGATCGTCGCCTCGATGGAGTACAGCTTCATCGGCGGCTCGATGGGGGTGGTGGTCGGCGAGAAGATCGTGCGCGGCATCGAGATGGCACTCGACCGCAAGGCACCGATGATCATCGTGTCGTGCTCGGGCGGCGCTCGCATGATGGAAGGCGCGCTGTCGCTGATGCAGATGGCCAAGATTTCGGCGGCGCTGGCACGGCTGGATCGCGCGAAGCTGCCGTACATCTCGCTGCTGACCGACCCCACCACCGGCGGCGTCACGGCGAGCTTTGCCATGCTGGGCGACCTCAACATTGCCGAGCCCAAGGCGCTGATTGGCTTTGCCGGCCCGCGCGTGATCGAACAGACCATCCGGCAGAAGTTGCCCGACGGTTTCCAGCGCAGCGAGTTCCTGCTCGAACGCGGCATGTTGGACCTGGTGGTGGATCGGCGCGAGCTGAAGGCCACGCTCGAGAAGACGCTCCGGTTCATGGGCAGGTGACACCGCACGAACGGC
>Ga0163144_10019783_pt1 | contig 13515 bp, 6 predicted proteins | sample OliLak19BULKMAT1_FD_123175 | JGI IMG/M metagenome (GOLD analysis project Ga0163144, IMG submission 123175) | Freshwater microbial mat bacterial communities from Lake Vanda, McMurdo Dry Valleys, Antarctica - Oligotrophic Lake LV.19.BULKMAT1 | ecosystem: Environmental > Aquatic > Freshwater > Lake... | reverse complement strand
TCACGACATCAATATCGCCGCTGGTTGCGGTGACACTGGCTTCGTCATCATCCGTGACGATGCACGATGCGACATAGGTGCCGTTGTCATTCGGAGCAAAGCTGAACGTGCTGCTTGCGGTATCGGTTCCGCCGGGCAGGGTGTAGGCGTTGCCGTCCTTGGTGACACTCCATGCGTATGTAAACGTATCGTCTGACCCCGCATCACTTGGGGTGACAGTGAGGTTGACGCTGTCGCCTTCATTGATCGATCCAACCGGTTCGCCGGAGATGGCGGCGGTTGGTGTTGCGTTGGTGACGGTGATCGTGTGAGTGACGCTGTCGATTCCGCCATCGTCATCGGTCACTTGCAGCGTGACGACATACGAACCGTTGTCGGTTGGCACAAAGCTGAAGAAATGGCTTCCGGTATCCGTTCCGCCCGGAAGGGTGAACGCGGATCCATCTTTGGTGACACTCCATGCATAGTCCACAACAGTGTCGGCCGATCCCGGGTCGGTCACAGTGCTGCCGAGGTTGATCGTATCGCCTTCAGCCGCGGTGCTTGGCGCGCCGGTGATCACTGGCGCTGGATTGGCGTTGAGAACTTCAATCGTACCGGTGGAGACATCCACATCTCCGCCGTCATCGTCGGTGATGGTCACTGAGACAACGTAGTCCCCGTCGTCGGATGGCGTGAAGGCAAAGTCGGCTTCATCGATCGTCGTTCCGCCGGGAAGATTGTACGCGTTGCCATCCTTGGTGACGGCCCACGCATAACTAAACGTGTCGGCCAAGCCTGCATCGTCTGGAACCGCGGTGAAGGTAAGCGCATCCCCTTCAAACGTGGTGTTGCCGACGTTGCTGGTGATCGCTCCGGTCGGATTTGCATTGGTAACGGTTATGTTTCCGCTGTCAATCGAAACGGTTCCACCGTCGTCGTCGGAAACCACGACTGTCGCGACAAAGGTTCCGTTGTCAGTGGGTGTGAAGTCAAAGCCGGGTTCATCAGTCACAGCGCCGCCGGGCAAGGTGAAGGCGTTACCGTCTTTGGTGACGCTCCATGAATAGATGAGCGTATCATCAGCACCCGCGTCCGAGCCGCTTGCAGTGAGACTGACCGCCGTGCCTTCGGCGATTGAACCGACCGGTTCGCCAGAGATGCCCGCCGTCGGGTTCTCGTTGGTGACAACAATATCCGAGCTGCTCGCCGAGACGGTTCCACCGTCGTCATCGGTGACAGTGACTGAGAAGACATAAGTTCCGTCATCGGTGGTGGTGAAACTGAGAGTTGAGTTGGTCGTCGTCACGCCGTCGAGTTCGTATGCGTCACCGTCGCGCGTTGCCGTCCAGGCATAGGTAAACGTGTCATCATCACCCGCATCGGCAGGCGTCGCGGTCAGGTTGATTGCATCGCCTTCATCGATCGTGCCGACCGGCTCGCCGGTGATCGCGACGGTGGGTGCGGCGTTGGTCACGCTGATGACTTCTGAATCCCCGGTCATCGTCGCGCCGTCGTCATCGGAGACTTCAACGCTGACGATGTAACTGCCGTTGTCGGTTGGCGTGAAGGTGAAGCTGTCGCTGGTGGTGTCGGTTCCGCCGGGCAGGGTGAACGCGGCGTTGTTCTTCAGCACGCTCCATGAATAGCTGTGCGTGTCGGCCGATCCGTCGTCGGTGACGATTGAACCGAATGTGATGCTCGTGCCTTCGACTTCTGTATTAGGCACACCCGTTATGACCACACCCGGATTGGCGTTGGTGACCGTGATGCTCGCGGTCGAGACATCCACATCATCACCATCGTTGTCGGTGATGGTGACGGTGGCGATATACGCACCGTTGTCGGTTGGCGTGAAAGTGAATCCTGCGCTCGATGTATCGGTTCCACCGGGCAGTGCAAAGGCGTTGCCGTTTTTGGTGACCGCCCACGCATAGGTGAACGTATCGGTGCTGCCGGCATCGCTTGGATTTGCGGTCAGTTCGATTTGGGTCCCTTCGGAAATGCTTCCCGAGGGCGCGCCGCTGATGGTTCCAGTGGGCGCTGCGTTGGTGACGGTGATATCCGCGCTGGCCTCTGAAACGCTTCCGCCGTCGTCGTCTGTGATGACAACGGTCGCGACAAAGGTTCCTTCATCCGTCGGGGTAAACGAGAAATTCGGCTCATCGGTCACCGCACCGCCTGGCAGCGCGAACGCGCCGCCATTCTTCGTGACGGTCCACGCGTAGCTAAGCGCATCGGCATCGCCAGAATCCTGACCTGCCACGCTGAGATTCACCGCCGTGCCTTCTTCAATCGATCCAACGGGCTCGCCGCTGATCGTGCCGGTGGGATCGACATTGTTCACCGTGATGCTGTTGCTGGAATCGCTTCCGGTTGCGCCGTCATCATCGGTCACGGTTACGCTGAAGACATAGGTTCCGTCGTCGAGCGTAGTGAAGCTCAGAGTCGAGCTGCTCACATCCACGCCTTCCATGGTGTACGCATTTCCATCGAGCGTGGCGGTCCAGGCATAGGCGAAGGTGTCATCCTCGCCGGCATCACTCGGAGTTGCAGTGAGGTTGACGGTGTCGCCTTCGTCGATCGCGCCGACAGGCTCGCCGCTGATCGCGACAGCGGGAGCGACATTGGCCACGGTGAACGCATCAGAGTTGATCGTCGATGATCCGCCGTCTTCATCACTCTCGACCAACCGAATCACATAGCTTCCGTTGTCGCGCGGCGTAAAGGTGAAGGTGCTGCCGGTCGTCGCGGTTCCGCCGGGAAGGGTGTAGGTCGCGCCATCCTGCAGGACACTCCAGACATAGCTGGTGGTGTCGGTGCCCGGATCAGATTCGGTGCTTCCGACGCTGACAGAGCTGCCCTCGTTCACGTTGCCGTTTGGCGTGCCGGTGATGGTTCCGGTCGGTGCGTCGTTGGTGACGGTGAGATTGATCGTGTCCGAACCCGAGTCGCCGTCGGATGCCTGCGCGGTGACAGTCACGGTATAGCTGCCATCATCGGCGAACGTGTGGCTCGAGGTCGAGAGCGTCGGGTCATAGAACCCGATGTCGCCATCGCCCCAGTCAATCACCCAACCGTCGCGCGTATCACCGCCATCGTCTGAGGACTGGAAGATGATTTCATAGAGCGCACCTTCGGAGACACTGGTGTCGCCTTGCAGCGTCACAACGGGATTGACCGTTGTCACGGTCAGCGCTTTGGTCTGTGTCGCGGTGCCATCCTCATCAGTCGCGGTCAGCGTGATGGTGTTGGATGCCGGATCGTTGTACACATGCGTCGCGCTGCTGACGTTGCCCGCGACCACGCTGTCGGATGTGCCGTCACCCCAATCCACGCTGTATGAGCTGATCGTATCCTGACCCGGATCGGTCTTGGTCCAGCTCAGGCTGTAGGTCGCACCTTCACCCGTCGTGCTGTTGCCGGTCAGCACCATTGTCGGCGCGACGTTGCTGAGCGCGAGCGTTGTGGTTTCAGTGATGATGTTGCCGTCGTTGTCGGTGACGCGCAGCGCAATCGTGCGGTTCACATCGCCATCGGCGGCGTGATAGGTGAAGCCCACGCCGGTGATCGACGTGCGGAAGCCCAGGCCCGCGTTGTAGTTCAGATCCCACTTGTATGAAGCGATGGTTCCGTCGGAATCGCTCGATCCTGATCCGCTGAGCGCGACCGATGACCCTTCATTGACGCTGTAAGGCCCGCCCGGCACCGCGACCGGATTCGCGCCGGTCATCAGGCGTCGTGTCTCAAGCTGCTCGAAGCACGATCTGACGGCGTGCGATAGAATTTTTCTTGTACGCTTGGACGCGTTGACAAGTGAATCAAGTGGGTTGGTTGCGATCCCCGGATTTGCAGGCTTCATACACATCTCCATAAAAAACTCGCCGACTCTTAAGCGGCCTGACAACGCGACGTGGGAATTTGCCTCACGCATCGTGTCTGGCGATTCGTCCGGTTTGTTTCGGTTGTGCGGGAAAGGGGGTGTGCGAGATTCACGCAGAATCATCAGAGATTTTTTGTAGTCCGGGAAATGTGTGCCGTTCAGCAATGCAGCAACGCAAGCGCCATCCTGCGCGTCTTAAATCCCGCAGGTTAGCAAAGTCCGGACGTATTTACGGACCTGAAGACCAACCGACGCGGAGGGACGTACTTGAAAGAGTACGGATGCGACATTTATCGACCCGTACTTTTTCCAGTGCTATAAATGCGGCCTATGGGAAGCCAGTGCGCCGGTGCCGGAATTTGAACGGGCAATGCGCGGCGGTGCTTTTTGAGATGTGAACTGAGAGGTTTCGAAACGCAACAGCAGTCTTCGTAAAGGATGCGGATGAATCAGGTCGATTGCCAGGACCGATAAAACAGTCGTTTAAACGACAAAATGTGAAATCGAAAAAACCGTCCGGAGCCATGACAGCTCCGGACGGGTTATTGACCGGCCAAACATCGAACGGTCAGATTGTTTTTAGCCTGGCGGAATTTTCTGTCGGACTATGGACGGAGATTCGGGGTTGTGCCCGACTGACCGGCCTGCTGTCCGGGAACGGATCGCGTGGATGCGGGACGGCTTTCGACCGCATCGTCGTAACGATCCCACGAGTCATCCACCGCGGCCGATGCCTGATCCCAACTGAGCTTGGACTTCTGACGGTTCTTGTCCCAGTCCCGACGAAGCTCGGCATCGACCTGATCACGCGTCTTGTTCTGATACTGATTACGCGTGCTGTAGCCGTACTGATACGCCGGCGCGTAATCATCATCAAAGCTGTAGGACTTATCGTAGTAAGGACGGCTGGTGTGATTCTCGCGCCAGTAATCCATTTCCGCAGTCGGGTCGATCGCTTCGGCGACCGCCTTTCCGGCATAGCCGCCCCCGACCGCGCCGACGACAGCGCCTATCGCGCCGCCGATTACAGTCCCGACGCCCGGAACAACAGATCCGATTGCTGCACCCGCCGCACCAGCGGCGACGGCACCGATTCCTGTGCCGACAGGATGCGAACCTGGCGCTCCAGTGATGGCGTCCGGATTCGTGTCACGATCGCGGTTTGTATCCATCGCGTCACGTTCGGCTTGGGTTTCATTCATTCCACGTTCATCTGAACTCTTCATTGCCATGATGGCCTCCAAATAAGAAAACTGTTTCACTCACCACATCAATACTATGTCCTTGATCTTAATGGCTTGGAATCAGGTGGATGATTGTGCGTGCATAGGCCTTTTGGCCGGAGGGGTATCAGGCGAGAGGCTATGTGGTGATCGAGGAACGCCCTTCCGGTCAGACTTAGAGGTTTGCGGGAACGCGACTTGGGATTTAAGGTATCTGCAAAGAAGGAGACCAATCGTATGTCGAATTATCCGCCGCCTCCCCCGCCAGGTCAGAACTTTCCCCCGCCCGGCGGGCAGCAGCCGTTTCCCCAGCAGCCCTATGGGCAACCGGGCCCGGGTTATCAGATGCCCGGCGCGATGCAGACAAGAAAAACCAGCGGCGCAGCGATCACGTCACTTGTGTGCGGATTGCTATTCTGCATCCCCGGACTCACGGGAATCATTGCGGTGATCACAGGACTGATCGGAATGAGTTCCACGAGCAAGCCCAATGTCGGCGGTCGCGGGATGGCGATCACCGGATTGATTCTGGGATTGCTGTCCATCGGGGGTTGGAGTTTTGCGGGATATAAGCTCTATGGCGTGGCTCAGGAAGGCATGGCAATTGCCGACGACGGAAAAGCCTTTGCCAATGATGTCATCGCAGGCAATTACACCTCCGCCCGGCAATACACCACCTCGACGATCACTGATGAGCGATTGAAGGAACTCCAGACGCAGCTCAGCGCGTGGGGTACCCTTTCTAACGTGCAGGTCACCAGCGCTAATCAAAGCACGACCCCTGGCGGAAACTCGTTCGTGGTCAACGGAACGGCCACCTTCACGCAAGGCGGGAACAAGAATTTCAACATTACTGTCATCAAGCAGGCAGGGAAGTGGAAGATTGACGATCTGAAGTTTCAATGATCATGCCGAAACTTCATTGTCGGGTTGAAGTTCATCGTCTGCTTCTACTCTGTTGATCCTGCTTGCAGAGAATATGGATCCAACGGGTGACAGCGTCTGGCGCAACGCGCTGGACGCTGCATCTGTTGCATCGCCGTCCGACGTCATCAGTCCGGGGGAAAGAAACAACACCGGATTCAGATTGGTTTCAGCAGTGGGAGCGCGCTCAAGACTGATCGTGCGCTCGAAAGAGCCGCCGGGCGCGGGCATCGCTTTGCTCGCGGGCACAGGAAGCGATTTTCCGTACTGCGAACTGAACTTTGCAAAATCGAGTGAATCCACCTCGCCGTCGTAGTTAAAATCGCCGGTGGTAAACACCGCGCCGCTGACGTTCCCGAAATTCTGCGCGAGCACATTAAAATCTTTCGTATCGACTTTTCGGTCGCGGGTGGCGTCGCCGTTGAGGAAGAAGAAATCGTGAACGTAATCCGCCTCCATCGTCAGTGTTCCATCGTCCACATCATCGGCGGCGATGATCGCGCGATAATTCCCATCGGGAAGATATGCATTGGGCGCGGTGCCGGGGAATGAAAAGGTCGCGGTATTCAACTGCGGCTCCCACGCCTGCGAGATGTAACCCCACGGCAGCGCGCTATTGTCGGTGAGATTCTCGATGTAAATATCCGAATCGCTGAGACTGTCCCCCACATCGCGGCTGAACTGCACATAAAAGGCGTGTTCGGATCCATCAACGTCAAAGAGTTCATCCACCACGCGCGGATTCGGCGAAGGATCAGCGACCTCCAATCCCAGCAGTCCGTTGACTGAGTCGTAGGTGATCCAGTCAAAAGCGTTGACTGTGAGATCGCCAAGGGTCGGAAAACCTCCGCCGGGCACCTCGGAGACGAAGACGCTAGCGACGAGGAAGTTCATGCCGAAGATCCCGTCGAGCGTGATGGCGTCATCGTCTTCGGGCGCGGGCGTGTTTTTGTCATCCAGAACCGAAATGTCCCCCACCAGAACCGGCGCGCCTACAAACGTGATGGATTCGCCTTCGACAGTCTGCACCGTCATGTCATCCATGAAGAAGCCCGCCCATTTGACGACGCCGCCAATTCCGCCGATCGAAAGTTGAAACTGATCCGGCAGCGTCGCGCCGGCAACGGTTTCAAGAATCGGATCCTCGGTGCCGAGTGTTCCCGCGCGATATCGCACGCCAAGTTCAAGCGCCTTGTGCTTTGAAAGAATCGACGCGCCCGCGCCCGTATCGAGCAGAAAACTGCCCGTTGCGCTCATCGATCCCATCGTCATCTCGACCGGTGGTGAATCATCCGGCGGCAGGCCCTCGATGGCGCGAACCGGGTTGGAACCGATGAACGGATTGGTCGCCAGCGTCGGACCGGCGGAGGTGGAAGGCGTGACCTTGGTGAACCGTTCAAAGCCTCCATAGCTCAGCTTGATGTGCCGCGATGTGGGTGCGATTCCGGGGTTGGTCGATTCAGTTGCCGGCGAAAAGGGTGTACCGGGATTGTAGACATAAGTCCGCATCGTATCGAAGAAGGTATTCACCGGACGCGGATCAAACACCACAACTTTGTCCTGCATCAACGGCGTGCCGAACACGTCCAGCCCGCCAAGCAGCGGATCGGGTTCTTCCCCAACAGGACCGAGTTGCGCGCGTACTGGTGAAAAAGTTTGATTGTAATTTTGTTCATAGGTCAGCAGGTTGTCCAAGTCCTGCCCGCCATTACCTTGGTTGAAATCTGCCAAGCCGACATCAAGCGGTTCAGAGACGCCGAAATACTCCGATCCCGCGACACCGACATCGGTGAAAATCACCGGATCGGTCCCGGCATACGAGAATGGCACCGTGTCATAACCCGGCGCGGTCAGGAGACCTGTTGTCTCCAGACTTAAAAGCACGCCGGATGCGCCGGTGTCATAAAAAGCCTGAATGTTGAAACTTTCGCCCTGACCAGACCCCAGATCGGCGGTCATTGGAAGCGCCTGCCCGGGAATACGCACGTAGGCGTTGATTCGAGGCTGATCCAAAGCCGCGGGCTGAACCCCCTGAATGCTGATCGCCAAAAGACGTCTGCGTTCCAGAGATTCAAAGTGCATCCGGTGTGTGTTCATTCGCTGACTCCATTTATCCCAACCTCTGGTTCATACGACAACATCCTATGGCCGGTCCACTTTTGTAAAATCAAAAACCCCGGAATCCTGAGATTCCGGGGTGGTGATCTTGATCAATCAGGCAAGTGATCCGCCATCAAAGTCTCCGAACCCCGAAATCCTTGCCGCTGGTGGTTGCACCAGGTGAAAGCGAAAGGAGATGTGTGGACTTGGTGGTGAGTTTCCAACCACTCCCGACCACCACACGGATGGAATAGGTTCCGCCGCCCAGCGTGTCGAATGAATATCTGCCGCTGGAACTGGTGGTGACGCTGACCTCGTTTGAGTCCAGGACGCCGTCGTTGTCCTTGTCAACGAACACTTTCCAGCCGGCAAGCCCGGTATCGTTTGAGTTGCGTTGGCCGTTCTTGTTGAAGTCACGATACACCGTGCCGGTGATCTGCACGGCGCGGGTGTTTCCGAAATTCTTGCCGGTTGCGGTGGTCAGACCCGACAGCACAACGCTGTAGCTTCCGGAGGAAGCAGGAAACGTTCTGCGATAACCGGTCTGGCTGGTCTGACGAACCTTATAGCTGCCGTCATTCATACCGCGGAAGTAGTACACGCCTTTGCTGTTGGTGCGGGCCGATGTCTCGTTGCTGTCGAGCTTGCCGTCGTTGTCCTTGTCGAGATAAATCTGCCAGTTGCTGATGCCGTTCTCGTTGGTGTCGAACTTGCCATCGCCGTCGCTGTCATTCCACACGGTTCCGGTGATCTGGTTACCAACCGGAACGCTGTAGGAGAAATATTGCGGGTTATTGGGGTCCTGCGGGTTTCCCACGCGTCCTTCGATCGTGCCGACAGCGTTGTTGGTGGCGGTGATGCGGGCAATCACATAGGTGCCCGGTCCCGTGTTGGCAAAGTCACCCCAGACGATGTTCAACTCGGTGGAAGTCATCACTGCCTGATTGCTGCCTGGGCTGTAGGAGCCAAGGATGATCGGGTCCGTATAGTCGGGCGCGGTGACAAAAGTGTCGAATTCGAGATTGGGTTTGGAACCCCATGAATTCTTCTGCGCAGTGTTGCTGTTGCTGCTTGAGGGCACATAAAAATTGCCAGTGCTCAGAACGGCTTTCAGATCGCCACTCGCCCAATCATTGTCGCCTGTGACGGTAACCTGCAGGTCATAGCTGGTGTAATTGTTCAGGTTGGAATCCGCCGCCTTCGCCGCGGAAGTGATTGCATGGGGAACCAGTTTGGCGGTGACGGTTCCGGACAACAATTGACGCCCTTCAAGCGGTTCAAGTCGGGCTGGCTTGGCGTGTTGACGTTTAGACATTCGAATCTCTCCTCTAAAAGGTGCAGACATCAGCCGACAAGCGACGACTGGTGACAACTGTTAAAAAAACTGATCAAGACTCATCGCTGTGGCAGTGATTACAGATTGCATCAACCGGTTGCCAAAGCTCATCCCCACAAATGCTGTGGTTACCCTCAATGCCCGGCGGCGACGGATGATAATGCGGGTACTGCCACTCATCCATCAAAAACGCCGCGTATCATCAAACAATTACAGACATTCGGGCAACCAGGTTCAAAAAATTTACCTCACGCGCCACACAATTACCCGAGCTTAACAGGATCATCTTCCCTCGGTCGAAAGACCCTTACAGCCATCAATTTCGATCTTCCGGCGGTCTCGGGTAACATGCTCTGACCTGATGCCCAATCCGAAACAATATACACCTCAACGCCGAACGCTGATGCAAATTGTCATCTGGTCAATTCTGCTCGCGACCATCGGGCTGGCGGCCCTGGTTTCGATTCATCGTCGCAGCGCGCTGGCGACCAGATTGGATCCCCCCGCGTTACTGGACGGTGTTTCGGTTCAGCTTCCACAGGGATGGCGCGTTGTCCGTCCAAGTCACGAGAACGACACGCTGCTCTTTGACGCAACGGATCCTCAGGAGGAAGATCGCGGGCTGCGACTGCGGCGCGACTGGTATGATTCGGGCGAAACACCCTCGCAAATCGTCTTCACCCGGATGCGGCGTCACGGCACCGAACAGACCGGTGAAACCAAAACTCTGACCATTGACAACTGCCCCGCCGCCATCGCGACCAGTGAACATCCAAAATATGCCCTTGCTCTGCAGGTCGCCGCGATTGTCCCGCCGGGCGGACGAGCGGTTGTTGTCGAGTACTATTCGTCTCAGAATGATTCCTCAGGCGCGGATCTGATCAAGCGAATTCTGGATTCCATGCAATTTAGAGGTGAACCCCGCCTCGGCGCTGCGGGATCCACGATGAAACTCTTGTCGGTCGGGAAAGTCACGCTTCCTGATTATCTCGCGCTCTCACCGTCCGCCGATCCCGATCAGTTGTTATACGAAGCCCGCAGCGTCGATCCTGCGCAGTTGATGCGGCGGGTTCGAATCGTTCCCGTTGCGCTCGAAGCACGCGATCAGGCCAACACGCTTCGCACGATGCTGTCGCTGTCGGAAAACGGGTTCCCCGACGCAAAGGTCACCGAAATCAAAAAAGGCGAGTATCGCATTGATCCCGGCCAAAGCGCCCCCGATCGCGGCGTGCGGCCGATCCGTGCCTATGCACTGGCGGGGTCAGGCGGGCAGGCGTTTCTTGCGGTCATCAAAGGCGGGGACAACGAAAGCTGGATTCAAGACGCTTGGAACTTCATCCGCGATCGTGCCGAGTTTGAAAACCAACCGTCGATCGAAACCTTATCGCAGCGCGGCGCGAGTGCCGTTGCTGACATCGCACAAAAAGGTCTGACAACCATTGCAACCCAACAAGGTCAGCAATATTGGCTTTTATGCACGATGAACAACCGCAACTTCGGCTGGGTTCACGCCACGCAGAAACAAGGCGGCTGGAGCGGTGACAGCGGCGGCGGAAGCATCGAATCCCGCTTCGCGTTTCCTTCGGGCGTGACCGCGCAGAATCTCATTTCCTTTCAAAGTTCGCCTGACCTGAAAAACTATCGCGCGACCTGGGACGCCTCGTTTTCCGCAGAAGGTCCTGCGGATCAACTCAGGTCGGAGACCATTGTTAACGGAAACGCTTCGCTGCGCGATGGAAAGCTGAATCTCTCTTCCGCGCCTGGCGAAGGCGAAAGCAGTAATCTGTCGCTGCAGCCGCCCGCGAATTATCTGCCCGGTGGATGGCTGGCGGAATTGATGCCCGCGCTTCCGGATGAGAAGATCCTTGTCCGCACCGACATGGCCTGGGGTTACGAGTACGCCTTTGCAAGCGATCTGCTGAGTGTGACCATTGAAACGGATCTGCGCTTCAAGCCCTACACCGACCCCGAAGGCGACGTGAGTAAATGCAAAATTGTGCAGGTGCTTGGCAGCGGCGAACGGATGCGATGGTTCTTTGACAAGGATGGAAAACTCTTGTTCATCGACACCGCGAACAACTGCAGATTTGTCCGCCGCGATGAAAGCGAAATCCGTGTGCTCTTCGCCCGCACTCTCGCGATGCGGCCGTGATACGGAGCGAGAGTCCTGTGACCCTTCGCGGGCATTGCGCTCGCATGATCCGACGACGATGAGCGCCGATATCTGAATCAACCATGAGGTGACACCATGACGCGACTGCTTATGACTGTTTGCTTACTGCCTTTGCAATTGATCGCTGCGCACGAGACGGTTCGCGCGGAGGATTCGGTTCTGCCCGGCAGACCTGATGCCGCAGTGCCTGCGGGCGGGGATCAGCTCGGCACACCGTTCATGTCATTGGCCGCCGGAATTTCGATCCGTCCGCCGGCGGGAATGACGCTCGTCAAACGCGTCGTTGGCGAGGATGAGATCGTTCAATACACCGATGAAAAACGCCAGTGGCTTTTCAAGGTCAGCCGCATCATGCTCGGTAAACCCTCGCCGCTTGAATCCTGGAGCGAGATGATTCCCGATCCGAAAAACGATCTCGGACCCAAGATCAAGCTGACGCATCAGGGCATGCTCGAAAGCGCCGCGCAGCAGTTCCAGATGGATATGGGCACCGCCGAGATTCTCAGGCAGGATGTGGTGAACATCGCCGATCTTCCGGTGGGCAGAATCGCCGCCCGCTACAATTCCGGACCGGACACCGCGCGGCTGACACAACGCGCGCTGATTCAGGCCGGCGAGCAGCTTTACTATTCAGTCGAGTTCACCTCCCCCGCGCCGCGCGAAGGGGAAGTGTCGCTGGATCCGAAAGTGAAAGCCGCTGTCGATACCTTCAGCCAGGTCCTCGACAGCGTGAAACTTCTGGACCAGCGACAGATCATGCAGGATCATGATGAAAGACTGTTTCGCACCCGCGCGCTATTGGTGAATCTGACCGAGGAAAAGTTCCGCGCCGCCCTACGCCCCGAGCAGTGGCTGTTGATCACCCGCGATGGCAAGCCGCTGGGTTACACCTACGCCGTCGAGCGCGTGGCATCGGATATTCCGCGCACCGGACAGGGCCTGAATCTTCCCAAAGGCAACGCCGACGGTGTGCTGATCGGCGTGCGGTCGCGCACGATTCCGCAGACCGATCAGCAGCTTGATGCCGAAACGTGGCAGTGGATGAGCTTTGATCGCAAACACGAAGTCTGGTCCAACCTCGCGATCATTCTCACTCCTGATCCGGTGGATAAAACCAAACAACGCAAGGAGCGGATTGGCGAATTCGGATCGAGCGATGCGACGATGGAACGCATCCGCGACCGCGGGCTTGAGCCCGGCGAAAAACGGGCCGACGGCAGCACCGACGAGAAACAGCCGCAGGTGAGGCAACAGGAGATTTACACCCTCAACGTCACGCCCATCAACCGCAGCGGCGAGAATCAGGCAGTCACCCGGCAACTTCCGCCATATTACATTCCGCAGGCAATGGGCACGCTGTTGCCACGGCTGGTCGCAAAGAACGAAGGCAAGACATACCTTGTCGCGGCGTATGTTTCTGATCGTCACGAGGTGCTCAAGCGTTACATTGATGTGGGCACTGAAAAACAAGTGACGCTCGGAGACAGGACGTTCCGGGCCGTGCCGGTGAATGACCGCATCGGTCTGGAAGGCGCGCTGACGACTCATTACATCTCCCCCAAGGGCGACTATCTTGGCAGCGAGTCCAAAGAAAGCGGCATTATCGTCATCGCATCGGATGGTCCGACGATCGAAAGGCTTTTTGCAAAACCCGATCTGACCCTGCCCGGTGAGGTGACCGGCCAACCCGCAGACGCGCTCGTCAAGTGAACAGCAGCGACGCTTGAGTCAGCTTGAGGAATCTGTATCCAAGGATGGAAGAGATGCACGATCGGCGGCGAAGATTCCGGGGCTGCGCCTGTCCAGGCATTGCACCACTTTGCCTGGCTGTCATCATCGGGTGTGCAGGTGGTGGATGCGTGGATGACACGGAATCACGGAACCACGGGACCGTTGT
>Ga0163144_10019779_pt1 | contig 13516 bp, 11 predicted proteins | sample OliLak19BULKMAT1_FD_123175 | JGI IMG/M metagenome (GOLD analysis project Ga0163144, IMG submission 123175) | Freshwater microbial mat bacterial communities from Lake Vanda, McMurdo Dry Valleys, Antarctica - Oligotrophic Lake LV.19.BULKMAT1 | ecosystem: Environmental > Aquatic > Freshwater >... | reverse complement strand
TGCGTATGGCTGGCCGTGCCGCCAGCGCCACTGCGGGCGACCAGGCGTTCGGTTTCACGCACCGAGAGCTTGCGCGCGGCCGTCTGGTTGGCAGCGACGATCTGCGCGGCCGCGTCGAGCGAGAGCAGGGCGCGGGCGTGGCCCATTTCGATATCGCCGGCCACCAGCATCTGCTGCACCGGGGCGGTGAGGTTGAGCAGGCGCAGCAGGTTGGTGGCGGCGCTGCGCGAGCGGCCGACGGCTTGCGCGGCCTGTTCGTGCGTGAGGTGGAACTCGTCGATCAGGCGCTTCAGGCCCTGCGCTTCCTCGAGCGGGTTCAGGTCTTCGCGCTGGATGTTCTCGATCAGGGCCATCACCGCGGCGGCTTCGTCGGGCACGTCGCGCACCAGCACCGGCACTTCCGCCAGGCCCGCCAGGTTGGCGGCGCGCACGCGGCGTTCGCCGGCGATGATCTCGTAGCGGCCCGGGCCCACCGGGCGCACCAGCACCGGCTGCATCACGCCCTGGCTCTTGATGCTTTCGGCCAGCTCGTAGAGCGAGCCTTCGTCCATGCGCGTGCGCGGCTGGTACTTGCCCGGCTGCAGCTGGGCCAGCTTCAGCGTGCTGGGTGCCCCGTCACGCGCTGCGGACGGCGCCGCGTCGTTGACCTTGGGGCCGAGCAGGGCTTCCAGGCCCATGCCCAGGCCCTTGGGTTTCTTGGTGACCATGGGCGCGATTGTCGGCCAACAAAGGTCTGGCTCACCACGGCGACCGAAGGGAACGGCCGCTTGCCTTATCCTTGGATTCCATACCGCCCGTATTCTGCAAGCCGCCATGAAAAAGCACACCGTCTTCGTCGATGGCCAGGAAGGCACGACCGGGCTGCGCATCCACGAGTACCTGGCCGCGCGCCACGACATCGAGGTGCTGAAGATCGACGCCGACCAGCGCAAGAACGCCGCCGAGCGCGCGCGACTGCTGAACGAAGCCGACGTGGCCTTCCTGTGCCTGCCCGATTCGGCTGCGCGCGAGGCGGTGTTCCTGATCAACAACGACCGCACCTGCGTGATCGACGCCAGCACCGCGCACCGCGTGGCGCCGGGCTGGGTGTTCGGCGTGCCCGAACTGGCGCCGGGCCAGCGCGACGCGCTGCGCAAGGCCAGGCGCATCGCCAACCCGGGCTGCCATTCCACGGCCTTCATCGCGCTGCTGCGGCCGCTGGTCGACGCCGGCATCGTGCCGCGCGACCTGCCGGTGAGTGCGACCTCGATCACCGGCTACTCGGGCGGCGGCAAGAAGATGATCGAGGAGTACCAGGCCACCTCGGGGCGGGCGCCGCAACTCGACGCGCCACGGCCCTACGGCTTGAAGCTCGGGCACAAGCACGTGCCCGAAATGATGGCTTACACCGGGCTGGCGACCAAGCCGGTGTTCATGCCGATTGTCGGGCCGTTCTACAAGGGCTTGGCCGTCAGCGTTCCGCTGCACTTCTCGCAATTGAAGCCGGGCACCGACGGCGCGGCCCTGGTGCGCGCCTTCGAGCGCCACTACGAAGGCGAGCGCTTCATCCGCGTGATGCCGGCGGGCGACCCTTCTCTGGCCGAGCCCACCTTCTTCGACGTCCAGGGCAGCAACGACACCAACCGCATCGACCTGTTCGTCTTCGCCGACGACCGGCAGGCGATCCTGATCGCCCGCGAAGACAACCTGGGCAAGGGCGCCAGCGGCGCGGCGGTGCAGTGCATGAACCTACACCTGGGCTGCGACGAAGGGCTGGGCTTGTAGGGCTGAGCGGGCTGTCCCGTCAACCAGCGCCCGCCGGCCCGCGGTAGTGGTAGGCGTAGCCGTCGGCAAAGCCCAGGCGGCGGTAGACGCTGCGAGCGGCATGGTTGTCGCCTTCGACCTGCAGGTAGGCACTGCGCGCGCCTTCGTCGCGGGCCCTTGCCAGCAGGCCCGCGCACAGACGGCGCGCCAGGCCCTGTCCGCGCGCGGACGCTTGGGTGAAGACGTCGTAGAGGCCGACGAGGTCGGCTTCGCGGGCGAACTGGCCGCAGGCCAGCAGCGCGCCATCGTCTTCGCGCCGGATCGCCAGCGCGCGAAAGGGCACAGGCGACAGCTCCAGGCGCTGCGCATGCGCCTGACGTTGCGCCAGCGGCGAGCCGCGCAGCTCGCCGACCGCCTGGGCCAGCGCGCTGTGACCGAGCGACTGCCAGACCAGGCCGGACGGCAGCGGCCCGCCGGGCAGGTCGTCGAGCACGGCGCGCACCATCACGCGCGTGTCGTCGATGCGCGGCCAGCCCCGCTGCTGGAGTTGCCGGTCGAGGTCTGAGGGCCGACTGAACGGCGTGATGCGCAGAATCAGGGGCAGTTGCGCTTCGTCGAACACCGCTTGCGCGAGCGCCAGCTTGCGTTCGAGCGGCTGCCCGCCGGTGGCCAGCGCATTGACGCAGCGCGCGCGCTTGGCCTTGCCCGGCGAGAAGCGGATCAACCAACCGTCCTGCCATCGCTGCTGCGGTGGTGCGCTGGCGTTCAAGCCCGCATCCTCCACGCGAGACAGCAGCAGCGGGTCGAACACCGGTGCGAGGCGCAAGCCCACCGTCATGCCAGGTCGCGGCTGCGCTCCACCATCTCTTGTGCGAAGGCGATGTAGGCTTGTGCGCCCTTGGAGGCCGGGTCGAACACGACGCCGGCCTGGCCGTAGCTCGGTGCCTCGGCCAGCCGCACGTTGCGCGGGATCACGGCCTTGAACACCTTGTCGCCGAAGTGCGCTTCGAGCTGCGCGCTCACCTGCTGCTGCAATGTGATGCGCGGGTCGTACATCACGCGCAACAGGCCGATGACCTGCAGCGCGGGGTTCAGGTTGGCATGCACCTGCTTGATGGTGTTGACGAGGTCCGACAGCCCTTCGAGCGCGAAGTACTCGCACTGCATCGGCACCACCACGCCCTGTGCCGCGCACAGCCCGTTCAGCGTGAGCAGGCTCAGCGCCGGCGGGCAGTCGATCAGCACGAAGTCGTATTCGTCCTTCACGGCCGCCAGGCTGTCGCGCAGGCGTTCGTTGCGCCGCTCCAGCGCCACCAGCTCGACCTCGGCGCCCGAGAGTTCGCGGTTCGCGCCGAGCACGTCGTAGCCGCCCTTTTCGCTGCGCTGCCGCGCTTCGACGATGCTGGCCGATTCGAGCAGCACGTCGTAGACGCTGAGCGACAGCTGGCGCTTGTCGATGCCCGAGCCCATCGTCGCGTTGCCCTGCGGATCGAGGTCGACCACCAGCACGCGCTGCTCGATGCGGGCCAGTCCGGCGGCGAGGTTCAGCGTCGTCGTCGTCTTGCCGACGCCACCCTTTTGGTTGGCGATGCAGAAGATGCGCGTCATGGTGGGCGGGGAGAAAGCGCAAGGTGCAGGCGCGCGGTGGGGAATTCTCACCCAGCCTGCGGCCGTTCGAGCTGGCGCTAAGCTGGCGCTCATGACTTTCGACGCTCGATCCGCACGCGCGCTGAGCCGCCGCACCCACAACGTCCAGGACTGCCTGGCGGCCATGAAGGCCGCCGTGCTGCAAGCCGCCCGCGTGGGCGGCTACGAGGCCTCGGTGGCCTTGCCCGAGCCGCTGCCGGTGGTGGCCGGGCAATCGACCAACAACGCCGCCTTCCTGATCGAATTCCTGACCGAGCGCGACTTCGAGGTCTGGGCCGACAGCGTGCGCCACGCCCTCAGCGCCGGCTACGCGGTGCGCCCGGCCTGGCAGGGTGTGGAGACGGGCGCGGCGTTGTCGGGCTTGACGCTCTCCTGGTACCTGGCCGAGCCGCCCGAGGTGCTGGCGCAGAGCCTGCTGTTGATGGCCGCGGAAACCGCGCACGCGATGAGCCGCGCCGAGCAGGTGCACCAGCATTGGGTCGACTCGCACAAGGAAACGATCCGCAAGGCGGCGTTGCAAGGCAAGCAGTCGGTTACGCTGCACGACGCTTTGCCGGTGGCCGATGCGGCCTGGGGCAAGCGCTGCGCGATCCTGCAGGGCGCGGGCTTCGGCACCCGGCTGATGGCGGTCGACCTGGGCGCGGCCCTGGTGATCGACTGGTAGAGCAGGCGGGGGCCCGCCCGCCGCGGCGGTCAGTCGCGCACCAGGCGCAGGCCGAAGCCGACGAGGAAGAGCCCCGCGATGCGCTCGAGCCAGCGCGTGACGCTGCGGTGCGCGCGCACCTTGTCGGCCACCGCGTCGGCGAAAGCGCACAACGCCAGGCAGTAGGCCGCGGTGATGAGCGCGATGGTCACCGCCATCGCTGCGAAAGTGGGCAGGCCGCGGTGCGTGGCCGGATCGATGAAAAGCGGGAAGAAGGCCATGTAGAACACGATCGCCTTCGGATTCAGCAGCGTGATGAAGAAGGCCTGGCGCGCATAGTGGTGCGGCTCGATGCCGAAGCTGGAAAATTCGGGCGAGGCGGCACCGTCGCCGCGCGAGAAGATGAGTCGCAGGCCGATCCAGGCCAGGTAGGCGGCGCCGGCGTACTGCACGAGCATGAAGGCCGTGGGATGCGCGGCCAGCAGCGCCGCGACGCCGGCCACAGCCATCCACAGCAGCACCTGGTCGCCGACAATGAGGCCGGCCGTGGCGGCGGCACCGGCCCGAAAGCCGCCCTTGGACGTCGACGTGAGCAGGGCGAACGTGCCCGGGCCGGGCAGCGCCAGGAAGAGCAGGATGGCCGCGCAGTAGGCGCCGAAATCGGTGATGCCGAACATCGACTGCGAGCGTAACGGATTGGCGCTGGCACCGCACAGGCCGTCCAGCGACAATGCCGGCCCTGAGAAATCGAAGCGCATGCAAGAAGACCTTCCCCAACCCGTCGTCGCGGATTCCGACACCCTCGCGCCCGCAGCGCAGCCCCAACCCGACGACGCAGCGGCGCCGCCAGCCGAAGCCCAGACGGAGGCGGAGGCGGAGCTGCAGCCCTCCGCCGAGACGGGTGGGGCCGACACGGGCGGGCCCGAGGCTGCCGCGATGCCGGCGGCGGCCGCGCCCGCCGCCCTTTCGCCGGCCGCCTGCGGCGCCAAGCTGATCGAGCTGTTCCCGGCGCTGTTTGCCCAGGGTCGCGAGCACGGGCCAATGAAGCCGATGAAGCTGCGCATCCAGGCCGACCTGCAGCAGCGCGCGCCGGGCGTCTTCAGCCGTCGCACGCTGGGCATCTTCTTCAGCCGCTACACCACCGGCAACGCCTACTTGAAAGCGCTGACGCTGGCCCCGCAGCGCTTCGGCCTTGACGGGCAGCCGGCCGGCGAGATCAGCGACGAGCACCGGCGACTGGCCGCTGAAGAGTTGGCCCGGCGCCATGCCCTGGCGGCCGGACGGCGGGCAGCACTGTGGCCGGCGCCGCTGCGCGACGCACCGAACGCGCAATTCGAGGCCACCGCGGGCGCCGAGGCGGCCCCGTCCGGCCCCAGCGTGCCCCGGCGCCCGCCGCAAGCACCGCGCAACCCCCCGATGCAGCCGGAGCCGCGACGCGAGCCGCGGCGGGATCCAGGCCCTGACCGGTCACCCGCGCGCGGCGATCGACCTCCGCCGTCGGCGCGTCCGGGGCCGCCGCAGCGGCCGCAGCGCGATGCTCGTCACGACCCCCACGCGCGCGGAGAGCGCGGGCAGCGCAGCGAGCGCCCCGACCACCCCGACCGCAGCGGCCGGCCGCCCCCGCTTGCGGCCGCGGCGCCTGCAGTGCCGTTGCCCGTCGACCCAGCGCAGCGCACGCGTGCGCTGCTCGTGCGCAGCTACGACGCGAGCCCGCTGAGCAAGGCCAACTTCTGCGCGCTGAAAGGCATCACCGAAGCCGACCTCGACGCGGCACTGGCGCAAGCCCAGGCCGAACGCGGCCGAGGGTGAAGCACGCGCGGACGGTTGGTGTGTAGAACATCATCGGCCGCCGCGGCACTGGCACAGAGAATGCTCGTGTGTTTCCGCATCTCGGCCCTCGACCGATTAAACGCGTCGGCTTGATGCTGCGCCGCGCCCTTTGACTGTCGCGAGCGGGCGCCGGGCGTGGGCCCTGTGTGGTGGTCCATCGGGCTTGCCGTAGGATCTGCGTCCTCCCATTCCGATCGAAGACCACCCCGTGCGAATACTCCTCGTCGAGGACGACGCGCTGTTGGCCGACGCGCTGTGCCGTGCGCTGGTGCAGTCGGCGCACGCCGTCGATGTGGCCACCACGGGGGAGCAGGCCGACGGCGCGCTGGCGACGCAGGCTTACGACCTCGTGATCCTCGACATCGGCCTGCCGGACATGGACGGTCTGGAGGTGCTTCGCCGGGTGCGCAACCGCCGCTCGAACGTGCCGGTGCTGATGCTGACGGCGCAAGACACGCTGGCCGACCGCGTGCGCGGGCTCGACCTGGGTGCCGACGACTACCTCTCCAAACCCTTCGATCTGCCGGAGCTGGAGGCGCGAGTGCGTGCGCTATTGCGGCGCGGCGCCAACAACTCCGCGCCCTTCCTGCAGCATGGTCGATTGCGCTTCGACACGGTGGGCCGGCGCGTCTTCCACGACGACCAGCCGGTCGAACTTTCGATGCGCGAGCTCGCCGTGCTCGAGCTGCTGATGATGCGCGAGGGGCGGGTGGTCAGCAAGGAGCACATCGTCAACCACCTCTACGGCTGGGGGGACGAGGTGGCGGCCAATGCGATCGAGGTCTACGTGTACCGGATTCGCAGAAAGCTGGAGCCACTGGGCTGCGAGATCCGTACCGTGCGAGGCATGGGCTACCTGATGGAGCGCATCGATGGGGCGGCTTGAGCCGCGGCTGCAATCCAAGCTGCTGCGCGGGTTGCTGGGCCCGCTGCTGGTGCTGCTGTTCCTGGATACCGCGGTCACCTACTGGACCGCACTGAGGTTTTCGAACCGCGCTCACGACCGCTCGCTGCTCGAGCTCGCGCGCGAGGTCGGCCTGCACGTGAAGGCCGACGAGAGGGGTCCACGGCTCGAACTCTCACCGGCGGCCGAACGGGTGCTGCTGATCGACCAGGACGACCGGCTGGCGTACCGCGTGGCGTCGCAGGACGGCCGCCTGCTCGGCGGCGATGCGCAGATCGATCCTCCGCCCGTGGCCTGGCTGCGCGGTGCTGCACCCGTGTTCTATGGCGGCGTCCACCAGGGCACGCCGGTGCGCATGGCGGCGGCCTGGCTGCCGATCGAAGGTCACGACCCCAAGCCCGACACCGTGCTGGTGCAGGTGGCCGAGACGATGAACAAGCGCAACCGGCTGGCTTGGGAGATCCTGGCCAGCGTCGTCGTGCCGCAGTTGCTGCTGATCGTGATGGCCTCGACAGCGGTCTACTTCGGCGTGTCGCGCGGGCTGATGCCCTTGCAAAAACTGCGTCGTTCGTTATCGGACCGCTCGCACCTGGACCTGACGCCGCTGGACATGGCGGGCGCGCCGGGCGAAGTGCGGCCCCTGGTGGCCGAGGTCAACGCGCTGATGCAACGCCTGGGCAAGACGCTGGACCTGCAGAGCAGGTTCATTGCCGACGCGGCCCACCAGATGAAGACCCCGGTGGCCGGGCTCAAGGCCCAGATCGAACTCGCCCTGCGCGACCCCGACCCGCAGCGCGTGCGGCATTCGATGGCGCAGCTTTACATCGGCGTCGACCGCATGGCGCGTCTGGTCCAGCAGCTGCTGTCGCTGGCCCGCAGCGAGTCGGGCGCGGCCGAAGCGGTGCAGCTCGAGGCCCTGGATCTGGATGCGTTCGCGCTCGGTGTCAGCATGGAATGGGTGCCGCTGGCCCTGAAGCAGGACGTCGACCTCGGCTTCGAGGGCGCCGGTCGTCCGGTGCTGATCGACGCCGAGCCCGACCGGTTGCGCGAGCTGATCAACAACCTGATCGACAACGCGGTCCGCTACAGCCGCCGCGACGGACGCGTGACGGTCGCAGTGGATGTGGTGGGCTTCGGACAGGGCCGCCTGTCGATCAGCGACGACGGCCCTGCGATCCCGGTCGAGGAACGCGTGCGCGTCTTCGAGCGCTTCCACCGGTTGCTGGGCTCGCACACCGACGGCAGCGGCCTGGGCCTGGCGATCGTCAGCGAGATCGCCAAGCTGCACGGCGCGAGCATCACGCTCGAGGAAGACCAGGATGGCGTGGGCAACACCTTCAGCGTGAGCTTTCCCGCCAGTGCGGCAAACCGACCCGCCGCCGCGTGATGCAGGCGCGTCAGCCTGTAGACAGCTTGGCGACAACTTGACGACAGGCCAGCGCTAGCAAGCCGTCAGCGCGCGTTCCTAAGCTCTCACCCAGTGGGAGCGCATGGGCGGCTCCCGATTGTTTCAGGAGCCACGATGTCGTTTGCCACCCCCGAATTCTGGATCGCGTTGCTGCAGATCATCATGATCAACATCGTGTTGAGCGGCGACAACGCCGTCGTCATCGCACTGGCCAGCCGCTCGCTGCCGCCTGCACAGCAGAAAAAGGCGATTCTTTTCGGCAGCGTCGGCGCGATCGTCATGCGCCTGGGCCTGACGTTCTTCGCGGTGATGCTGTTGAGCCAGCCCTACCTGAAGCTGGTCGGCGCCGCGCTGCTGCTGTGGATCGGCGTGGGTCTCGTCAAGGGGGGCGACGACAACGACGACCTGAAGGCCCATTCAAACCTGGCCGCTGCCATCAAGACCATCATCGTCGCCGATCTGGTGATGAGCCTGGACAACGTGATCGGCGTCGCCGCCGCCGCCAAAGGCAACGTGGCGCTGCTGGTCATCGGCTTGGTCATCAGCATCCCGCTGATCATCTATGGCAGCACCGTGATCCTGAAGCTGATGACCCGCTACCCGATGATCGTCACGATCGGCGCGGCGCTGCTGGGTTGGGTGGCGGGCGAGATGGCGGTGTCCGACCCTGTGTTGGCCGGCTGGATGGCAGGCCACGGCACCCTGCATATGCTCGCACCCGCGGCGGGCGCCTTGCTCGTGGTGCTCGTCGGCACCTGGGTGGTGCGCCGCGCGTCCGAACAACAGGCCCTGCTGGCATCCAGCCAACAGGCAGCCGGCTGAATCCTGGGAGCAGCACATGAGCAAGATCCTCGTGGCCATCGATGCGAGCGACCCGAACGGCATGAAGGCGGCGGTCGCAGAGGCCGCACGCATTCATGCCCAGGGGTCCATCGACGTGCACCTTTTGAACGTGCAGCCGGCAGTGAGCGGGCATGTCGCGATGTTCTTCGACCTTTCCCGATTGCACGAACTGCAGCAGGCCGCCGGAGCGCAAGACCTGGCACCGGCCGAAGCGCTGCTTCGCAGCAGCGGTGTGCCTTTCGTCAGCGGCGTGCGGGTCGGGCGCCGCGCCGAGACGATCGCCCGCGCGGCCCGCGAACTCGGCTGCGACCGGATCGTTCTGGGACGCGAAGCCGGCGCGGCGAGCTTGGCCAGCAAGGTTTTCGGCTCGCTGGCGCAGCAGGTGCGGCAAGTGTTGGGCGGTGGCGCCGACTGCCAGGTGATCGGCGCCTGAGGGGATTGCTCGAGCGCCTGCTGGGCGTTGGACGCGCCAGTTGCTGGCGCATCGCCAATGCGCTGTTCCACCGCGTCGGCTCGATGGTGCTACGCGCTCTTCAGGAGGTGTCGCGGCGACGGGCAAGTCACGGCCGCGATCAGGCCGTTGCTTGGGGCACCGATGCCGGCTCTGCCGGCTTGTTGCGAACGCCCTGCACCATCGATTGACGCAGTCGCGAGAGTTCCTCGACTGCACCGGCAGCGCTGTTGATGACCTTGCTGGCGCCGACGGCAGCGAGCCGCTCTGTCGCCTTTTGCAGGTCGCCCTGTGCGTCCCACAGGGCGACCACGATGGGCACATCGGCAAAGCGGCTGCGCAGTTTCTTGCACAGATAGCGGGCGTGGACCAGCGCCGCAGGTGGCATGGCGGAGATGAAGATGACGTCCGGCTGGGTTTGCGCCACACGTTCCAGCATCTCGCCCTTCAACGTGGCCGCGGCCTGCACTTCGGAGCTGAACTCGGCTGGAAGCAACACGCGCGCGAGTAGCTGCGCGGCCAGCTCGTCGGCTGGGTCGGCCGCCGGCAGGCACAGCACCGACATCTGCAAAGCCGGCTCCTCGGTCGCAACCAGCGCTGCGCCATGCTCGGGATTGGACTTGGCATCGGCGGCGAGATCACCCGACGGCGCAGGCGGATTGGGCAGGGAGTCCACCAGTTGGGCGACCTGCTCGATCAAGACGCTGCGCTTGGCAGCGTCGATGGCTCCGCGCTCATGGTCCTGCTCGGCAAAGCGCAGCGCAGGCAGCACGATCTGGTCGAGGACTTCGAGCAGCGAGGTCTTCTGCACGGCGTCGTCGATCAAGTCATGCGCCTCCTCTAAATCGTTGGCGAGCAGGCGCTGGTAGAAGCGCTCGCGCGGCTCGAGCACCGGCTGGTCGCTGAGGATGACGCTTACGAACTCGAGCTGCGGAATGTATTTGCCCATCACCGCCAAGCAGACCGTCAGCGGCGTGGCAAGAAAGAGGCCGGCAGTGCCCCACAGCCAGGTCCAGAACACCGCCGCGACGATCAGCGCGAACGACGACACGCCGACGCTCGACCCGTAAAGCCGCGGCTCCAGCACGTTGTTGCTGATCAATTCCAGTACCAGGATCAGACCGATCACCATCAGCGGCTCGGCCCAGCCGGGAAAGAACGCGAGCGCCAGCGTGACCGGTCCCACCGCGGCAATCAGCGGACCCAGATAGGGAATGAAGCGGAGCACGATCGTCAGCGCACCCCACAACAATGCATCGGGAACGCCGATCAGGTAGAGCCCGGCTGCGACCACCGTACCCTGGATCGTGTTGATGAGCGTCTGCATCAGCAGGTAGCGGCTGACGCGCTGCGCCGCGTCGTCGAGCGCCGTCACCGTGGTGTACATCTCACCGGCGCCGAGAAGACGCACCAGGCGATCCCGCAGGTCTTCGCGTTGCAGCAGCATGAAGATCACGAACACGATCACGAGCGCGGCGGTGGACACCGGCCCGATCAGTGGGCCGAAAAGCCCGCGCAAGACCTGCGTGACATTGGGCGGCGGCTCGACGATCTGCACCTTTGCGATGTCGGGTGCAGCGGCTTTGCCGGGCGAACTTTTCTGGAGCTCGTCGGAGAGTTCCTTGACGGTCTCGACGCTGCGGTCGATGGCACCGCCTTCGGCTCCGCCCGACAAGGATCTGATCTTGGCGAGCAGGTTGTCGCGATACGACGGAAGGTCTTCGACAAGCCCGAGAAACTGGTGCGCGACCGTGTAGACCAACGCGCCGAGCAAGGCGAAGGCGACCAGTGTTGTAAGCGCCACTGCGACCGTTCGGTTGGCGCCCCAGCGTTCGACGCGGGTCACCAGCGGAGCCAGCAGGAACGCCATCATCATCGCCAGGGCCACGGGCACCAGCACGTCTTCGGCGAAGTGCAGCACCGCGATGACGGCGACCATCGTTACCAGTACCAAGCCGGTCTGCTTCTTCTGTCCGCTCGAGATCATATTTTTCCGTTGCCTACAAGCCAGAGCGGTTCGAACGATTTCGCTCGCGCGCAGCAGGGCCATCCTCCTCGGCGGGACTCTTTCACATCCCTGGTTTAGGGTTCTGTGCGGTAGCGCTCACGAGGACACGACCTGGGGGTTTCGGCGGGTCGCATGCATTTCGCGCGGCAAGTCGACGCGTTCAGTGGAAGTCCCACGAACTCGTCGCCAAGCTGCCCAGCCACGGCGTCATGTCGACCGGCCGGCGCGCGATCAGGTGCGTGCGGGCCAGCGAGTGGCGACGCAACGTGAGGCCGGTGGCGGCATAGTCGAGCGTGATCGCTTCGCCCTCGGGGGCCTCGAACAGGTCGGGCTGCTCGTGGCGAGCTTCGACGATCGGCGCTTCGGCGAGCAGGCTGCCGGCCTGGATGCGTTCCTGGCCGGCCGCCGTCCAGAGTTGCAGGCGGCGGTGGCCCGCCAGCGATTGCAGCGCATCGGCCTGGGCCAGGGCCTGCAGCTCGCGCGCCCCCAGCCCCGCACGGCGCGCCAGGTCGTCGACGCTGGCAAAGCCCTGCGTGCGCCGGGCCTGCACCAGGCGTTCGGCGGCGGCTTGAGGCAGCGTGCTTACCCGGCGCAGGCCCAGCCGCACGGCCGGGTGCTTTCCGCCGTCGGTGCGGCGCTCGAGCGTGCAATCCCAGTCGCTGGCTCCCACGTCGACGGGCCGCACTTCGACGCCATGCCGCACCGCGTCCTGCACCAGCTGCGCGGGCGCGTAGAAGCCCATCGGTTGCGAGTTGAGCAGGGCGGCCAGGAAGATCGCCGGCTCGTGGCACTTCATCCACAGGCTGACATAGGCCAGCAGCGCAAAGCTGTAGGCATGGCTCTCGGGGAAGCCGTATTCGCCGAAGCCGCAGATCTGCTTGAAGATCGCGTCGGCGAAGTCGGCGTCGTAGCCCTGGCTGGCCATGCCGTCCTTGATGCGCTTCTCGAACTGGTCGACATGGCCGTCGCGACGCCAGGCCGCCATGGCCCGGCGCAGGCCATCGGCTTCGCCGGGCGTGAAGCCGGCGGCGATGACGCAGATCTGCATCACCTGCTCCTGGAAGATCGGCACGCCCAGCGTGCGGCCGAGCGCGGGTTCGAGCGCGGGGTAGCGCGGGGCTTCGAGGCGGCCCGCAGCTTCCTGCTCGCGCCGCTGCAGGTAGGGGTGGACCATGCCGCCCTGGATCGGCCCGGGGCGAACGATGGCCACCTCGATCACCAGGTCGTACAGGCGGCGCGGCTTCAGGCGCGGCAGCATGCTCATCTGGGCCCGGCTCTCGATCTGGAACACGCCGACGGTGTCGGCGCGGCAGGCGGTGTCGAAGGTGGCCGGGTCGTCCTGCGGGATGTCCTGCATCTCCCAACGCCGGCCGTGCCACACGGTCATCAAGTCGAGCGTGCGGCGGATGCACGACAGCATGCCCAGCGCGAGCACGTCGACCTTCAACAAGCCCAGCGATTGCAGATCGTCCTTGTCCCACTGGATCACGCGTCGGTTGTCCCAGTGCACCGAGCGCGCCAAGGCGTCGATCTGCGCTTCGTCCAGGCCCAGGGCCTTGCCGGTGTCGCGCACCGCACCGCGCGTGTGGTAGGTCGACAGCGCGGCCGCCAGCGCGGTGCGCTCGGTGCCGTACTTGCCGTAGATGTACTGGATCACCTCCTCGCGCCGCTCGTGCTCGAAGTCGACGTCGATGTCGGGCGGCTCGTTGCGCTCCTTCGAGATGAAGCGCTCGAACAGCAGCGTGGTGTGCATCGGGTTGACTTCGGTGATGCGCAGGCAGTAGCAGACCGCCGAATTGGCGGCCGAACCGCGGCCCTGGCACAGGATGCCTTTCGAACGCGCGAAGCGCACGATGTCGTGCACGGTGAGGAAGAAGGTTTCGTAGCGCAGGGCTTCGATCAGCACCATCTCCTTCTCGATCTGCGCCTGCACCGTGGCCGGCATGCCGTGCTCGAGGTGGCGGAAGCGCTCGCGCGCGCCCAGGGCGGTGAGGGCACGCAGGTGCTGGATCGGCGTCAGGCCCTCGGGCACCAGTTCG
>Ga0163144_10019778_pt1 | contig 13516 bp, 13 predicted proteins | sample OliLak19BULKMAT1_FD_123175 | JGI IMG/M metagenome (GOLD analysis project Ga0163144, IMG submission 123175) | Freshwater microbial mat bacterial communities from Lake Vanda, McMurdo Dry Valleys, Antarctica - Oligotrophic Lake LV.19.BULKMAT1 | ecosystem: Environmental > Aquatic > Freshwater >... | reverse complement strand
TCGGCGACTCTGCCGGCTCGATAATTAGGCGCTTGATCGTTGGCTTGAAAATACCCAGCGTTGGCGAACCGTAGTCGTCTCGTTGCTTCTGAATCGCGCACATGCTCTCAGACTTGAGAGCCAGAATGACGTCCTTCCTCGCTTGCCATTCGTTGTCTGGCGGAACATCACGGACGATTCGAATGCTGTCAGAGAAAATCTTGTAGCTCTCGGGTCGGGGATCGTTAGCTCTCGCAACGTCCACTTCAATCCACTGGTATTTGCTGAATTGCTGCTCTGGGCGTAGGCGGCGATACGGGACGGGAAAGAGCCGCAGCCATTCGCCCTTGTCGGTAATTGCGGCTGTGCAGGAAACCTCGACGCCCCTCTTCGCTGGTACCGGGTACGTTCGGACGACAATGAGCGCCGTCTTCGTCTCGGCCATTAGCTAGAGATCGAATCCTCGCAAACCGTGACTCTCAAGCACTGTCGACAGTCGGTGACGGTGACACTCGTGCGGATCAATCTCGGTACACATGAGCGCGGCCGGAAGTTCGAAGCTGTTCAGGAACCAGTGAAGATTGTGGCCAACCGCAGGGGCTGCAACGAACTCATCGTACCAGTTCCAAATCACGTCCCGAGAACCGGAATCAATTGCCTTGGCCCTAATGTCTCGCGGCACGCCCAGGTCTGGAAGGTGGACGTAGGCAATCCCGTGAGTCTCTAGGAGGCGACCAAGATTCGACTTGCTAAGTTCTGGTCGATACATGCTGACCGCATGCTGCCGGATATCCACCAGGGTCCGGACACCAGCCGCTACCATGACGGAAATCAGCTCCTCGGTTTTTCGACCGGAATAGCCGATGGTGAAAAAGTCGGCATCCTCGACCGAGCGCGACTCGTTCCAGCGGGTACGACCGAGAACCTGAGCTCGCACCGGGGCACTCGGAAGCGACAACCGGTTCTTTTGAGGCATAACGGCCATCAGATTATCTCAGACTCCACTGGATGATGCCGTGCGCGTCCTTTTTCCGGTCAAGCCGGATGTCCTGTTCCAAACGATGGACCCATTGATTGTTTGGAAACGCCTGAGGCAACTTCGCGGTCGTCCGGATTTCCGTCCACGTGAGCGGGCCAGCGGCCGCTTCTAGCGTCTTCTTGATCGCGCCCCTGAAGTCCTCATAGCTCAGCATCGGTTCCTTACCTTTCTTCCGGGGTTGGTTCCAATAGGGGCTATGGCAGGCCGGACAGACCGTTGGGATTGACTGCAAATCGCGGGGAATCCACTCGTATGCGCATCGGTCACACCGACAACCCATGACCGTGATTGGGACTCTTGCCATTGGCCAATCATGTCACCCAGAGTATATTACTTCAAGTAATATATCAGTCTTGACACCATTGGGCGTCTTAGGAGGTCGACTGCGCCACGTTGACCAAAATCTACGGCGTCGATCCGCAGGGCGAGAAATGCTACAGCCCGCCCGTGGGCCTAGGATGCGAAGTGAAGGCCGTCGCGGGTTCGCCCGACCCGGCGCATGTTTCGACCAGCTTACGTGGAGCGCCAGAACCTCTATGCGGATGTCGATGCGCCGCTTCACGCAGTTGACCAATGCGTTCTCCAAGAAAATCGAAAACCACTCGGCAGCCATCTCCCTCTACTTCATGTATTACAACTTTGGGCGGGTGCATCAGACGCTCCGCGTCACCCCGGCGATGGAGGCCGGCGTGGCAAACCACGTCTGGAGCATCGAAGAGATTATTGGGTTACTCGGTTGAGCTACAATCCCGGCCACATGAACCGGCTGTACTATGGCGACAACCTGGACGTCTTGAGGCGGCATTTAGACGATGAATCCGTTGATCTCGTGTACCTCGACCCTCCGTTCAACTCGAATGCCAACTACAACGTCTTGTTCGCAGAGAAGGACGGGACCCAAGCCGCGTCACAGATTAAGGCGTTTGGGGATACGTGGAAATGGGAACAGCGCAGCGCGAGCGTTTGCCGAGGTAGTGGAATCGGGCGGAAGTGTCTCGCAAGCGATGCAGGCGTTTCGAACATTTCTCGGCGACAGCGACATGCTTGCTTACTTGGCAATGATGGCGCCGCGTCTATCTGAGCTTCGGCGAGTCTTGAAGCCGACGGGGTCGATCTACCTGCATTGCGATACGACTGCGAGCCACTATCTCAAGATGCTAATGGACGCAGTTTTCGGACCCGAGAATTTCAAGAACGAGATCTCGTGGCGGCGGACAACGACAAAGGGCGACTACAAGCAAGGCGCCACCAATTGGCCCCGCATTCGAGACGTCATTCTTTACTTCTCGAAGACAGATACGCCCAAGTTCGCACAGCCATTTGCGCCGTACTCGGCGGACTACGTCGGCGTCAAGTATCGCTATCGGGATCCCGATGGCCGGATCTACAGATTGGACAACCTCGCCGCTCCGGGTGCGGGATCGCGTGGGCATCCTACCTACGAATTTATGGGCGTCACTCGGTATTGGCGCTACAACCGCGAGAAGATGGAATCGCTGTTAGCGATTGGTCGGATCGTGCAGACCAAGCCTGGAACAGTGCCTCAGTACAAGCGCTACCTGGACGAAATGCCCGGCATCGCGATCGGTGATACGTGGGAAGACATTGATCCCATCAACGCAATGGCTCAGGAGCGTTTGGGGTATCCCACGCAGAAGCCAGAAGCACTATTGGAGAGGATCATCACTGCTGCGACCGCTGAGGGAGATGTAGTGTTAGACCCGTTTTGCGGGTGTGGCACGACGATTGCGGCCGCGCAAAAGCTCCGCCGCGGGTGGATCGGGATCGACATCACGCACCTCGCAATCACGCTGATCCGTAGTCGGCTAACGGATACGTTCGGAGGCACCGTGCCTTACGAAGTCATCGGTGAGCCCGTCTCAATCCCGGACGCGGCGAAGCTTGCCGTTGACGATCCGTATCAGTTCCAATGGTGGGCGCTGGGCCTGGTTGGCGCGCGGCCCGTTGAGCAGAAGAAGGGCGCCGACAAAGGCATCGACGGCCGAATCTACTTCCACGCGGGCGAAGCGAAGACGCGCCAGATTATTCTGGCGGTAAAGGCCGGAAAGCTCCATGCGAACTATCTCCGCGATCTTCGCGGCGTGATCGACCGCGAGGAAGCGGACATCGGCGTCTTGATCAGCATGGACGAACCCACTGGGCCGATGCGGAAAGAAGCGGCGTCGGCTGGGTTCTATACGTCCCCGTGGGGCAAGCATGCTCGGCTCCAACTCCTGACTATCGAAGACATGCTGACAGGGAAGGGCATCGATCGTCCGCCCGCGCAGACGAGCGCGACGTTTAAGAAGGCGCCGAAGGCGAAGGCGAAAACCGGGAAGCAGGGCACTATGTTCGGGCAGGACGCGCCAGAAGATCCGGACGATTCAAACTGACCCACTACCTAAATTTTGAGAGGCTAACGTGAAGTACTTATCTGCACTTCTGATCCTGTCGAGTGTGGTGGTGGCCGGGCAGAATCCGCCCGCGCCAGCCACCTTGGTCCTGCGCAACGGCAAGGTCGTCACGGTCGACGCCGCCATGCCCGAAGCGCAGGCGATCGCTATTCGCGGCGATCGCATCATCGCCGTCGGCACGAATCAGGCCATCCAGCCATACGTGGGTCCCACCACGGAAGTCATCGACCTGCGCGGGCAACTGGCCATCCCCGGTCTGGTCGAGAGCCACGGCCACTTCATGGGCCTGGGCCAGTCGAAGCTGACGCTCGATCTGATGGACGTCAAGGACTGGGACGAAATTGTCGCGATGGTCGCGGCCGCCGCGAAGCAGGCGAAGCCGGGTGAGTGGATTCTTGGCCGCGGCTGGCACCAGGAGAAGTGGGCCAGCGCGCCGAAGCCAAACGTCGAAGGGTTTCCCTTCCACGATGCGTTGAGCAAGGTGTCGCCGAACAACCCGGTGATGCTGACGCACGCCAGCGGCCACGCGACCTTCGTCAACGCCAAGGCCATGGAGGCCGCGAACCTGACGCGAACGACGGTGAATCCGAGTGGCGGCGAGATTCTGAAGGACGCCACCGGGCGGCCGATCGGACTGCTCCGCGAAACTGCCTCGGGCATCGTCGGCCGCGCCTACGAACAATGGCGGTCGGCGAAGACCGCCGCCGAACGCGACGGTGATGCGCGCCGGCAGATCCAGCTGTCGGTGCAGGCCAGTCTTGAGAAAGGAGTCACGTCATTCCATGACGCCGGCTCGAACTTCACCACCATCGACGTGCTCAAGCAGGTGGCCTCAGAAGGCGGGCTCGGCATCCGGCTGTGGGTGATGGTGCGCGACAGCAACGACAACCTGCGCGCCAAGCTCGCGCGCTACCGGGCCGTGGGCCTCAACGACAATCACCTGACGATTGCGGCGATCAAGGTCGTTGCCGACGGTGCACTTGGATCGCGCGGCGCGTGGATGCTGGACCCGTACAGCGATTCGCCGGCGAGCGTCGGGTTGCCGACGAACTCGCCAGAAAGCATTGCCGAAACCTCGCAGATCGCTCTCGAGCACAACGTGCAGTTGTGCGTACACGCGATCGGCGATCGCGCCAACCGCGAAGTGCTCAACGTTTACGAGCGCGCGTTCAAGTCGCGTCCTGACCAGAAGGACCTGCGCTGGCGCATCGAGCACGCGCAGCACATCAGCGCTGCCGACATTCCGCGCTTTGGACGGCTCGGCGTGATCGCCGCCATGCAGGGCATTCACGCCACCTCGGATGCGCCGTACGTGCTGGCGCGCCTCGGTCCCAAGCGCGCCGAAGAGGGCGCCTACGTGTGGCAGAAGCTGATGCAGAGCGGCGCGATCATCGCCAACGGCACCGACGTGCCGGTGGAGCGCATCGACCCGATGGCGAATTTCTACGCGACCATCACGCGCAAGACGAAGGACGGTTCGGTGTTCTTCGGCGATCAGAAGATGTCACGCGCCGAAGCGCTGAAGTCCTACACGTGGAACGGCGCGTTCGCGGCCAAGGAAGAGACCCTGAAGGGGTCGCTCGCCGTCGGCAAACTCGCCGACATCACGGTGTTGTCGAAAGACATCATGACCGTCGCAGAGGATGAGATTCCGTCGACGCAGGCGGTCTACACGATCGTCGGCGGCAAGATTGCGTATCGACGCTAGTTCCGCGCTCACGGCGCCGCGATCCGTTCGGCAAGATCCGGAGCCAGCTTTCGGAAATCTTTGAGGTTGAACGTGTAGATCCTCTCCGCTTGCGATTGGCGGGCACACTCGAGGAGCAGCGCGTCGTAGACCTTGCCGCCGCCCAGTCCTCGCGCAGCGCAGGTCTCGATCGCCTGTTCGTACATCTCGGCCGTGACCGCAATGCTGGTGAAGTGCGGCAGGATGTTGGTCGACACGATCTCCCTCGCTTGCGAAGGAAGGATGCGCGGCACCAGTGGCACGGACGTCAGCGCCGAGTAGGCTTCGGCCAGACTGTGCGCGGAGATCACTCCACGGTCCTTGCCACCGGCAATGGATTCCAGCACCGGCCGCGCTCGCTCGTAGTGAGGGTGATGGCGAAGGCACGCAGCCACCAGAACCGAGGTATCGCAGAACAAGGTCATGACCGGCGGAGACCCAGCAGATCCGCATCGCGACCAGCACGGGCCAGATCAATAGCCTGAGCCAAATCCCCCACCGCCTCGCCCTTGTGCACGAGCAGGCCGTTTTCCTCAACCAGGTCTTCGCGGCCCGAGCGGGAGCGCAGCATGATGCCGTCGGGCGTCACCTCAAGATCCAGTTTGTCGCCAGGCATGAGGTTGAAATGACGCCGGACGTTCTGGGGCAGCACGACCCGTCCCGCCTTATCGACGCTAATGCTGATCGCCATGCCATTTATAATGGCAAATGGCATTTACAGTGTCAATTCCAGTGATCCGCGCCAAGGCGATGACGTATCCTCGTCAGGTGGCGAAGAGCTCGGACGATGGCCGGCAGGCGCTGAGAATGCGCCGCCTCATGATGGCGGCCGGCACGTCGTTGATGGTGATCGCCCTGCTCGGCGTCGCCTACCTGTTCGGCGGCCTCGAGTGGACTGGTTTCGTGCAGGGCACGGCGCTCATCCTGGCCTGGATCGTCGTCTTCTTCATCATCATCCGCAGCGGCTTCAATCTCCGGTTCAAGGACCACTCGCTGACCCTGCCGCAGATTGCCTCGGCCATGGTCACGATGGCGTACGTCATGTACTACGCCGATCGCGGACGCGGGGCGCTGCTGGTGGTGTTCCTGGTGGCGTTCACGTTCGGCGTGTTCCGGCTGAACACGCGTCAGCTCCTGCTGCTCGCCGCGACTGGCATCGGCTCGTTCGCGGCCATGGTCCTGGCGCTCTACCAGTTCAAACCGGACACCGTCCAGACCGCCGACGAACTGCTCGAGCTGATCGTACTGGCCGTGACACTGCCGTGGTTTGCGGCCATGGGCGGCTACGTCAGCCGGTTGCGCGACAACATGCGCGACTCGAATCGCCAGCTCGAGGCCGCCAAGACCGCGGCCGAGACGGCCGGCCTCGCCAAGACCACCTTCCTGGCCAGCATGAGCCACGAGATTCGTACCCCGATGAACGGCGTGATCGGCATGACCAACCTGTTGCTTGACACCAGGCTCAGCCCGCAGCAGCGGGAGTATGTCGAGACGATTCGCTCGAGCGGCGATGGCCTGCTGACGATCATCAACGACATCCTCGACTTCTCGAAGATCGACGCCGGCAAGATGGAGGTCGATCGGCAACCGTTCGAGCCGCAGGCCTGCATCGAAGACGCGTTCGACCTGGTCGCCGCGCAAGCCGAAGCCAAGGAACTGAACCTGAGCTTCGCGATCGATCCCGCGGTGCCGCGCGCCATTGTCAGTGACGGCGCGAAGGTGCGGCAGATCCTGGTCAACCTGCTGGGTAACGCCGTCAAGTTCACCAGCGCCGGCGAAATCACCGTGACGGTTGGCGCCATGGCGCGACCAACCTCTCCCTTGCACGACATCACCTTCGTCGTCGAGGACACCGGCATCGGCATTCCCGCCGACCGTATGGCCACGCTGTTCGACTCGTTCAGCCAGGTTGATGCGTCCACTACCCGCAAGTACGGCGGCACCGGGCTCGGCCTGGCCATTTCACGCCGGCTCTCGGAGTTGCTGGGCGGGCACATATCAGTGGACAGCACGCTCGGCAAGGGCACCCGCGTGTCGTTCGTGATCGAAGCCACCGCCGCACCGGGACGCGCCTCGCGCGTGCCTGGCGTGCAGGCTGCAGACGAAGGCGATGCGCATCTCGCCGGCAAGCGCGTCCTGGTGGTTGACGATCACGCCGCGACCCGCCGCTCGCTGACGCGTCAATTCGAGGCCTGGGGCATGGCGGTGGCGGCGGCCAACGGCGGTGCCGAAGCGTTGCGGTGGCTGGACGAGGGTCAGCGCTTCGACGTCGCGGTGCTTGATTCACAAATGCCGGAGATCGACGGTATGGCGCTGGCCACGTCCATGCGCGCGCGGCTCGGCGCCGCCACACCGCCGATGATCCTGCTGTCTTCGCTCGGCCGGCCCGATCACGAAGCCGGTGAGGTGTTTGCCGCCACGTTGACCAAGCCGGTGCGCGCCTCGCGGCTCTTCAACGCGGTGTCGGACCTGCTGTCGCCCCGAGCCGCAGCCGACCGGCCCTCGTCCAGCATCGCGGCACCGCGACTCGCCGAACGGCATCCGCTCCGCATCCTGGTCGCCGAGGACAATCTCGTCAACCAGAAGATCGTGCTGCTGATGCTCGAGCGTTTCGGCTATCGAGCCGACCTCGTCGCCAACGGACGCGAAGCGGTCGACGCCGTACGGCAGGTGCCGTACGACGTCGTGCTGATGGATTTGCAGATGCCGGAGCTCGACGGCCTCGATGCCACGCGCCAGATTCTCGCGGAGCACGCCGACGGCCGCCGGCCCCGCATTGTCGCGCTGACCGCGAACGCCTTCGAGGACGACCGCCTCGAATGCCTCGCGGCCGGCATGGCCGACCACCTGAGCAAGCCCCTGCAGAAAGAGAAACTCGAGAGCGCGCTGCTCCGCGCGACGCGCGTCAGTCCTCCAGCTTGAACGCGACCTGCACGTTCATCAGGACCTCGACGGCCTCGCCGTTCAGCAGCGTCGGGCTGAACTGCCACTGACGAACGGCTTCGGCCGCCGCTCTCCCCAAGTCAGGATGCGCCGGTGAGCCAATGACACGCACCGACGAGACGCGTCCTGCCACATCAATCAGCGCGGTCAGCGAGACGACGCCTTCGAGGCCGGCGTCGCGCATCGCCTGCGGATAGATCGGCCGGACATCCACCAGCTTGCGCGGCGGCTTGATGTTGCCGCCCATGCGCACGGGCGCGCGTTCGACCCGGCCCGGTGCCGACGAGGGACGCTGGTCCTTGACGGTAATCATCTCCTGGATGGCGCCGACGGGAATGGTCAGCGACACGTCCCACTGCCGGGCGCTTTCCAGCCGAACATCCTGCGCCAGCGACATGAAGCCGGGCAGCTTCGAGCCGACCTGATAACGGCCCGGCGAGACCGAGCCGAAATTGAAACGGCCGTCGCGATCGGTCGTGGCGGTCAGCCGATTGCCGGCCGCATCGTCCAGAGTCAAGGCCACGCCCGGCAACACCGCGCCGGTCACGTCGTAGACGGTGCCGATCAAAGGCAATGGGCCGGCCTGTTCCTTCGCGCGGAAGGTCGCGGTCGTGAGGGTGATGCCGGCAATCACGGCGAACACCAGCATGAGCGTGCGACCGGTGGGACGAGTTCGAATCAGGGTGTGGTTCAACATTGCAGCAATCCTCCATTCAAGCGTGGACCGGCGAGCCATGGGCACAAGTGTCGCCAGCGGAGACGGCGGCCGGCACGTCCTGGCGATCTCCAATAGATGCGAGGCGTAATCTGCGGCCGGCACGCCGGCTTCGAGCACGGCGTCGTCACAGGCGGCTTCGCTCTCGCGGCGCAGCCGCGCGCACGCCAACCAGAACAGCGGGTTGTACCAAAACCCCGCGCGGACGAGATCCGCCGCCATCTGCAGCGCCCAATCGCCGCGGCGAATGTGCGCCAGTTCGTGGCCAAGGACGATGTCCATGCGGTCGTCGCTCCAGCTCTCGCACTGTGATGGCAGCAGGACACACGGCCGGCGCCATCCCCACGTACCGAGCGTCGTGGCCAGGTTGGTCTGCCGCAGGGCGACCGGACCACGGAGCGAGAAGCCTGCGGCGACGCCGTCCGCTGCGGCCACCCAGCGGCGATCGGTGAGTGGCCGCGCGGCCGCGCTCAATCGCGACAGCCGGCGCAGCCCGACGAGCATCACGAGCATGCTGATCGCGGTGCCCGACGCCCAGACCGCATTGACGATCGTCGCCACGGGAAAGGTGATCGCGCGCGTGGGTGCGGTGACCACAGGCATCGGCAATGGCGCCGACGCCGCCGGCGGAATTTTGCCGGCGAGCAAGGTCGCCTTCGGCGCCTCGATGGCTTCTGGCTCTGCCGGCAGGTCCCACGCCGGCAGGGCCACACCAAGCGGCGCGACCGCCGCTGCCGAGAGAATGCCCGCCGCCAGCACCCAGTGACGCAGCGCGGCCGAGCGCTTGCGCAAGGCCGCTGACGCGGTCAGCGCCACCAGGACGATCACGGACGCGCGGAGGCCGATGTCGAGGGCGTTCATCGTGGCGCCTTTCGCGCCGACGCGATCAGGCCGGCAATGCGATCGAGATCTTCGTCCGACAGGCGCGTGGCGTCATGGCCCAGCAGGGTCGTCACGACCTTGGCATGCGAGCCGTCGAAGAAGGTGTCGACCAGGTGATTGAGCGCTGACCTGCGCGCCGCGTGCCGCGGCACGGTGGGTATGTAGACAAAACGCAGCCCGAGCTCTTCGTGGCGGACGTGGCCCTTGTCCTCGAGCACGCGTAACTGGGTGCGCACGGTCGAATCGCTCGGCTGGCCGGTCAGGCTCTCGCGAATCTCGGTGGCAGTGGCCCGGCCGAGCCGGTAGAGCAGATCCATGATCTGCCGTTCGCGCTTGGTGAGGACGGCCTGGCGGTTCGTGGTCATGTTATTTTTATAACAACTCCGCGAGAAAAATAGCAGGAGATGCAGCGGCTGTCAACCCCCCGGGCCCACTGTCAACTTTCAACCTTCAACTTTTCAACTTTTCAACTTTTCAAGTAGGATTGCCGCGCATGCGGACCCTGTTTCTCGTTGCTGTCGTCGCCGCCGCCGCCACGGTGTCCGCCTCGGCCCAGAGCTTTGGCGTCGCCGGACTCCTGCCGTTCGAGCAGAAATGCGCAAGTTGCCACGTCAAGCCGGTCGCGGGCAGCCGCGCGCCGTCACGCGAGCAGTTACAGGGACAACCGCCCGAGCAGATTTTCGCGGCGATGACGACTGGAGGCATGGCGCCCATGGCGTCGGGCCTCACCGAAGCGCAGATGCGCGCGATTGCCGAGTACATTGCCGGCCGATCGTTCGGCACGGCCACGGCGGGCGATGCGGCCACGATGAAGAACCAGTGCGCCGCCAAGCCGCTTGGCAATCCGCTGGCCGGACCAGGGTGGAATGGCTGGGGCGTTGATGCGGCCAACACGCGCTTTCAACCCGCCGCTGCCGCGGGGCTGACGCCGGCCATGGTGCCGGGCCTCACGTTGAAGTGGGCCTTCGGCTTTCCTGAAGGCCGGCAGGCGTTTGGTCAGCCGACGGTGGTCGGCGGACGCATCTACGTCGGCTCGGACAACGGCTTCGTCTACTCGCTCGATGCCGCGACCGGCTGCGTCTACTGGTCGTATCGCGCCAAGGCCGGCGTGCGCACGGCCATCACCGTGGCGCCGGTCACGACCGGCGCCTCGAAGTTCGCCGTGTTCTTCGGTGACATCCGCGCCAACGTGTATGCGATCGATGCCGAGAGCGCGGCGCTGATCTGGACGAAGAGTGCCGACCCGCATCCGGTTGCGCGCATCACCGGCGCGCCGGCCTATCACGACGGCCGGCTGTTCGTGCCGGTGTCCTCGATTGAAGAGGCCATGGGCGGCAATCCCGGGTATCAATGCTGCTCGTTCCGCGGCAGCGTGATTGCCTACGACGCCAACACCGGCGCGCAACGCTGGCAGTCGTTCACGATCTCGGAAGCAGCGGTGCCCATCCGCAAGACCTCCATCGGCACGCAGTTGTGGGGGCCGGCGGGCGCGGCGGTGTGGTCGGCGCCGACCATCGATCCGCAACGCGGGCGCATCTACATCTCGACAAGCAACGGCTACACCTATCCCGCCGTCAACACGACCGACGCGGTCATGGCGCTGGACCTCGCCTCGGGCAAGCGGCTGTGGACGCGGCAACTGACGCCGAACGACGCCTACGTGATTGGCTGCGGCCCGAACGCCAAGTCGGAAACCTGTCCGCAGGAGACAGGCCCCGACTTCGCCGTCGGCACCTCGCCGATTCTTCGCGCGTTGCCGGGCGGCCGTCGCGTGCTGGCGGTCGGACAGAAGTCGGGCCTGGCGTGGGGCATCAATCCCGATGACGGCACAGTGATGTGGCAACACCGTGTCGGCCAGGGCACGGCGCTTGGCGGCATTGAGTGGGGCGGCGCGGCCGACGAGCGGCTAGTCTACTACCCCAACGCCGATGGCTTGCTTGGCATGAAGGCGGCCGGCGGCCTGGCCGCCATCCGTCTCGGCACGGGTGAACGCGAATGGTGGGCGCCACCGATCGCGACCTGCCCGGATCAGACCATGAAGTGCATTCCAGCGCAGTCAGCCGCTGCCAGTGCCATCCCCGGCGTGGTGTTCTCAGGCGCGACCGACGGCATGATGCGCGCCTACGACGCGCGTGATGGCAAGGTGCTGTGGGAGTTCGCGACGGCGCGCGATTTCGACACGGTCAACGGCATCAAGGCTCGCGGCGGATCGATTAACGGGCCCGGCGCGACCATTGCCGGCGGCATGGTGTTCACGACCTCCGGGTACGGCAACTTCGGCCAGATGGCGGGCAACGTGTTGCTGGCGTTTGGCGTGCAGTAAGCTGAACAGGTCTTGGCCGCCGAGTTCCTGATCTGCACTGCGACCGACCTCGAAAGCACCTTGCTGCGTCAGCACGCGGATCCGGCGAGGTGCGAGATTCTGCGCATGGGCGTCGGCCCCGTCAACGCCGCGCACGCCGTGACGCTGGCGATCATGCGATCGCGGCCCAACGCGATTCTCGTCTGCGGCATCGCTGGCGCCTACCCTTCGTCAGGCCTTCACATTGGAGACGTCGCGTGCGCTGACACGGAATGTTACGGCGACCTTGGCGCCACCAGCCCGGCCGGTTTTCTCGACATGCTGGCCATCGGCTTCCCCATCGTTCCCGGCCCGCCGCCCATCTATAACGTGCTGCCCATGCAGTTGTTTCCCGCGGCCAGGCGCGTCCCGTTCATCACGATGTCTACCTGCACCGGTACCGATGCGGCCGCGCGTGCGGTCGAAGCGCGCACGGGTGGTGCGGTCGAGAACATGGAAGGCGCCGCAGTCGTTCATGTCGCCACGATGCACGGCATCCCGGCCGGCGAGCTCCGCAGCATCAGCAACATCGTCACCGATCGCGACACCACGGCGTGGCGCATCACGGAGGCCGCCACGGCGGCACAGGAGGCCCTGCTGTCGTGGCTCGCCCAGCACTAGATTTCGGATTCTCGACCTGCCCGAACGACACGTTCGCGTTTCACGCGCTGGTCCACGGCCTGGTGCCGGGTCCAACGGTGGTGCCGTATCTCGACGATGTGGAGGCGTTGAATGCGCGGGCGGAGCTCGGCCACGCCGCGGTGACGAAGATTTCGATCGCCGCGTATCCGCGCATCCGCAGCCGCTACGCGCTGCTGCGCGCCGGCGGAGCTGCCGGGTTCGGCGTGGGCCCGATCGTGGTCGCTCGGGCCGCTCGCGCGGTGGGCGGCCGCGTCGCCATCCCGGGCGAGCGCACGACGGCGGCGTTGTTGCTGCGCTTGCTCGGCGCATTTGAAACCGTCCCCATGCGCTTCGATCAAATCGAAGCGGCCGTGCTCGGCGGCGACGTTGACTGTGGCGTGCTGATTCACGAGGGCCGCTTCACCTACGAGGCCAAGGGACTGAAGCTCGTCGCGGATCTTGGTTCGGTGTGGGAACAGCGGATGCAGTGCCCGCTGCCGCTCGCGGCCATCGCGATTCGGCGCGACTTGGTGGCATCGACGGCGGCCTCAATCGATACCGCTCTTCGCGCGAGCGTCGAGTACGCCTTCGCGCATCCTGGGGCCAGCCAGTCGTACGTCGCCGCACACGCGCAGGAGATGTCGCCCGGCGTGGTGCGGCGCCACATCGACCTGTACGTCAATCGCTACACCGTCGAGTTGGATGAACAGGCGGTCCATGTGATGCTCGACTGGAGCCGCACCGCCGGGGCCGACCTTTCGCCGAAAGACGGCTTGCCGATCTTCGCTTGAGCGGAGGTTGGTACGTGCCTTGCAACGTGTCTCATTCGGGAGCGACGTTTTCATGGCCTTGTCGA